>ENA-UOUE01001830-UOUE01001830.1-compost-metagenome-genome-assembly--contig:-NODE-1830-length-11868-cov-35.397846_pt1 | contig 11868 bp, 10 predicted proteins | sample MGYA00238146_ERZ747223 | MGnify/ENA primary metagenome ERZ747223 (study PRJEB28781, sample SAMN06268865) | compost metagenome | isolation source: single cell | place: USA: California, Emeryville, Joint... | reverse complement strand
GATTTCTTTTGAGTAACTGTGGCAAGATTTTCCGAAGCAATCTTAACAATTAAATTTATTTAAGGTTCCAAACTACTTTCTGTCCAGATGATTGGCAAAAAATTTTTCGACTTATGCTACCGTCCTTTGCAGCTTCTCGGCTCTTTAAACATGTCTTATCACTGTTCGCCATTCCCAAGCACCAGCACCATAAACGACAGGATGGAAGGCGGAGCAATCTTTGAGCAACAGAGGAACAGAAACGAAGATCATGATGATAACTATAACTCAAAGCGAAGTTTCAATCTATCAGCAGCTATTTTGCCCGTCCTCTACTTCATTCATAAAAAAACAGAGAAGAGCCAATGCGATTCAGACCCTTTGGAGAGAATTGAAGTAACCAACAATTGCGTTTGAAGTGCTTCATCGATTGCCTCAAAAAATATAGAGGAACAAGTTAGATAATCGAGTTGAGCAGGTGCAATATCCAGCAAATAATCCTATTGAAGACAGATATCATTATCAGCAGTTAACTAGTATTGATGGTTATGTTGCAGCGGTGTTTGATGGCCATGGCGGATGGCAAGTGGGTAAACTTCATATTAGCACGAACAAAATGAACTGAAAAAATGTGTAATTAGCTGAGCTAGCTCGCGCTAACCTTGCGAATATATTGGACGAATTATTAAAAGAAAACAAAGACAAATATACTGACACTGATCAATATATTACCGATTGTATTAAAGCAGCTTTTGATCGTGTGGTAAGCGACTTATCTCTGGGATTTTTGAAAATTTTCATTGAATAAAGGAAGAGAGTTATTTGGAGATCGCGAGGAAAGCGTATGCAGCGGGTTTTGCAAAAGTTGGTATTTCTAAAGTGATAATAATGAGATTATTAACAGATCATTTGTTCAAATAGCTCGAGTAGGTGCTTGTGCTTTGGTCACAGTCGTGCACAACAATAAGTTGTACGTTGCTAATGCCGGAGATTGCAAGGGAGTCTTAATTTCAGTCAATGGCTCAGGAGAAGCTACTCATAAGAAGATTACCCAAACCTTCAACGCAAATTCAAAGAAAGAACAAGCTCGCCTAAAACAAAGTTTCCAGGACGAGGATATCTTCACCTGTAAAGAATCCGGCGCTTGCTACGTCAAAGTACAATTCCAAATTTGAAACTTGAATAAAAGTTCTTATCCTCATAGGGAAGACTTATGCCAACACGAGCTTTCGGTGATTTTACACTTAAATATGAGGAGTTTAACAATCCTCAGAACTTGGATCGTAGCTTAGGGTGGGCGACTAAATTCAATGCTTTTTTCAATTCTAATCCACCCTGTTTGCTAGATATTCAAGAAAACTGCCGAATTATAATGGACCATACATTACTCACAGTCCCGATATCAAAGTTATCGAATTAGCAGCAGATGATCGCTATGTGATTTTATCATCTGACGGAATGTGGGACGAGCTTAAAAAATCTGATGTCACTCAAATCGTTAAAGAGATCCCTAATGACAAGAGCAAATTGACTCAGGAGTACACTTTTTGAATTGATAGTCATCCTCATTATATTATGAATATTACTTATCAGGCTTCTCAGAAGGTCATTGGCAGTTGTCGCTGAGAGAAGAAGTAAACTTTCACTACCTTACAGTTTGAGGCTAACATATTCTATTAGAATTAACAGAAGAGGAATTAGCAAATACTCCTCTTGGTGCTCGACGTAAAATTCATGATGATATGACTATCTTGGTCGTTGATGTGCGAAATCAAAGTTAGAGTTTTTACAGCTGCCTCATCCATTACTTCTTGAATAAAACTTACTATAAAACTGTTAAAAAAATGTTTTCATGAGATAGAATGAACGAATTTACCAGACACACACAAACAAACACTTAGGATTTTTAAAAATGTCATTGGATCAATGAAATCCTTAAAAAAAAAGCAAAATAATAATAAACAATTCATTTATTGATAATGTATTTTCAAACGGTAGGTTTTCATCCAAAATAGGTCTTAGCTGTCTCTCAGACCCGAGATTTTACCATTCGGCCAATAGTATCGGCCATTCCCCACTTTTTCCCCTGCTTTAAAGGTCCCCACAAATTTTCTCCCATCAGGCAAATGCTCACAGCCATGCCCGTCTTTTAAGTTACGTTTCCATCCTCCTCGATACTCGTACCCGTCGATCCCAGTCAGTTTCCCGTACCCTTCCATATACCCGTCCGCAAACTCACCTTGGTACTTCGATCCATCCACTAACTTAAACACGCCAAATCCATTCCGCTCTCCCCGAACGTAATCTCCTTCGTAAAAAGTCCCGTTCGACCAAAGCTCTTGTCCTTTCTTGTGACGCTTGCCATCTAACACCTGGCCTAAGTAGATGCTTTCGACTTGATCGATGAAGTTCTGTTTGCAAAAAGCAAAGAAGTGCTCGGTTGTCATGTCTTCCAGCTCTAGAGCCTTCCTTATCTTTGACAGGATGTAGTCAGGGTCGCTTCTCAACCCTCCAAGATTGATAATCACGGCTCTTGTGTCTCCTGGCGTTTCGCTTTCGCCATAAAAAGCGATCGCGTCTTGGTCTTTAAACATCCGCATACTAATCTTAGTGGGATTATCGTGCAACCCTGTTAAACTAGAGCTGTTCGGATCGAATTCATAGGTCTCCATGCCACTGCTGTTCAGGATAGATGGAGCTTCTTTGGTGTAAATTTCTTGTTCTACGGATGCAGTTCCGCAATTGCATAATCTGTTTCCCATGTTTGCAGATAAGCTAAAATTTATTAGTTAATTTAACAGAAACATATATCAAATAAATTTTATTAGCGGATTTTATCTCATAAATTTGCACTTCTCACTAATCCTCAGTTAACTGGTTTATCTCACCAACTGCTTCAATCAAACGTCTAGCTTCATCACCGTTCATGACCTCTACCTGATTTAATGAATTATTAACGTGTCAGCTTCGCAGGTATTAACTAAAAGTTTTCGCGATTGGTTCAATGCTGTGCCACTGAAAGCTTTTTGTAACAAATAGAAAATATAACACAGTCATGCCTCCAACTCTTTAAAAATGCAAACGCAAAATAATACTCCTCACACAGCCTTTTCGATTCTTAGAGACTGTATTAAATGGCTGTAAATTAGGAGGGTTTTATTTAACCAGATAATTCTATATAGATGTATCACGAACAAAGCTTTTTACGCTCCTGCTAGCATTTCTTGGATAGATTGAACCATACCAACGCCTCCAAGGATCAAGCACATGATCAATAAAGATATATTGAGGTATTTTGTGAATTTCGTCATTCTTCCCGTAAAACGTATGTTGTATGTGATTACTGGTAGCAAGCCATTCATAACAGCGAAATTGTAAGATCCAACAAAGCTCAAAAACATATTGAAACTCGGGACGAAGGATGCGACTGAAATGATGCCAGCAAGTATCAAGTATCGCACGAAAAACCGAGTAAATTTCACTTTGAAGCCGCCGTGAGTTTTATCGGCATGGAAATATCTATCTTTTGGGTCCATCCAACTTTCCACAATCGTCATCACAGGAAACTGATTCGTGATGTAAGTCATTGTTATCGTGAATAAAAAGACGATCTGTGATATAAGTGATAGCTTTGTAATCGGCAGATTATACAAATAAATCTCATTGGTTTCTTCAAGACTCACAAGCGCGTTAAATGCTCCAAAGAAACCGAATGTGACACCAACGACAATAAATCCGCTTCTTAACACACTGTAGAAGACTTGAGTGCTTTTCATAGAGTTCCTCACGTCTAAGATCGCACCAACACCTCCGATCGCATAGAGTAACGTTCCACAGAAGAAAATGGTTCCGCCTATCTTGAAAGTTAAAATTCCCTGCTGAAAATTCTCAAAAAACGCGCTAAAACTGCCGAGTTGAGAGTATCCTAAATATATGGTCACAGAAATAAATCCAAGCGTTGTAAAATCCGCGAGTTCATTGGGAAGGCTCAAGTATCTCATATTGGTTACGGCTGTTAGCGGCACGATAACGATCAAGATCATGATGATTTGTTTGAAGTTATGATCGCAAATTGACTCCACAGAAAGTCCGCAAAAAGCGTAGTTTAAAAATTTCAAAGCAAACATGGTCTCTCCAATACACGTGCCAAGCTGAGAAACCAAAAGACTGACCTCTGCAGCTAATTGAAGTTTCCATCCACCAACAACGCCGCACATGTTACCCCAGCCATTTTTGGATACTCGACAATCATCACATGTCAATGCGATTAATTTCATCAAATAATGGTTGCTGAAACAACAAAGAACAGTGAGTATTAATCCCCATAGTATTCCCGCCTCGTAGAACACGTATGGCAAGGCGACTAGTCCAGATCCTACGTATCCTCTCACAAATGAAGGAAGTGCCACAAGATAATCTTTCCACGCTTCGTATGGAGTCAAAGGTGAGTTGAGATTGGGAGACACTGGTTTATCCTCACCGCCGCCTCTAGGCTGGTCTTGCTCGGGACAGAGCAATCGATCTGTGTCTTCATCAGGTGGCACTTCAACCACCGGTGTTTCGGAATCGGGAAATACGGCCATAAGGAGTTTTTTTTATTCGTTTCTAACACAGATTAATGAATCGTTTGATACTTTATTTTAGATAGAGTTATATTTTGGCTATATTATATTGAGGGTAAAAGACCTTTTTTTTTTTGTTTTAATTGCATTCGTTCGAAATACTCAAACCACCCTCTTGCTAACTTCTCGAACTGACAGCCCTGTCTGACCATGGATACCAAACAATTTCATTTCAACTGGTCCTTTTGTGCAAATTTGGCTTCCATACCTTGAAATCGAATTAACTCATGATTCCCATCTATTTCGCGAGAGAGAACTTTTTTTTTCATTTTGTAAAACACTTACAGAAACTATTAACGTTATTCAACAATAAAAAAGATTCTTGACAGGTTGCAAGTGAAAAAATATGCATAGGAATTAAAATGCGTTAATTTCTATCTGTATTCTCAAACCTGATTTATTCTTACGTGACCGTGTGGGATATTGTCCTATTTTGCCAAAAGCAATCATTAAATGCGCTAAACAAAAAGTGTTATACCCTATCTGCTCTTCGAAGGTTTTCGCCTCCGTAGAATTTATGAATTGGCGGTCGTCCTCTTCTCAGCCATTCGTTGTATGTACGTTCATCAGCGAGATATGTATGACCCGTTGTTTCATCGAAGATAAGCCATTCGTCCTTTCGGTCCGGTGATCTAAGCATTAAATATAGAAGAAACAGCATTCCTCCGCAGAAGAAAAGGAATCTCCTCTTCATGGTCCTCATAAAGCCCTCAAACTCTAAAGTCTCGTTCATATATTGCTGCTGTTTGTGCCAGTCCTATCACAACCGGAATTTCTCAATAACAGCAAAGAATAAGTTAGATTACCTGCTGCTGACGCTTTATATCTTCATAGACCTTTCTACGGAAATCTTCACTGGTGAAATTGCCTCCAAAATTTTTGAAAAACTGATTATAAAATTCTTCGAAATCCTCATTCGCATTGCTATATTTCGTCTTTGAATAAGTACGCTTTCTACCATCTTTATCAGTGTATGTGTAATAGAATGTTTGTTGGAATGGCCCTTGCTGCTGTTGCTGTTGCTGATAGTATTGATTCTGTTGTTGCTGATAACCACCGGCTCTTCTGCCTCCATAGTAGCTCTGTGAAGCGTTAAAATCTTCGGCACCGCCTCCGTACTTGAGACTGTCATCATATGCTCTTCTTTTCCCTTCATCACTGAGAACTTCGTAGGCCTCGTTAATCTGCTTGAATTTTTCTTCAGTTCCTTTGTTCACGTCAGGATGATACTGCTTCGCAAGCTTGTAGAAGGCAGCTTTTATTTGCTTTTGGTCTGCTTTCTGATCAACACCGAGGATTTTGTAATAATCCATTTTCCCTGAGGCAAAACACGCCTGAGGCGCATAATATAATCGTTTTGAGGAATGACACAGGATGGTAGTTCCAGCTTTGAATAAACGCAACATTCACCTCTTTGATAGATGGCTTTCCTTTCGAATTTCGATATTTTCAATAAAATTATAAGGTCTCTCACCGAATTTATCAGGATTTTGTGAGGTGGAAAAATAATTAGCCTATGATGATATCAGTGATTCGATTCAGGTGATTCTGCTTCCATAATGAAAGCGCATTCTTCACAAAAAGGATTGAATTACTACTGACTTATTTCAAATTGTATTCACGCAATCTTAAGATCAAGATTTAAGCCTTACAAGTGTGTGCTTTTTTGTTTTTTTTTGGTTATCAATTCTGTCTTTTGAAGTTTAATATTTTCAAACTCAAATGCCAAACAAAGGAGAGGAAATCTCAACTCAAATGGAGGTTGAAGAAATAATAGCAATTACGCCACATAAGAAATGTAATGCTATTTTGAGCTTGGAGACAGAAAATTTTAAGCTGATTGAGCAGAATATACAGTACCTTCTGCGCCTTCTAAATCCTCGCTTCTTCTCATAATAGGAGTAGATTTGTCAGTAGTGTCCCAAACGACTGACGAGTTTTTGCTGCTTTTTGATTTTTTGTAGAAGTAAATTCCAACGCCTGCCAAAACACTCACAACGCCCACAACTATGAGCACGATGGCCCAAGCTGGCATTCCGGTGGATGGTCTGTCTCTTTTCAGGTAGAACTGGTCGATAATACTGCCATCAGAGCTCTTAATGTGCTTGAAGCTGATCACAGAGTCGTTGTGGACAGTAACTATGCTGTAAGAAATATTCAAGTCTCCTTTGATAGAGTAGTTGTTGGGAACAATAGGCTCGTCTTGCATGAAATAATCATTACCGGCGCTACCGTCAACGATATGAACTGTAGCTGTGGGATTTTTGATTGTTTGCACGCCTTGGGAGTCATAATAGCTCTCATAGCTCATGGAATGATTCTGATAAACAGCACCCATGCGCTCATAGCTGTGGACATGACCCGAGAGGAGCAAATCGACGCGGTATTTATACAAAAGCTCATCCCATATCTTTCTCTTTGGGTAGAAGCTATAGCAGCGACCTTCTTCTTTATCGCTCAGCATATTTGTCGAGCAGTAGATTGGACGATGAGTGTACGCAACAATCCAAGGTCTTTGTGTTCTGTTTTCAGATGCGTTAGCCATTCTCAAATCGTTTTCGATCCAATCATACATTCTCTTCTGTGTTGCTTCATCCACGACGTCGTAGAAATCGTAATTGAATTGAATGAAGTGCACTGAGCCCATATCCCAGCTGTAGTAATGGTTATTGGTCTCGTTGAATAATGGCATCTTGGTTCTGTAGTTGAGAAGACTGAAGTTATAGAACCATTCATGGTTTCCTGGAGCGAAAACCATTGGTCGTGTTGTCGCGATTGACTGGTAATCCTCATAGAAACTGTCTCCTCTCTTGCCAGCATCATCTGAAATCTCATAAGCAAGATCACCATTAAAGAGTGAAAAATCAATCTCAGTGCTCTCATTAGCAAGCAACGACCTCAGCGCCTGGAAGGTAGGCTTGCTGATATTGCCATTATCGAAATCAGCATAATGCAAAAAGGTAAGTGGCTTGTCCTTTTTGTTCATATCTGGAATCTTGAAACGGAAGCTTGTCGTTTCACCGCCAGAGGTGATTGTTGCTGTGTAGAATGTCTCTGGCTTGATATCGACGAGCTCGGCGATATGTGAGTAGCGAGTATATTGGCCTTCAGAAGTTTTTCCTTTGTGTGTAATATTGATGTATTGAGAATATTCTTCAACTCTGTGACCGTAACCTTTTGGAGTTTCAGTTGAATTTACTCGGACAATAGTGAGAGTGCCATTAGAGCATGTGCTTTGAGTGACCCAGACGATTCTGGCGAGGTCCAATGTGACATTTTGAACATTAGTTCGTGGGCCTCTGTAGTGCTTGTCTCCGAGCGAGAGAGTCACTTGTCTTGGAGCGCAGGCGTCGGCGTCAGCGTAGATTTGCAGGACCAAGCAAGACAGTATAAGAATAGTAAGTTTTCCTAGGTTTGACATTTCGATTCTACTAAATAGTTATTTATATAAAGGAATGGCCTCATGAGTTTATATTGGAACGCATCATTTCAATATGAATCCAACAGGAACTAATTTTTTTTTTTAATTTGAGCGAACCAAACAAAGAAACGTCATTGGGCAGCAGTTTGCTACGAAGAGCAGAATTGTGCTCAAAGTAAATGAGAATACTAACTAAATAAAAGCTTAAAATAGGGGGCTATCGGACGAAATTATTTCTTATTTATATTTTACAATTCGGAAATGAAAAATCTTGATTTGGAAAGTTCAAATTAATTTCTCCAGCAGGAAATCAACCAAAATGTTGTCTTAAAGGAAGCTAAGATCTTCCTTCGTATATGTGATTCACTTTCTATATTCCTTCAGATATGTCAATTTTTTTGTTTTAAACTCAACCAGCAGAAAGAAAAGACCTAAAGTTGATCTGACTCAAAAATATACATACCAATAAAATGCATGTAAATTTATTGTAGTTCTACACACATCGTAGTTCTACATATCTACATACATGCGGACAAATTAAAACCATTTGTAGCTAATAGTGAATTTTTGGAGTTCTTAGCGGAGTATTTTGCCTTCCCGGTTGAATAACTTCTGTGTTGAGTTTCTTTACTGGCTTTATCATCTTCGACTCATCGTCTCTGTTCAACTGTTCCGTCTTTAAGCGTTTCTGCTCGACTTCCAGCTCCATTTCCTTCCTGTCTCGGGCTTCTTTCTCTTTGCGGAGTTCTCTGTCGGTAAAAGGTTCCTTAATACTAAAGAACATGCTTCCCATCTCAGCCAACCAGTAAGGATCGACCGCACTCACCGTGTGCATATACTCTTTAGTTGTCATGATAAGCTCATGATACACGATATAATCAGGAGCGTAACCCAGCGTGAACAGCGCGCTTGAAGGATGCAGCTTACATGGGATACCTGTTCGAAGATTGACATACTCACCAATACCTTTAATTTTTGCTGCGTTGATGAAATAGCCAGAGCAGATCGCCTTTCTCACTAGATCGTACTTGGAGTTTGGCACGCTGCACAACTTGATCTTCTGCTGCTCCATGATATCTTTCAACTGGGCTCGCACCTCTCTGACCTTTCTTAAGGACTTAACGTGGATGTAGTGCTTTGTGCACCATTCTCCGCTATAGTTGTGCTGTTTCCATTGCTGGTAGACGTTGAGTAGAGTCAGATGATCGCTTTCTGGCACAAATAGCTTTTCTCGAGCTGCGTCACTTTCTGCTTCTCTATATTAAATAATAATGTAAGTCAATGAAATTCATTTTGTAAATAAAATTACCTGTCTTTAGGTCTGTAGAATATCGCAGGAACTGAAAGCATCGAGACAACTGTGAGCACTTCATCCGTGCACCCAAACTGTTCCGCTGTAATAAGCATTTTCGAAAGCGGCGGATCTAGAGGGAACTCTGCCATCTTTCGGCCCAACTCTGTGAGAGCTCCTGAGCTATCTAGAGCTCCCAGAACCCAGAGTTGGTACATGGAGTTCAGAATAGTAGCTTCAGGCGGTCGGTCCATGAACTCGAAATCGAGAATGTTATCGATATTCAGAGATTTCAGCAGCAAAACGACATTCGAGAGGTTAGTTCTTTGGATTTCAGGAATGTTATTCTCAAACAGGTCGCGAGAGAACATAGTATGAGTATAAAGTCGGTAGCATTCTCCAGGTCCAGTTCTTCCCGCACGTCCTTTTCTCTGATTCGCGTTGGCTTGACTCACTGGGGTTATTTGCAAAGCATCCATACCGATCTTCGGGTTGTAAACTTTTATTTTGCAGAAACCCGTGTCTATCACGTACCTGACACCATCCAGCGTCAGCGACGTCTCTGCGATATTCGTCGCAACGATGCACTTCCTTGCATCAGAGCTCTCGAAGATTTTCGCTTGGACATCAGAAGGAAGCTGAGAGTAGATCGGCAAAATCTGAAGCGGTGGAGCATTTTGACCAGCTTTCTCCATTCTCTCTCCAATAAGCACGCAAGTAGCCTCAATATCTTCTTGTCCTGTCATAAAAATCAGGACGTCACCAGGAGGCTTCGTGAGATGCGTCGTAATGGCTTTCTGCACTGCGCCTTCGACGTAATCTTCCACGGGAGCCTTGCTGTAATGAACGTCGACAGGGAAAGTTCGTCCAGGAATATTGAAGATAGGCGCTCCTCCGAAGAAATCTGAGAATTTCTTTGCATTCATCGTCGCCGAAGTAACGATGACCTTGATGTCTCTTCTTCGCTGCGCGACCTTCTTGAGGATACCGAACAAGACGTCAGTGTTAAGAGACCTTTCATGTGCTTCATCCATGACTATCGCGGAATATTGCTCAAGATCTGCATCGTTCAGAGACTCTCTCAACAGGATACCGTCGGTCATGTATTTGATGATCGTTTCCTCGGATGTGCAGTCTTCAAAACGGATTGAATAGCCGACCTTTGATCCTAACTCACAGCCCATTTCCTCAGACACTCTCTTTGCTACAGAAACCGCCGCAACTCTACGAGGTTGGGTGCACCCGATTTTACCATAGTCGGTGTATCCTTCTTCATGCAGATACTGCGTCAGTTGAGTCGTCTTGCCTGACCCAGTCTCACCTACGATAATAATACTACACTGGAGTTACGATAGGGTTTAACTCAAAGGAAAAATTTACACTCTGTTGTCGCGAATTGTCCTCATGAGCTCCTCTCGCACTGAAAACACAGGAAGGTACTCTCTCTGCTGTTTGATCGTCTTTGTCTTCGCGAAGTCGCTCACGGCTTCTGATTTCTTGCCGAGCGCCGCTGCGTACTGATTAGCCTTTTTATAGTCATACTCTCCGTCTTCCTGAAGCTATGAAAATTAGTTAGCAAAATTTCGTTTATAATAGCAATATATATACCATTGCAGTGTCAGGATCCTCATCACGTTTCTGGAGTTTCAGAATGTTACCGAGCTTAGATCCAGCAAGCTCCCAGAATTTCTCCCTCATCTTTCCTCTATCGTTTTTCTCACGCACGCTCTTGAGCACTGCGCTGCCCTTCTTCGCGAGGAGAGCAAAATCAGAAGTTGGGTCTTTAACGACCTGAATAGTGTCTTCTTGCTTGGTACTAACGGTTCTTCCGCTGAGGAAAGGAGGCTTGATATCGTGAACCATAAGGATAACTCTGCTATCCTCGTCCTCATTGAAATCAACTTTGATATCATTCACTTTGAAAATTCCTGACGTAAGCATTCGATTCAACTCCCATTTATTGTGCTCATCATCCTTTTCTTTTTCTTTCAAATTCTGCCCAGACTTCAGGCGATTCGCTTTCATGTTATAAGCATCCATTTGCTCCTCTATCAGTCGGAAGCGCTCTCTATCACCAACAAAATGCGCGTCGGAGTCTTCGATTACGCCATTTTCATCTTGATCGTACCAGTCTCGATCTGCCTCCTTATCGAACTCCTCCCACTCGAAGGCAGCGTATTCATTATCTAATTCTCGATCAATTATCTTTTGTTCTTCGTCCATGGTTGCTTTAGAGATCTTGGTAGATTTGACATCCTTCTTATCCGCTGAAATCACTGGAGTTTTCTTAATTGATGCTCCGGGTGTGCCAGCAAAAACGAACACGCTTGCGCCACGAGAATTAGAGCTTGCTCGCGTATTTGATGATGAATGGTAGCGCTCTCTCTCGCTGTCTCTAGATCTAATATAATGAACTTTGATAACTTTTTCGAAATTGAAAAGGAGGGAATTACCTTTCACGGTGGCTGCTGCGTTCTCTATCGCGGTTATCACGGCTGGATGGTTTTTCGTATCTGTCAGAGTGTCTTCGCTCGTGCTTGCTCATCTTTTTTCTC
>ENA-UOUE01001828-UOUE01001828.1-compost-metagenome-genome-assembly--contig:-NODE-1828-length-11870-cov-29.294582_pt1 | contig 11870 bp, 13 predicted proteins | sample MGYA00238146_ERZ747223 | MGnify/ENA primary metagenome ERZ747223 (study PRJEB28781, sample SAMN06268865) | compost metagenome | isolation source: single cell | place: USA: California, Emeryville, Joint... | reverse complement strand
TTTTGTAATGGCTCAATTTCTGATTTGTAGTAATCTTGAATATCTTTCAGCTTCTTCGTATCATCTGAACTATCAACCAGATTCAACGCAATACCTTTATGTCCGAATCTTCCCGTTCTACCCACTCTGTGCAAGTAGCATTCATAATCAATAGACCTGGTTCTTGTCTGTGGGTCGAATTTCATAGGAATATCCGCATTGATCACAAATCCAACTGATTTGTTATCAATACCTCTGGAGAGGAGATTGGTCGTAATCAACACTTTGAGATCTCCTTTCAAGAAGAGCTTGATAGCCTTATCTCTCTCTGCGTTATCGAGATCTGCATGCAACACATAGCTTTTGAAATCTTCGTCGTTCAACGCTTTGTGCATTTTGTTTGCTTCGTCGGTTCTGTTTACGAATATAATAATTTGGCCTTCGAATCCGATGTTCTTGAGTAACTTGATCAGGAAATCGGTCTTTTGTCCGCGATCTGTCTCGAAGAAAAGTTGTCGGACGTTAGTAAGGTTCAATTTCTCTTGAGGAATTTCGATTTTCTCGACCTGCTTGTTTTCGTAGTAACGATCGAAGAATTTTTTTAGTTCATCGTTGAAAGTAGCAGAGATAAACAAGATTTTCGCCTTTGGGTTTGTTGCTTTTAGAATGCTTTCAGTGTTCTGTGGGCCAGTTTGGGAGCCACTGAAGATATCATCGGCTTCGTCAATGGTGAGTATTTTCAATTCTTTGAGGGATAAGTTGACTTTGGCAGTGATCGGCTTTTGGTTAGCATCGACAGTGTTAACTTTTGCGGATCCTTTCAACAAGTTGATAATCGTGCCAGGAGTCGTAATCAGCACATGGCCTCCTCCAAGGAGACTTGAGTAGTCACCAGCCTTAATAAGACAGATTTTGAGATTTTTATAAGTTTTCCCGCCAGGCATGGTCACAATATTATGCAACACTTTTGCGATTTGGTTCGCGAGCTCACGAGTGTTGGAAAGAATGACTGCTTGAGGTGAAAAAGTCGCAGTGACTCCCATCGGACCTGACTTAATCGATGGTTTGGTGGATTTGGTTTCGTCGATAGTTTCCAAGGAACTGACCAAGAAACTGAGTGTTTTTCCTGACCCATTCTGAGATTGAGCTCTCAAAACGACTTCTGGTTTCTCCTTGATCTTGGAAATGACAGAGCTCTGGATTCTGGATGGCTTGGTGAATCCTTTCTGGATGAGAAGGTCTTTTAATTCCGTACTGATGCCAAGTTTCTCCCATGACACGTCAGCAAGGTAATCTTCGTTGAGATTTATGTATCTACGAGCAAGGACAGCTAAGAACAGTTAGAGACGATCTAAATATCGCTATTACTTTCATCCTCGACTTCCTGAGGGACTTCAGTGCCTGCTTCTACCATTTTAATGTGTTATGTGTAATCTATTTTCCGCTTTTAATTTTGATTATTTAAAATAGGCTTGAAAAATTCTTTTGAATGTGAGAAATCTAGTTGAATCGACGCACGATGTCAGAATACCTGCTTCTATCGAAACGCCACTTTAGAAACTAATGATCATGCATGAAGGAATGATAAGGAAACGTAACTTTCACAGCCAAAAGGCCAGTATGCAATGAAGGAGATCACATTATAAATGAATTTGCATTGATAGTCAGCTTTTCTGAATGCATTGAGGCTTAGTTTACATGGCAAAATGCAAGAATTATAAGGAGATTAACTAACATAGAAAAAACTACTCAAGCTCATCTAAGAAGTCCTTTTGTCTAATCATATCAAACAAATTTTCGTTTTGTCTTATCTCATAAGCAGAGACCTTGCTCAGCACGTCTTTTGTTGCCCAGACGTCCTGGGTGGCTTTTTTAAAGTTCAAAAACCAATGGTAGGCCACTCCAAGCGTCAGACTGGTAATCACGATGAATTTGAGATACTCCATTGCATAGCTGAAATTCATATAGGAGAGAGTTTCTTGATAGACTTCGAGATCGAGGAGCTCAGAGCTAATCTTAATATATTTAATAACATGATCTATTAAAGCAATATGACTCAGGGTTCAATGGGCGACATGTACCTCGTTTAATGTATTCAGATTCATCAGTTCCTGTGCTCGATAATATGGTGCGGTTTAGCACACCAATAGCTTTCGTAAGACCTTTTTTCAGCTCACCCTGATGTGCGTCTTGACAATCTGAGAATAAATTAGGTATGAGCCCTTTATAATAGAATTTTCTTAAATGATATTACCTTTCTTTTGTGTTTCAGAAACTCCTTCATAAAGAAGCTGGCATACATCAAAATGATTAAAGTCGTAAAGTTTCTTCAAATATTTTTCAAACGAACCGCCTTGCAGTGTTTTCGCGGTCTGATTGATTCGCTTTTCCTCGTTGATTACGGCATATATCGACTGGTTCTTGAGATCTATCCCTAATAAAATACCGCATTTTAGTTTAATTCTGTAATATATAGAGCCAATACCTGCGTATCTCGGCGGTTCATGGACGACGGCTTCATACATGGCCATATTATTCAAATTTTGAATTGCAGAGGCTCGGCTTTCTAAATGATTGATATGAGCAAGTCCATCAATGATCTTATCAAGGAATATCTCCTCTCTGTAAGTCATCCACCCCAACAGCAACAAATACACGGTAAGGATGAAAATTCCTTCTCTCAACGTCCGTTTAATGCTCAGATGGAACTGGAAGCGATCTAAAATGCTCTCTTCTCCACGCAGCGCAGGCTGGATACTATCACTCCTTTTGAAGGTTTCTTCATCCTTTTCTAATGCTATACGAGACTCTGGCTTTTTAAAAGAATCTCCTTTGTCCACGCCATCGAGAGATCCGATCTTTTTTGGAGATGCAGGCACTCCGATTGTATCTATTGGCAAATGTATTTCTTCTCCTTCTTTCTCGTGCCTGAAACTCTCATGTCGAGAAGTGTCGTGTCTGATACTTGTTTCCCTCGAAACTTTCAAATATCCTTCGAAAAGCCTTAAAAATCTCTTCATCGTGTTTTTCAGGTAATAGAGGATGCCGGTGTTAATGAGGTTCCAAAGGAAAATAAGCAGTAGAAGACTGCTAACTAGAATCCTAAACAGACCATTGAATCCCTCAGTCTTCTCGGTGTAGTTTTTGTAGAACTCTTTCGCTATAGAGCTTGAACCCTGGAACAAGGGACCATTTGCGACTTTGCTTAAAAATTGAATTCGGTTGTCGAATTCGTCACCGATGAGGCCTCGTTGCGCTGCGTCGACGAATTTCAAGCCTTCTTGAATAAAAATATAGAGTAGGTTTGTGAACGGCGCTCTGTCAGAGGAAATATGTAGAGGTTCGTACTCATCCATTGCCACGAGGACCTCGGTTTTGTCGAGCATAGGAACGATTGCTAATTGGTAATGAGTTGAATTAAGAAATTGTTGTTCTTCTTGGAGAGTAACCAGCTCCTTGGAGAACTGAGCGGTTAATTCTTTCGTTGGAATGTCGGGTGTTGAGTTAAACCCGAGTTGTAAGAGCAGAACCCCAAGCGAGGATATCGCAAGCGTGCGATTATTGAAACTTCCGAGGGCATCGACGCCGAGTGTCAATGAGCTGATCTCTGAACTCTTTTTAAAAATATGAATAGCTGCATAAGATCTAGTTAGGGAAGTCCTCGGTTTCTGAAGCGTTACCTGCAATTGCAATGATAATCGCGCAAAAGAAAATGGTTGCTGCCTTGAGATTTTTAATGAACTGTGGAACTGCGCGGTTCGAGAGCTTGTCTTTGAATTCCCGCAGAGCAACTCCTTCTAGCGTATCTAAAATGAGAGTTAAACCCTATTATTTGTATTCACAGAGCGCATTTAGTTACCTTCTGTGAGATCAAATTGCTTCGCTTGGCCTATGCCTACGTGTTCAGGCTCTTCGTTAAGATTTGCATAGTCTAACAACATGGTTAGTGAGGCGTCTGCATTCTGGAGGTGAAATTACTTCCTCTTTTTTCCTTTGCGGACACGCTTATTAATTTAAGCTCGTTGCCTGGAATCATTTGATTTCCTGAGAGGTTTTGAATAAAAATTCGATATGCAAAAATCAAAAAATATCTGCGCACTCGTTAGAATTTAAGCAACGTATCTCGCAAAGGTCTTTATTAAATATACAGTCTCTCATTAACTATTTGAAGAATACATCAAGACAGCGCTCTTTCGAGTAACACATGAAATTCTAAAAATTAATCAAAATATTCTTGCTAATATTCACTGTTGTTTAGCCTCTTCAGCCTCACCTCCAGGACCTCCAAGTTCCCGTTGCATGTTGTAGGTTTGGATTTGTAGTGTCGTGAGGTTCTCCGATAGGAAGATCACGAAGAGAGCTCCGGCAATAGTAAGGTAGAAAAACACAAAACTCGCCTCGGCAGTGTTGCTTGTTGCCCACATATGCGCCATATACACTGAAATACACAACAGGAAGAGCTTCGCGTAATTCTATTGAAAATGAGTTGGTGTTATAAAAACCAAAGAAAGATGATTTACAAAGATAACAAGGAGTCTGATCTTGAAGAGGAGCTCGTATTGTGTATAAAGAAGGAGTAATATCATCGACAGGTCATAGAACGTTCCCGCGGTGTGGAAGAGGTACATTATCTATTATTTTAACAAATGAGTTGAGTTAGCGCGGTTAGAATGTAATTTTATAGATTACCGCAAGCATGATACCAGTGAAGTATGAGAGATACCCATCGCTGAACTGTTTATACCGATGGAATTTATGGAAAACCGCGTGGACGGGAATCGAAAAACTGATAAGCATGACGTATAATACATAGTAGTAGAGCTCTTTGTATCGATTAAACATCTATTTCATAGTCAATGTTAAGCGATGTAGAATTCTCATTAAAAGTTACTGATGCTTGCAAAAACCAGCCAAAGTTGAGATTAGGCTCAATATAATTCGGCGCAATTGTGTCTAAGATTCCTTTGCTCCAAAAAACCTGCATAAATGATTCAACGAAGGTTATAAACCCTTATCGTTACATAATTTCCAAGGATAAGCCCAGAAGCGAAGATCGCAAGGGAGTACGAGACCACTGTTGAGCCGAAAAAGCACAAGGCCTTTCTCCAGGAAATATTGCGCCTATCCGCGGTGTTTTCGTAGACTTGCAACAGAAGGACAGCGATTATTGGCACTGCTTGGATGTTGTGATAAAGGCAATATCCGTATAACAGTCCACCGGCGAAATATCCCCATCGACGGTTTGCATAGACGGCAAATAGCGGCAAGAATATCTCCAAACAATTCGTCGAGAGTCTAATGCATTGTAGGATCTATATTACAGCAATGAGTGAATTAATTTCGGTAGGCGAGCTTTACTGAAAATGGATTAAACAGAGCCCAGAGACTCCATGCGGCTCGGTCTTTCTCCTTCATTTTGCCTTCAAATCGCTCGATCTATGGCGTAAAATGCTATCAGTTTGTCGATAGGAGCTTGCAGTTACAGTCATCAATGGGCTCGAGATCAGGTAAGCGACGATTATATCGATCAGGATCATAAATGCTAAAGTAAGATGCTTTTCGACGCTGAGGGTTTTGAAAAAGAAGACTTCCAATGGTTTCTAGGCAAGGGGTTAAAGGGAGTCGATTTCCAGTAGTTACGTGGAAGATAAGTCTGAAACTATAGGGGTCATAGCCTTTATCCATTAAGAAAAAGCATTCTTCCAGTCTTCCATAGTCGGTTTGCAGAGAATTTGTATAAGGGACTTTCAACGAGACTGTAGCGATGTCAGTAAATTCAAATAGGATGAAGCGGACGGCAACTGCAATGAAAACACGCCAGGAGAGAAAAAAATTGCTCATATCTTTTGAATTTAATCCGAGTAAAGAATTTTATTGTATTATTCCAGCCGTGCCTCCTAAACTAATCTTTCAGCTCTTTTTACCATTAAACACGTGCTTCACCCTATACCCATCGACAGAAGAATCTTAGAGAGATAATATATATTCGATTGGTTCATAGCTTGTAATAACTACACGTATATATCACGTAAATCAGAAAACAATCAACAGCTTAGTCAGTTTTGGTATGACTTGCTTCTTCATGTAATTTTTTCTCAATTTTCGTGCCTACTAATTTCAAATAATAGAAGCAAACGGGGCAAAGAGCCGACAGGAATATTCCGCAAATCACCAATCTAAGCACCTCTCTGAACCAATATCGGTAATATATCAGCTCGCTTTCGAAAGTGAGAATTTTAGCGAGGTAAGAGGCGGGAATTCCTACTAACACGCCCATTATGACCATTCGCGCAATCTTCATCCAAGTAGTCAAATGCATGTCTAAGTATTGATGTCTGAACTTCTCTGGAAGCAGCATCAAGCCGTAAATCATGCCAAACATCAAGCTTATTGGCGTGGAGCGATAGAGACAGAGTTCCAAAGGACCTTCGTAGTGTTTATCGTCTTTGCATCTTGATCGGAAGACCAGTTTCCAGAACGCCTCATGACCCGCTAAGCTTTTGCCGGCGATGTGATAAGCGACAATTGGAATGATCGATGTAATGATGTTCAGTGCAACAGTGAGGAAGATATAGAATTTCAAGTTCTTTCTCCACGATCCATCGGCAATATCCATGAATATCTTGTCGACTTTGTCCTCGAGCAGTACTTTGTAAATAGAGAATGAGATATATGCCCATGCGGCACCTCCAATAACTTGATCGAAGGAATGAACGCCTAGCAGCCATCTTGCAGCCATGACTGCTAATGAGATAGTGATCAAAAGGTCGCGGAAAATCCTTCTTGCAGTTGAGCGGGAGGTTCCTTCGGGTTTAGGTCTGTGTTGTTTATGTGGACGGACGAAGAGCTCTCTGTAGATGAGGAGATAGCTGAAAACCGCCCATTCTGAGTGTCCAGATGGTCTTCCGTAGTCTCGGTCACAGCCGAGAGTTTTGATGGCGGTGTTTTCCCACCAAGGGCGCTGATAGGCTAAAAACATCTTTTTCGTGCCGATGAATATTGCTCCGTAAAGACAGTTTAAGCCCAAAATCTTCATCGAGCGAATTCTGCGACTGTCAGCGGCACAGAGGCAGACCATGATGATGACTAAGGCCTCGTATCCGAAGGTAGAAATGTAAAAGCAGATTTTTTGCAGAAATGGAATTGATGGAGGATCGAGTTGAAGCCAAATATCTGCACTAAACTTAAAAAGCTTCTCGAAGTAGAAGAAGTCATAGACCAGATAGCCTAGACACAGAAGAAACAAACTGGTGTTTAACTTTTTCATATTGGTATTTTAATTATTAAAAAGCACTCTTAGCTAAATTTGACCATTTAGAACTCTGTCAACGGCCTAAAATGGCTAAACTCCCAAAATTAATCATGACTTGTAGGATATCTTCACTTTTTCACTATTCGCATAAAGTAGTAAAGAGAATTCGTTTGGAGAAAAGTTTAACTCGCGAAATAGGCTCAAGAGTCGTCAATTCGAAGGGCTTTTAAGCTTCAAAAAATCTATTTTAGAATTATTGGCTCATCATTGGATATCTAAATGGAATCAAAAAAACCTGTCATAATCATCGGCGCGGGCATCTCCGGCCTCCACGCTGCCCACGAGCTCGAGCTTAAGAAGATCCCCTTCGTTATTCTCGAAGCCCAAGACTATGTCGGCGGAAGAATCAAATCTCTCGAAGGATTCGCTGAATTCCCTCTCAGCGAAGGAGCTGAAGAAATTCACGGTTTCAAAAGCAGTCATCGCGAACTCGCGAATGAATTCGGCGTTCAACTCGTCCCTCAAGAGAACCTCGATCGCCATTTCTTCATCAATGGAAAAGCATACAAAGAGGAGGAACTCGAATTGGCAGGGAAAGAATTCAAAGAAGCCAACGATTTCGTTGCTCTTGAAGGGTTCATGGACGTTAAATTGACTGAAGATATGACTTTGAAAAACTACATCATTTCCAAGCAAATCCCAAAGGAAGCTTGGTTTATGTATGAGCTATTCGCCCAATGGTTCGGCTGCTCTTGGGAGGAGCTGTCGATAAAGAGTGTCCAAGAAATATTCTCTTTGCTTGGAACAGACGATGGAGATACCGATGTGGAAGTCAGACCGCCATGGACAAATGCAGATTTGATGAAAGCTAAGTACGGGTACCTCTACGATAAGGTGCAGCTTAAGACTCCAGTTACTAAGATTGAGCTGTTGAAAGATGGCGTCAAGGTCTGGACTGAGAGCGGGACGGTCATCGAAGGAGATTCAGTCATCGTGACCGTGCCGCTGTCGATAATCAAGAAAGGGCTCATTGAGTTTGTCCCTCCTCTGCCAAAAGAAAAGGTGGAAGCGATGAACAACCTGCACATGCGCTCTGGAGGCAAAGTGTTTGTGAAATTCAAGAAGAACTTCTGGGGTTCGGATCTGGGGACGATGTACCTCGACGGCTTTGTGAAAATTTGGAGTGTGCCTGGACATCTGTTCCCTATTGAAAAGAATCGCATATTGAGTGGGTATTTGATTGATAAAGAGTGCGAGGAGTTGTATCGAATGCCGTTGGAAAAGCAAAAGGAAACGATATTTGCCGATTTGGAGAAAGTGTGGGGTAGTGTCGTGAGAGAGATGTACGAAGATCATTATATTTCAAACTGGGGTGCGAATAAACACATTCAAGGAGCATACAGCTGCCCGTTGACGCCAGGCGAGTGGATATCGAAGACGATTTTGAGGAAGAATATTGAAGGAAGAGTATTCTTCTCAGGAGAGCACCTCGATGTGAAAGGATATTCGCAAACTGTGAGTGGATCGATTGATACAGCGAAGTTGGCTGTGGAAGAGTTGATCCAGCGAATGAGCGAAGAAGGTACTGTTGCTGTTTAGATGAAATAGCTACCTACCTAATGATTATTCTCTATAATGTGAGAAAGCCCAGCTATCTCATGTAAAACATAATGAATATTAATGATTCATGAAATTAGCAGAGACAGCAATAATAAACAAATAGCATGATAACAGGAAAATTCATAATTATTGGTAACAGATAGAAAAGGCTTGATTCAGGTTGAAATATTCATAGATTTCATCTGGGTGCTGAAGCCGACCCAAATCAAGCAGAAATCAGTTTTTTCGTATACAATGCTCACTTTTAAAAAAAAAATGTTATCAAAGGTGGTTTAATTCAATTGCTAATCAAAGTATGTAAATTTTTGCAATAAGATACCACTCTGTCAGTTCCTTCAATAATCCTATGTTTCTTTTTTCGAAATATTCTCTTTAATCATTGAAAATAAGATCTATTTCCATTGTTAAACCAAGAGAGCCTAAAAGTTTCTTTGTACTACGACTTAAGAGTGAGAAAAGTAGCTACTTTGGGAAAGTTTGATTTCGAAGAAATTACTCTAACGATCAAGAATCCAAAAAAGCAAATTACTAATTTGATCAAGAAAGCTTTTCATTCTGGATTCGATTGGATAATTATACCCGGGCTGGCTTCAAGAGGTATCCTTTGAAGAACTCACAAAAATTTGTAACCATGCAAACCATTCCGACACAAGATCCAAATATTTCCGACAATATCAAGCAGAAACTCATAGTAATAAGGATATTCCTCGCCCCAGCTCACAAGGTATTCGATTAACAGAAGAATCGCTCGTGAAAAATATGTTTTGAATCCATTTTCCAGTCATCTAAGCTATCTTAAGCATAAATCTTAGTATATCAAGCCAAAAACTTAATTCTGGTCGCACAACTTCAGGCGAACTGCTCTCTCTGGGATATAGCACAATTTACTCAACAAACAGAAACAGTAGATGAAAATACTAGCAGAAATCTTGTCGCATTTCCTTGGAATTTATCGAAGTCAAGCGATAAGTTAATTAACTTAATACCTGAGTGTTCTACATACCCGTTTTTTTTGTTTTTGAGATTCCCGTACCAGAAATTTTCCAATTTAACAAAAATAACAGCTTCCTACAATATTCCTCTATTGTTATATTGTTGAACAAACCTTAGCGAATTCGCTAATGGCACTCATTTTAGAAGGTATTAGCTTATAATCATTAGTATAATGGCTATTCCTTCAAAAAGGCATTCTAATCTATCAAATATTCTCATATTATCTAGAAAAAATATCGTGACTCCTCTGAATTCCCTTTCAGAGTCATCCTTTCTCGTATTTTGATGGAATTCCGTAAAGTTAGTGTTTTCGCGGTTCTATCACGTTTGAAAAGAATCATTGAAATCACTCAAGCTTTGCTTTTGATTAAATTTATCAATTAAGTAAAAAAACGGATCTTTATCCCATGAGTAATTCAATTAAAGGTACTAAATTTGAATTTGAATTTCACGAAGCTTCTGACTTTCGACTCTCTTTACTTCTTTTGATGCCTCCTTCCTTCTTTGAAGGTCTACTTATCTTCCCCTTCATTTTTCCCAGAAAAGAGACAAGTCTCAGCCTAGACGTGTTCTAACATCCGACGTTACTGCACAATGACGCACATTATTTAATTCTATGCTATTAGACGTTTTCGTGCTATCTCTGACTCCTAAGATTTATTAATTTCGAAAAATTAAACGTCCAATCTCTTAAATTAGCTGCGGCTGTGGTTTATAGATGCGAATTCTAACTTAACTTTTATTTAATCGAAACGATATTGAAAGCTGTGCGTTTTTGATTAGAGGAGCGTCGACTGTTTATTAAGACCAAGGCTGAGAGTTGAAAATATAATTTATATCTTAATTTGCATTGCGATACCTTCCCAAATGATACCGACCCCAACCAACTTCACTCAACCACAAAACTGCTTGCAAGGCCAGGCCCCAAATCTCATGTTCATCCAAAGCATGCAGGATTATCTTAAATATTTGATTTTCAATGTAAATACCACTGATATCAACCGCAGCGCCATCATCGAAAACAACATGGAAACTGCGACGTCATCACCTGGCAAGGTCCTCCCAATGACATTGCCTCAAACTGATTATATCACTCCGGTTAAAAAGAAAAAGAATGAAAAGAGCTCTGCGCGCCTCTGGAGCTTGATGGCCTCGAAGTACTCGTCAAAGAAAATAAAGCCAGCTGAAGCAGAGCCTAAGAGCGGAGAATGCAATGAGGATGGAGAAGTGTATAGGAAGTATAATGGATTATATATTCCTGTGCTTAAAAGCCAGGCTCCGCCTGTGAAAAGAGAAAACATTTGCGGGCATCCAGACAAAGAGCATTATGCAAGGGTAATTATTTATTTTTTGGAGCTTGAGAGTAATAGCTGCTTGTTCTTAGGGTTTATGTGGCGCTTGCTATCACAAAGTCGGCCGTGATAAGAAGCCTTGGAACTGTGAACATGATAAATTATATGCCCTGGGACTATGTCACAAATGCTACACCGCGAAAAATCGTCAGGTAGGCTTGGTGTCTTATAAGTTTTCTTATTCGTTTTTATCAGATGAGAAAAGAAAGAAAAGATAGAAAACTGAAGAAGCCAACAAATATTTCAAAGATTTTTAAAGACGCTCAAAGGGAAGAAAAGGAACCCATTGAAGAAGAGGTTTCAAAAGAGAATGTGAAGCAAGAACATGAAATCGAGATGAAGCAAGAGTGTTAAATAATTTTTAATTTTTATAAGAAGATTATGAGCAGCTTAGGCTATACTTTCTCCCTTAGATTTGGAGAATTCAATAGTTTTCATGTTTTTTCTTGGTGTTTTAATGGGTTAAATGAGTAAAGCCATTTATGGGTTTGCCTCGTATTTTGAATTCAATTTTGATGTCTGAAATAAATTTTAGCGCCAGAGCTAATTAGGAATAGATACGTTTTTTGGAGTGCTGAATTTAGCACGCTTTAATAAGATGAATTCTTTATTCGTATTAAGATCTTTGGAGTTCTATTGACTCATCTTATGCAAACGAGAAGAAAGAAAGCTGA
>ENA-UOUE01001826-UOUE01001826.1-compost-metagenome-genome-assembly--contig:-NODE-1826-length-11883-cov-9.817381_pt1 | contig 11883 bp, 13 predicted proteins | sample MGYA00238146_ERZ747223 | MGnify/ENA primary metagenome ERZ747223 (study PRJEB28781, sample SAMN06268865) | compost metagenome | isolation source: single cell | place: USA: California, Emeryville, Joint... | reverse complement strand
ATGATTTTTGCTCAAACAAGAGTCTAACAAATTCGGCCTTGACACTAATGAACCTATGCAAGGTTATTATTTTATCATCTTTAGCGAAGTAAATCCTCATTTGTTCTGAGAGAGGATTCAGGAGTCACCCAAACAGAGGTTTCCACAAAGTGAGCTAACAATTCCTTTACTTTTGATATTTTCTTTGTCAGACTTTAGTAATAAGCAGGTATGAACTGAAAATCCGATCTAAAATGATGAGTCGAAGTCCTTTCCTCTCATTTTTGAATTTGGATGGTGTCTCCGATGGCGACTACTATTTATCAAAATGAGGCTTTTAATTTAAAGAAATCTAATTTATTCGAATTATTCTAATTTGATCGATAGTTTTTCCAATTATTGACAAAACACAATTCCAGGAGGTGATAAATTCAAACATCGGCCTCACGTCAGAATGCAGACGCCTTATATACGTAGATATAGCAGGAACAATTTTCGCGTGTCGCAGCCAGGTACTTTTTTTGGTTTTTGATTCGAAGTTTCAGACGTTAAGAAGAAATTCGATGAATATGAAATGAATTTTCTTAAATTAAGTAAGTCTTGATAATTAATGTGGAGTGACATGGCATGTTCATTCATAAATCGCAAGCGATCTTACTCGAAAGGAGTCAGTCTCTTGACTGATGTCGAAGCAATAAATTATTTACAGTGGCAGTGAGGCATAATCCGATTCTGATGAGTTTAGCTTTCCCTTTTATGATCCAAACTATAAAGCTCCAACAAGATGCATCTCGTCAAATTCTCTTTTAAACTTAAGGAGGATCTCAACTGAGATCTATTTGGCTTTTGAAATGTTTTTCCTCACGACTTCACTTAACTATCCTTATTAGGCCTTCTGAACAAATCAGTATTAAAATATTCTATGCTAATGAAACTCGTTATCAATATATTGAACATTGAGGAAAAACGCAAAATAAATGAAACTTGAATGCCTATTATTTCATTGAAGCCATAGCTATCGCTCTCATTGTGACTAAATCCATAAAGATCTTAAAATATTTAGGAAAATCGCCTTTCCTTCTTCGAACCAGAATTTTGAGCAATATCACTGTCACAAGGGCTTTTATCACCTGGTTCACTCCCAAATCCTGCGCAAAGGAAAGTAAGAAATTTTTGGCCCACCGTTGTGAGTCTTCTGGCTTATTATTTGCGGCTACTACCAATACGATGTAATTTCCAGCTGCTGCGGCTGCGAGGACTATTATATAGCCAATTATCTGCTTTATTCTTGCGATCTTCTTTTGCTTATTTCTCTTCTTTAGTTCATCGTTTTGACGTTGAGGGTCACCATTTGTGAGAATCATAATCATTCTTACGCTTCGACTATTGTGAATGAGATCGTTACAAAAAAAAAATTAAAAATAACAATGGTGTGAAGAAAATACATTTTGGTCACGAGCAAAAACTTGAGGATAGCATTCAGAGGGGCGACTGTTCCAAGAGGCAAGACCATAATGACATAGGTTTCCCACCACTCTCCCTAATTAATGAGATTAGTTTATGAAAGCAATTTATTTGTATTTACCCCTTCTGCGGCTCTGCTAAACAGGCAGGAGAATGACATAAGACTTAGAACTCTGCAATACAGTAACACGGCTCTGGCGAAACGAGGGAAGGCGCTATCCTCGTACAAATAAAGTGAGGGAATTACATGTCCATACTAATTTAATTAGGAATGAAGATAAAATTAAGAATCTTCTTACCTTGATTCCATAGTAAATCGCCTTGATCCACCTCATGTTCCGGATATTAATATTCTTACGTGGTCTTTCCGCTGATCCCATAGAGTACTGTGAGCAGGGTGCTTGATATGTGAATGGGGTCACAATGCGAGCTTTTATTGCGAAGAGTGTGAGTAAGAGCCAGGCCATCATGCTCCAAAGCATCCAAAACGCCCAAGAACCCAAATAGTCAAATGTCGCAAGAGCCCCTGCCAAAAATATTTTATACAACTCAGACCTCGCAAAAAGCCCAAGAGCTTGGCTTTGAGTGCTCAGGCTACTCAGGCTTTGACAAGTGCATTTGAAATATTTATTTCCGTCGCTGCTCGTAACGACTGAGGAGTCACACCCAGAAGAACAATTCGTGAATGTTTGTCCACCTGAGCTTATAGGATATGAGATTTCAGCTGATAGCTGACTCGCGTAACTTGCTGTAACAATGGTGTCCTGATTATTGAGAGACAATGATACCAAAGGAGGTGAGTTATCCTCCTTCTTTGTTTGAGGACAAGCCATCAGGTTATTCTTCCAGAACACAACTTGAATATCAACAGGCTCTGTACTCGATAAGCTCGAAGATGATGATGAGGCTTGCTGGAGGACAATGATCGGTGCATTTGGTGGGGCAATCGTATATCCATTCAATTGGTCTGCAGTCACTCTCTCAGAGTACAGCTGGAAATCTGTGGTATCAAGAGTATAGCTACCAGAGTTTGGAGCTTTCTGCCACAGCTGTAATGCTGCTAATTTTGTAAGTGCTTGTAGTGAAGTATTATAGATTTGTTGTGAGGTGATAGTCTGAAGGTAGCAGTCATTCTTGTAGATGTAACTCATGCATGAATTGATAATTTGTGCAGTTACAGTCATTTTAACAGGATCAAACTCATCTGCAGTCGTTTTCTGATTGTAATCACTTGTGATGAGATTATCGACTATCTCAAGTGCACTTTGTACATCACTCAAGGCACAAAAAGAAGGGTTGGTGAGAGTGAGTAAGGCATCAAGGTAGGGCTTACTCCAGACGGCACTCATTGTGAGTCTCAGAGGGACGGAACGGATTTCATTCAAGATCTTTTGGGTAAGATCTTGAAGCGCTTGACGATCTACTTCTGATATTGAGCAGCTATCTCCGTCCCAACCATCATCGCACTGACATGTATCTGTGAGATAGAGCTCATTATATCCACACTCACCATTTCCACTGCATGTTGTGCAAGTAGTTGAAGAGGATCCGTTACTGTTGCTATCCGTCCCATAGTTTTCAGCATTAAAATCCGCTATTATGGTTGAAAGTGAAGCCAAAAAATCGCCTTTGCTTTCAGTGGACATATTGCTTGAGGAGGAGAGCGTATCTGTCATCAGAGACTGAAGAGTCGAGTTTAAACCATGAGCATCAAGAGCTTGGATTTCACAGGTTTTTGTCTTAGAAACAGCACTGTAGGGAGATGAACACTGAGCTGTACAAGTGCCTTGTGGTGATGTAAAGTAAAGAGAAGGTTGGCAGCTCGTGCAGGTAGTGTTTGAAGGTCCACTGCATGTTGCACAGGAACTGTGACAAGCTGTTTGAAAAGAAGTAATTAGTAGGATTAATGAGGATAGCAACGGAATAATACCTGAGCATTTTAAGGTAGTGGAGTTCAGGTAAGTGCCATTTGGACACTCAGAATAGCAGGCAAAATTATAAAAATAGGGTTTTAGTCCAGTGCTGTCACAAGACAAGCAGGTTGTGCTAGTAGAGCCACTGCAAGTTTTACAGGAAGGATCACACACTATTAAGTAAACAAATTCGAATTCAGCATCAAAAGTCGCTCAAGAAAAATAATATTACAGTCACAGGTGCTAGTTTGCGAATTTCCAAATTTTCCTTGAGGACACTTAACCACGCAAGTCGAAGAATCCAAAAACATTCCAGGTTGACAACTAATGCAATCATTCGAGGTCGGACCATTGCAAGTAGCACAGATCGATGCACAACCTATCAATTAAAATTTCTAAAATGATAATGTATTTACCATCACAATTCCAGGTAACTTCGTTTGGATCATACCCATCTGGGCATCCGGATACACACATGCTTGAGTACAAATAGGTCCCACTATAGCACGCAGTGCATTCATTTGCTTGTGGGCCCGAACACAACCGACAAGTTTCATCGCAATTCTTACACTCATATCCATCTTGATACTGCCCATCTTCTGTACAAGGAGAACAAACTCCTGTAGATGCATTCTTATTCATATAAAGGTGAGTCAATCAGTTCAAAATTTGATGACTTTACGTAGAATTGACCATAGTAGCAATCTAGATTTATTATAGATATTTAGTTAGCCTGCTGAAAAACGACGAGAATGTTACTCTGATATGTATTTGTTGGACCGTGTAAAAAGTAACCAGGCGATGGTGAAGTCACGCAAGACCTCTCCTGCTGGTAGTATCCATCCTCGCAAATATAGCATGAAGGCTGGCCTGGATGCATAAATCCAAGATAAAGACAAGTAGGGTCTAAAAGAGTAAATTTCCAAAAAGTCACGTTCCAGAAAATTACCTGGACCCTGAGTCACAGGACTCTCTGCGCCCTGAAACCAGATAAAATTCATTGCATCAAAATATGAAGATAGCGATTCGTTTATATTGGTAGGACTTGATGAATCGTATGTACCGCAGAGTTCGAGAACCACATTCGATGAGTCTGGTAGCGGTTTATGTTGCGTCACGAAATCGCCAAAATAAACAGGTCCATCCACCCCACTGCCTTGCACACGAATTCTCAGCCTGGTAAACCCTTTCTCAAACTCGATTGGCTGAGCCTGAAGTATCTCGACTACGATTCGAGTCCAACTATCTAATCAGATTATAGAAGTGAGTCATCTCTGATTTAATAATTGGTATTTTACCTCTGGGAACTGAGTTTACAGGCGCACTTTGAGCATAATATGGTGCCTCTGACAGCGGAGCCACCCATACATTAAGTTTATTAGAAATATAATCGAGACGCAAAGAAACGTGGTTTGTGACCGTATTCCTGATGCTCCAGATCGTTTGACTGTTTGACCCTGCCGAATGCGGGTAGATATCCATGGCAACGATCATTCCACTCTGTAAAGCACTGCCATTTAGTGGTATTGCAGCTATTTTTCCAGGCCGACACATTATTGAATTGTAAGGTCCAAATTCAACATCCGATTGCTCAGCAGCTGAATCAAAACCTATGTGTGTATAAGTTCAACTCCCAAATGATTCCCGGACTAATCACCTCTGAAGCCAATAGTCGTTGTGCTAGAGTCACTTAAGTAATTATCGACAATGAACGATTGATTATTATTTGTCAAGGGATCAGCCGCAAAACGCACCAGGGCGTATCTACCTAAAATGAAATAAGTTGATGAAATCAATGCCATTTTATCACTTTTTAATACTTGTTGAATCCATGACAGCCATACTAACAAGCTGGCCTTGCTTATTCGGAGCATAATTCAGATAGAACCTCACATATTGCATTGTGCACTTGCAATTTGGGTAAAATGGGTCGATTCCAGCCCAATAAATAGTTGTTGATAATAGTATATTATGAGCTCCAGTCCCTGTTTTGTTTGCAATAACGATATCTGCAGTTTTAGGACTCATCGTGAGAGAATAAGTAGAATGTGTCATCACTCCATTCTCATTGTCCTTCGTAAAACTCAGAAATACCCACTCGCTTGAAAATATCGTGCCCCCATTCCTCTATTTGAGTAATTCATTAATATTCATAGGTACTATTAGATATTGCTACATTATTCTTATCAGGGAACTCTCCAATCGGATCTGTTAACATTTCAGACCAAAAGATGACCGACTGAGCTTCATCAGTGGCACTATGGATTAGTCTACCTCCACCAATGTTTGCCCTAAATCCAGCGGATTTGATGAACCGTAAAAATATTAAAGTCAGTATGATACGCTGGATCATTTGTCACTCTGAGTAAATGATTCCAACCGCTGTAAAATCCGTTCTTTTTTACCCAAGCGCTTATCGCAAACTGAGTTTCTCCACCGCAGGTCGGACAGAAATCTGAAATTACAGCCTTGATTTCGTCGTTGTCACCTGGTGTGATCGCATTTTCTTGTAGATAGAGAACTTGAGTTTGACCTTGTTGAGCATCACACGATCAGGACGATTCGAAGGCAGTAAAATAGTACCTGACGCCCTAGCAAGGTGAATTGTGCTGTAGAGCAGGATACCCACCCAAAGTAGAATTTCCAAATTCATATTTGCAGAACGAACGTATTTTGAAGCTTTAGTTAAAATCCAATTAAAATCCGATTCTTCTAATTTAGCTGGTAATACTATGAGTAATTTAGGAATCAACTCTATCCTAACTAATTTTCTTTATCAAGTGAGCCTATATGTTATCAATGTAAGAAACAGAAAGTATCCACATAATAGCACTCTCGTAGCTACAGAAGGAACGAACTAAAGCATTCCAAACCTCATAGAATTTTCGATAGAAGTTTGTATATTCTGTAGAGTGCCTGTGATTTTTATCACTTTTATCGATATTAAAAGTTTGAGTCAAGATCTTAGAAAAGCTCCCAAAATTAAATTCCTGAGATCGGCACAGAAAGCAAATAAAGTTTTGTGGAGTTCCTTCGAAAAAATGGTGGTATGGTCAGTTAATGAAAACAAAAACATGTTATGAATATCAAAAAAAGCAAAAAAAGTTTTTATTGAGAGTTTGCCTTTTTTCTGACTTCTCTGAGGCATTCTCCTTCAATGCAGGGGAATCCCGTCGCTTTTTAAGGATAATATATATCTGCTTGTTGCTGTGGTCAGATTTGAATATAATTGTTGAGAAATGGGTATTTGCAGAGGGTTTTGCTACACTTTCTTATCACTCCAAACGAATTATTCAGGTTTCTGTACGAATGAACTCTAAAAATACAATTCTGACTTATATCTCGCTTACCATAACAGCATTTCCTTTTGCGGGATTTTAATTAAACGAATTCAAAATCCTTTTAAATTGACTTATTTAGATTCAAGTTTCTTTGAGATTTTATTTAATCGTGAAGCGTTCAAAACTTTCATCAGATCCGCAGCAAAGTTTCCGAAGCACGACTCTTATTTGAAAGAGAAATCGATCTCAGCAGTCTTAGTTCACTAAAAGTTCTGCCTGTAATGGGAACTTTCTGACGGATTTCTTTTTCTAAGGCATCATTCATAATTAATGAGAATTGTTTACTTTTCTGCTTGGTAATCTGCGTGTGAGGCTACCGATGAGAGGCTTTTCAAAAAATATCTCTCAAAAATCCAGCAAACTGCCTTCAAATCAGAATTTCAGTTTGAGATTGACTGAATTATGGCATCATGCGAAAATTTGCTCAAACGTTGAAGCCTTTAACGTAATGGTTTATATGCTTGTGAAGGCAACTGGAGTTCAGACTAAAACATGAAAGGATGTGCAAGGTCCAAACAAAAAATGAATAGATAAGAAAGAATCGGTTTGATTTCACAGACTCAAGAAATATTTAAATTAAGGATCTCAGTAATGATAGTTTGTTTTCTTTCATATTCCTTTGTGGTGTTTTTTTTTTTTGGGTCTCTCTCTCTCAAAAAGAGAAGCTGAATCATAGTCCACAATCCAGGAATCTTATGATACCAGAGTCTATAATGACAGCTGCGTTTGTGATTTTAACTGGCAAGACTTCAGATATGCTGATAATACAAAATTTACCTGAGAAAAAAAAAATCAAATACAATTATGCTAATAAATGAAATCTTTTGCTTTGATACGTTTTAGAAATTATATATAACATTGCCCCTCCCGAGCTAAATTCTTATTCAAACTCTTTCGAAAGGGACTATTTAACGAATCTTACTGCAATTACTGCAGCTCACAAAGACAATTAAGCAAGATTGATTTGGCTCTCATTAATTTTTTGGCAAGTTGATCTCAAATATTAGCAATTATGTATGGGAATTAATCCTCTCTCAAACTCAAATTTACTGAATCTCAAAGGTTTAAATGCAACTCTAATGACGCAAGTTATTTCTCATGAGTAATTTAACATTAATTTCCTTTGCTTTTTTCTATATATATATGAAGTCAAGGATATATCCAATTCATGGTGGACTCATCTCTATGGCAATTATTGCCCACTCTTTAAAAATTAACCATTTTTCATTTTAGAAAGTCAATTTCAATTGCTGCAACAGGGTCTTATTATTATAAATTTGGGATGAAGTTAGAGAATTGATAACGTTGCTCCAGGAATGGATACCAAAGCAATACACTGACTATAATTTACATTTTCACGGCTACAAGCATGTCCGTCCTCCTCTCCATGTTGATATATGCTCGTCATTATTATTTTAGAAGTTACGTTCTTTTGTATTGTGTGTGTGTTATGGTAATTGTTAGAGCTTCCGAAAGGAGAGTCAACTTGACGAACCATTTTTGTTTGCTAAAAATAATGCATTTGATATCAATAAAATTGAAAGAATTGCTACAGGCTAACCTTTGTGACGAATCATATATCAATTCTGCATTATACGCTATTCGTGATCATTGCAATTTCTTTTTGATTCGAACATATATTTTCAATTTTAACCAATTCCAAGTCGCAAATGGTGGATGCAGGTCTATCAAAGCGATGGAAATTTGGTGGCCTTCGGGGATTTTAAAGGTAATATCAAAATTTATGATCGATGGCTTGCAAAAGCCATGATAAAATTCACGATGGTGATTAAATTGAAAATTCATACTATTTGAAATTTATTTTTTTCTGTGGGTTTGCTGAAAATATTTCTAGTTGATATCTCTTGTATTCTATGGAGTCCCACGTGAGAGAAGCTCGCAGCCACATCTTGGGATAATACAGCTAAACTGGTCGAACGATTGAAACTTCCTTCGCTGAAGCAAGTTACCATGAGAATCTGATACTGCATACCTTCCAAAGTAACCAGTCTCTTGACCGATTCGTTTTTTCAGAACTAGAAAAGCATAATCTTCGGCATTCACACCATTCTCTTCGTCTTTCCTCTTGGAATTGATGTAACTTTCTGATGCAAACGCATGACAATGTCCTCTATTTCACCAAAAGGAATTTCAACTCCGTTGGTTCCTGGAATGTAATTGATATCTGAATACCTCTTTTTGAGTGGTTTCTCATTGTTATAGACATTATGAGCAGCTATGAGAACAATATGAGGGTCCAATTAGGAAACCTGATCCCATTCTCGGCGCTCCATTTTCTGAATTTTTGCTGAGGATAATGCCATATGAGCACTCTGTGGGAAAAAACATTCGTTTATATGATCCTGTTTCGTGTCAAATTTGGCAGTCAGTTCTTTTTCGTTCCTCAAACTTCTGAGTGGTTCCAATATTATGGTGAAATGTAGCATATTTGGTGGGTAATATTGAGGTGATCTCATGCTGACTGGGTTCACGTAGTGTAAAACAAAACGTTTTGATGAGCATCGAATTCTTTTTGACAACCTCGTAACTGCTCAAGGTCTCTAGGATACCTTTTTCGATTCTTTCTTCTGCATCTGATTTGTTGAGCATCGCAAAATAAAGCATTCAGCTGATTTGGTGATTATTGCTGTTTGAGATTAATTCATTATTTATCAAGATTTTCAAATTGATTCACATAAATCAACTCTATTATTTGTTGATTGCGAATCAGGAATTTCATCTATTCGAACCTGTCATGCCAACCCTTAACTTGCTAATATAAGTGCTTGAACCTTAAAATCGCTATAGGTGAAAATGGTTCAAGCTGAGTATCTCCGAAATCGATTTTTGATGGTGTCTTGCCATTGGGCAAATAAGTAAGTAGCGAGAATGCTGTCGCTTTTTTCTCCATCGATTCATATTAAACAAAATTGTATTAAGAGTTTCGCTAACGTCCCAAAGTGAAAATCCAGGTTTTATATGAAAATTTTATCTTAACACTTGATGACACAACCCATTGAAATCTTCATTCTCTTTATTTTCATCAAATGGGACACAAGACCTAAATTTAATCCTATAGTTCTCTTCTAAAATTATATAGAGAAGTTCTTCATCGTCAGTAATTTACTACATTCCTTTTCTTTGTCTAATTATGAAGTTTTTAGCTAAATAAAAAAGTTGGGGTTCGAAGTCGATGCCACAATGAGTCAACATAAGAAATTGTTTGAGGTGGTTTTACCTCTAAAACATATTATCGCACAGTCAATATGTGTCTATCATAATTTTCATTTTGAATTTCGATGTTAAAGATAAGAACTTAGATTTTTAATTGTGAAAAAATCCAAAGCGAGCTTCAAGAAGTAGCTTCAAATGTAATATTAGTAAAGGATGCATAGCAAGTGACCATGAGTGACAGGCCGGATGTATATGTGAAGTTTTTGTAAATATCGTCAAATTTTTGTGTCAAAGAAGTCAAGATTCAGTAATCTTACTAGTCACTCAAGGTGATTCGGAATGTTCTGTTGTGTAAGAGCCGGGTAAAGGTTATAATCAAGAAAGCAATCTGTCTTGATTATGAGCGTTATTAGTGAGATATGATTGAGGTGGCTAATAATTTTTTTATTGCAATCTGTGCCAATTTTGAGTCGGGGGAAACTTAAATTTTGGACAGAAATTACTTTCACGAATTGTTGTTTTCATGAATTAATTGTATTTTGAAGTAATAATTCGCCTGTCGTTTCATGGACGCAATTAAAGCAATCGAACTTGTGAATATCATGAGCAAAAAAGAAATGAATCTTTGGCATTAATAGGTTAAAGGGATTAACTTTTCAATAGGTATTTGGAAACTATGACAATATGTCGCCACCCATGAGGGAAGTCAAATGTAATGTGTTGAATTCAAGTATCAGCTTCGAAGCTGTTTAGAATAATTAATGTTGCTATTACTGATAACTCTGATAAATTGACAATCTAACAATATATATATCAAATCCTTGAGTGAATATAAACAATGGAACAATCTTATTATCTCGTTTTGCAATTCCAGAACTCATCATGATTTGGAGATGTATTTTGTGTTTCATTACCAAATGCTAATGATTCAACTTTGTTTTCTATTTGTTTATAGTTCGACAACTCTTAGCAAAGTGAGATTTCTTACTTACGATAAGCACGAATGAGAACAAAAATATTCAGACGTAAAGATGATTAGAAATCCTAAGGTCAGGATTACTTAACCTAATTCACAGAATCATTATCTGAATTCTGCTTATTGGCTGATACTTTTGAGAAGATTTCTTGTTCTCTGGGTCAATTCGTTCACTTTTGCCTAGATGAAGCATACTGACATTGCCGACTCTGATAAGTGAATGACGATCATGTATCTTGAAATAGGTAATTTACTCTTATCTGAAGTGTTTCCAGTATAAAGCACTTTTCCTGTTTTAAAGTCCAACAGTTTTACTGTTTTATCCAGAAAAGCACTTGCGAGCTTATCACCGCTTGGACTCCATCGCACACAGTAGATGGCGTCTAGAGAACAATAATTTAAGAGGTAATTTTTTAAACTAATCCAAATTATTACTCGAGTGAACGTTACAAAAGGTTTTGATAATCTTCGATTCTCGCTTATCAAATATCTGGATATTCTTATCGTCCCCACCAGAAACCAGTAGATTCCCATCGTTTTGGCATACATCAATGCAGAATGCCACACCTTAACAGATTAAATATTATCAAGTTTTAATAATGAAATGAAGAGAAGTGAAGCCAAAAAAGTCATGAAATTAACCTCCCAATCCACTCTAAGAAAAAAGAAACATAGTCCTTCTTCCTGAATTTATTGGAAACTAATCATGCACGAAGTGAAAAATTTGAATTCACAGAAGAGAAAAAACAAAATATAGCTGCAATTACCAAGCGTCTTTTCAATTTGTACCGAACTCTTTAAAGTGAGAATTTTCTTCTCAGCATCTAGGATATTGAGGTGGAAAAAGCCGTACTTCATGAATATCAGTGATTCGTCCGCATTCGTGCTCCATCTGCAACGGCCCCATGGATCTAATAATTGAGTTTAATGATGTGAGTGAAATTGATATCGCCAAGAATTTAATGATTTATTTTTGGTGTAGAAGAAAAGAAATTCTTCGATATCAAATTACCCCAATGTCCTAATCCCCGATGAA
>ENA-UOUE01001823-UOUE01001823.1-compost-metagenome-genome-assembly--contig:-NODE-1823-length-11888-cov-10.755567_pt1 | contig 11888 bp, 5 predicted proteins | sample MGYA00238146_ERZ747223 | MGnify/ENA primary metagenome ERZ747223 (study PRJEB28781, sample SAMN06268865) | compost metagenome | isolation source: single cell | place: USA: California, Emeryville, Joint... | reverse complement strand
TGTGATAGTATCCAATTCAAATAAAAATCGAATTTTGATTTGTTTAAATTTAAGTTTCATATTGAACGAGAAATCCCTCTCTAATTCATTTCTATCAAGTTAGGAATGCCTTTTTGAGGTTGGTTTTAGTATTTTAGCTAAATAGGATAAGAAGGGAAAACGATTTTATGAAACTTCAGAAACATCACATTACAGCAAACTACAATATGTGTTCTTGTCAGTTTTAATTCTGAAAGTGACCTAAATCAAGGTTGAATAAAAGAGTTATTGCAAGAAATCTTCGCGAGGTTAATGAATTCCCTATGATGCTCGGGAGATATATCGACAGTTCAAAAAGTAAATCCACTTGAAATGTTGCCACACCTCTTTTACTGTCGCTCGGTATCGATTTTTGAGTAAAAAGCATGAGCAGAGGTGGATTAGCCTTCAAAAATTATGATATCTTTTTTGAATAAAAATTTAGTAACAGTTATGAACATCTGGTTTCTAATCAGCTCAGGTAATTAATGAAGACTTCAGAAAGTTACCAAATGAAGACTCGAAGAGGTAATTAATTACTCAAGAGGAACGAAATTAAAATTTATTAGCTCTCAAATCTCAAAACCCAAACAAAACAAGAAATATGCCTCCAACAAACAATGGAAAAGAGGATTCATCCCATCTCGTCGACGAGAAATCAAAGCAATTGCAAGGTGAAACGCAGAGCAGTTCTCCAACTAAACCATCAACAATCATCGGTATTATATTCCTATATTTATCATTTTTCGTCATAATCATTGTAAAATAGAAAACATCCCTTCACAGCCGAAGCTACTGGCCTGGTGCTCGTCATACAAGAATCATAAGATTAATATTGTTGAAATCGAAACGAAGCAAGAATTTGCTAATTTCGATGGAGTGAAACTCAACCACAAGCAGGGCGGTATTTTTAGGCATTTCATTTCTGATTTAAATTCGATCACAATACATTAAGCGTACAGCCAGCGTCATGTGAAAGAAATTGCCAACACAGAATTTCTTGTTTCTGTTAACAATTACTTTAACAAGTCTGCCAATCTAGAAGTGTATGATGTCTCACGGAAAGGGCAAACTAAGAAAATATATTCATTTGAGGAGGTCTCTGGAGGTAGAATCTTCAGTAACTAAAATCTATCTCATATTTTTTTCTCTTCTAGTAACTGGTCATGGAGAGGTGACCTACAACCCAAGAAGGAACTTTCTTGGAGCAATGTGGGTTGGCGGGAAGATAGCTTACCATCTGTACCATTTTGGCACATCGAAGTCCGATGGCATTATAAAACTCATCCGAAAATCGAGATGGCACTCCCAATATAGTACAGAATATACTAGTATTTAATACATTTTTTCCCTATTGTCAACCCATTTTAATATGTTTGTATCTAGAAAAGTTCATCACTAGTCTTGATTTCAATCCTAATGGAGAGACTGTAGCAACCAGTGACGGATATGGAATGTACTTAATATCAGATCTCAACACCGACACTTATCGCTTTCACGTGGACTTGGAGATGAAAAAAGAGGGTAAGTAGTATTTTTGAATATCTATAATATTCAAAGTCCTTCTTTCCTCTAATATAACCAGATTTATGCGTTGCACTTTTTGTTATAATTTCTAGACAGCATTCAAATTCTCATACTATTTTAATTACTCTCTAGATGCTTGTGGACGTTGCAGATGGAGCTCTAATCCTGATGAGCCACTATTATATGTCAAATATTATCTGAGACTCCTCAATTATCTAGATACTGAGAAGAAAGCATTCATTTTGAAGGATTCGATTGAAATTGAATCAGAAAGTAAGCACAGCAGAGTTTTATTTTTATTATTTCTCTTCTTCTTTCAATTGGAAAAAGAGGATTAACCGTATAATTTTACTTTTTGAACCTATGTGTTTTGATGTTTCTGGTCTGATTTGACATTCCTAACTGTTAGTTGGGACAAACTGGATTGATGTCTGCCAGAGCAATGGAAATTTATTGGCTGCAGATGCTTATGATGCCACTGTGAGGATATTTGACAGAAGAGAATCAAAGGCTGTCAAAACTTTTGATTTTATTCACACAGGTAATATTTTTTGTTTAAGAATTCATTCCTGACTTCTAATTGCTATTTGATAGACTTGATCCATTGTGTGAGATGGAGTCCAAGCGGCGACATGATTGCAAGTGGTTCAGTTGACAGCACAGTGGTACTATGGGACTTCAAGACTGGAAAAAAGTTATATACTGGAAAGACCCCGGACGGAGGTAAATTTTCACTGTTTGATTAATAAAGGCTATTCCAAATTAGATGGTGCTTCTTCAGTCTGTTTCATTTGAGAAAGAATCAAAGTCAACAATCATACAAGGAGAAAGCAACTTCAAGAAACAATTTGAAGGAATAAACATAGGTTACAACGAATAATAGTGCTCTAGAACTCTTATGACAGTGATTATATTCCTTGTATAGCATGGTATTGCCATATCTGAAACCAAATTATTTTTGAGGGAAAACTGAGAACTCAATCGAACCAGAATAACAGAAAATTACTCTATTAGAAATTTTCTTAAGTTTGCTGGATCGCAACAATATTCACTGAGCTTTTCAATTATAAGAGATCTTTTACTACATATGGACTATCAATTCATTTGATTCCAGAATGTCATCAGAGAATTAAATTTTTTTCGAAACGAAAGAGTATTTATGAGTGAGATTCAAAGGTTCAGCAACAAACTCGAAATGGAAAAAGTGTTTCCTAAGTAATCAGGACGTTTTAAGATTTCAAAACATTTTTTCGAACTTACCAACAAAATATCGTGCTACTACTTCGTTTTTCTACTTATTCACAGGACATCATAGAAATAGTGTAGCAGTCTCATTTAGAACCTGAAATAACTCAAATCCGCATCCATATCACAAACACATAACCATAATTAAGAATCAACTGCAAATTCAAGTTCATTCAATCCTTACATTTTTGTGATTAAATGGATTGCCGTGAAGCCAAACGATTCGTGTCCTTCTTGCATCAAGAAACACCGAAATTAATCTGATTAATGTGGAATGCATGAATATTGGTGTTTAGTGGAGATTCTGAAGTAATTTTGGATCAGTGATGAATGAAGCATTTTTATGACACAGAATTTACATCGAAACATCTAAATTTAAAGCCAATGAGAATAAGAAAAATATCAAAAGTTTAAAATTAACTTGTCCCTTGAGATACCTGAGTTCATAATATGTTGAGAGTTATTCTTTCAAAGTGTCGAAATTTTAAACTCTGGATTTTCTTAGATTGTCAGAGGCTATAACACATATCATATTTATGTATGTATTGCTCTTGGACAAAACATAGATAATCTCTACATAACATACTTTGATAAAGTGTCCTGTTTATTGAATTGGAATTTTCATAAAGTAAACCAAACTTTTTTGTTCTTACACTTGAATCTTTTTCGGAAGGAGCGTGTTTTAATACCAAGGGAAGAGCCTTTCATTAATACCTCATGCTCCCATTCCACCATTACCGCCATTGCCGCCGTTGCTTATCACACCACCATCGCCTCCTTTGCCACCTGGTCCTCCAGCACCACCAGCTCCACCGTCATCCAGGAACCCTCCACGTCCTCCTTGGCCTCCGTTTCCTGCAAGTCCGCCTCTGCCGCCATTTCCAAAAATACCGCCCATGCCACCATTTCCACCTGTCACCGCGTTTCCACCTCTTCCGCCGTTACCTATGAACCCACCATTTCCTCCATTCCCAGCAAATCCCACAGATCCACCATTTCCACCGTTGCCGAAAACACCACCATCTCCTCTAGAACCACCAAGAGCTGCCAGTCCACCGTTTCCACCGTTTCCAAATACACCTGCATTTCCTCCTCGTCCACCATTTCCTCCTCGTCCACCATTTCCTCCTCGTCCACCATTTCCTCCTCGTCCACCATTTCCTCCGAATCCCCCGTTTCCACCTCCACCAAACATGCCACCATCTCCTCTGTTGCCTCCATTTCCTCCGTTTCCACCATTTCCTGCAATTCCCCAGCGCAACGCAGCTGATGCTAGCTCAATCGTGAGCGCTTCTACCAATATCTTGGTAGTAACAACTTTGCTTTTCATTTTCATCGAGAATATTGAAATTTTTTAGCGATATGATAAATGATTATCATTCTCATTTTCATGGTATTTAGAGTCGATGACCCTCAATCTTAGAAAACGATGTCCAGCTGCAAAAGTTCTTCCCATTAACAAGCTGGATTCAACGGATAAATAAACTCCCATTAGCTGAAAAATCTCAAATTTCCAAGGGACAGCCTTCGGAATATTTCTCACTCAATAAATTCTAAGTATACAGTTACGTGGTCGATTCTAAGTTTACCTTTTGCTATTCAGCCAGTATTAATTCATTAAATTCTAAAAAGCAGTCTTCTAGGGTAGTGAAGTAAAATTGAATATCATCGATAGAGCTTCAGCCGGTAGACGTCAATTACATTGTATCCATTTACGATTCTATATCGAGTTCCTTTCCAAGATAGACCTATCCTGATTGTAAGCTCCAAATCAATCAAAATAAACGGCTTCTGGAAGAATTCGTTAAAGTCCTACATAAAGATAAAGGATTTAGAACAATCTAAACAAATCAGAATAGTCCGAGAGCAAATATAAAGCTAATAAATTTTCAGCAAACTATCTTAAAGAAATTAATGATCCATTTTCATCTGTCTTCTCATGGAGAAAGCCATTCCAGGGAGATTGCCAGCAAATTTCTCAACTATACATAAGAGGGTTCACTTATCTGGCAAAAAGCCGTATTTTCTCGTATCGTAACAGAAATCAACAAAAATACTTGCTCTTAGCGAAAGGGAAGGATAGTAATATCGCTTTATCATTCATATACTCAGTTCAGAGTCTCTCTTCAAATTAGTTTCTTTCATTAAATATCACTCTGTTGATATCGCGACTACCGTTATTCAGCAGAATGCTCCGAATTTCTTGCTTGAATATGGCTCTCAAAATCTCAGCCTGAGACGGAGATTCATTCACATTGACTCTTGTCTCATTCATTAGCAGTATTGAGAGCTGGTCTAGAAGCGAAAGTATCAAAGCTATAAGACAGTATTATGATAGTTCTCAAGTCAAAGAAAAGATAGTACCGCTAGCTTTTCAAGCTAATTCTTCTGTTAGACGAGATCCTGGCATTTGTGCAAGAATATCTTGCCCTATGCTACAGGAAAATTAGGAAACTGCTTAAATTGTCTCAATTGCTGTAAGCTCTTTTGTGTGCTGATTCATCAATGTCAAATGAGAAATTGATTAATGAATATTGAAAATTTTGATATTCCTTTGACTAGATAACCTGCTTAATATATCTTACTATTCAGATCCTTCTGTTATTTTCTCTTTCAATGATGCAGAAGAGGAAGTGTAAAATAAAACAATGCTGTAATAAAGCACTGAGAGAATCTGAAAGCGTGCTGTGAATCTAAACCGAGTGCGAATTTCTGGTAATTGTGCTCGAAAATAAGTGACGCGTTTCCATTTTCCCTTTACAGAGGCTTAAGGTGCCTCTATTATAATGATTAATGTAACAAGAGCAACAATTACAACCTTGGCGGCTTAATGATTTGCGAGGAAGTCATAAGTGGCGATTTAAGTGACCGATGCTTGAAGAGGATCAAAACCAAGAAGTGCCTAAAGCAAAGGCAAACCAAACGAAATCCAACGAAAATGCCCAAAACGAGAAATTTTTGCTTCGAGAAAGTTCCCTTACTGTTATTCAATTATTTTCCTATTTTATATTACATATTCCTGGCTTATCAGAATTGAATTAGATGTTCTAGCCAACATTAATTGATCATCAAAATTATTGAAATATTCATAAAATTAACATAAAACACTCATTTAATTAGACCATTCTGCGTCAACATATTTACACTGCATTCACTTTTATGCAGAATTTTCTCAAACGAATTTTGAGCAAATCTTCGGGCTGTACAACATACAGAGTTCCAGCTTCCTGAATGTCTTCATTCTTATCTACAGAATTTATGATTACTACTTCATTATGTTCCAGCAGCTTCGCAATTACACACAGGTCAGTTTCCTTAGGGACCTAAGTCATAATATTAATGGAATTAACGAAATCATTAAAAAAATGGTGATTACAATTTGGATGTCTCTGATGATAGCAGGCCACGCTGGATGGTCGCCAGTCTTTTTCGCATTGATAGTTTGTTTCATCAGCGAGTGGTTCGAAATATAGCCAACAATTTTCTTCTGCTCCATTACAGGCAAATACCTCACACCCTGAGACATAAGTTTGGCGACTTCAGCAAGAGTAGTCTCTGGACCCACAAACTCGCTTTCTTTGAGCCCAAGCTTCTCCCAACTGACACCAAAAAGAGGGTGACTCGGATCCGATAGCGAGTCCATACTCATGAATCCATGTCTGATCATCCAGAAATCATCCACAAACTTCGTCATGTAATTCCTGATTGAATCGGCCAGAAGTACTACACATCTCACATCTTTACCGAGATTAAACTCTTTAGCATACCGTATCGCAGCAGCGACCACTTGTCCTGAAGAACCTCCACATAAAAGTCCTTCTTCCTTAATCAGACGGCGCGCCATTAGAAAACTATCTTTGTCGTTCACTTTGATCCACTGATCGATAACTTTCCTATCTAGTGTCTTAGGAATAAAATCATCTCCGGTTCCTTCAACTTGGTAAGCCATTGACTTTACTGCTTTATTCAGCTCCTCGGGAAGAGCAAGAATGGACCCATAAGGATCTACTCCGATGACCTTGCAGTTCGGAATCTTTTCTTTCAACTTGCGGCCGATACCAGAAATAGTCCCTCCAGTTCCTGCACCCACGAAAATGTAGTTTATCTTTCCTTCGCATTGCTCGATGAGCTCTTCAGCAGTGGTATCGTAATGCGCCATAGGGTTTGAAGGATTTGAATACTGCCCGAGAATGTGGGAATTCGGAATTTGCTTGTGGAGTTTATTGCTCACGGAGATATGAGATTCAGCCGGTTTAACGAAGACTTCTGCTCCTAGACTCCTCATCGTTGCAATTTTTTCGTTTGAAGTCTTCTCAGGAACCACGATAACCATTCGATAGCCTTTGATTGCGGCGACAAGTGCCATTCCAATGCCAGTATTCCCAGATGTAGGCTCGATAAGAGTATCTCCAGGTTTTATTTTCCCTTCTTTCTCAGCGTCAGCTATCATACGAAGACTTATTCTATCTTTAAGAGACCCACCAGGATTTAAATACTCACACTTAGCTACTATCTCGCATTTTACATCCTCAGATTGTGGAATCTTGTTCAGTCTGACGATAGGCGTATATCCAATTGCATCCAATATTGTATCTTTAATGTCGAAAGAGAAAGGACAATATTCTTTATGAGAATTGGATTTGCCTCGAGAGTTTTCTCCATTCAAAGCTCCATTCTTTTCATCATTGGTATCCAAACTCTGAAAGATGACAGGTTCACCAATTTTTATTTCGTCGTTCATTAGCTTGTTGCTGATTTTTTGATTTAATTATATACGAAGAGGCCTTTCGGAACTTTTTAAGTACCCGATTGCAGAAGATAATTCCAGGATAAATACTGTTTTCGTGAGATCACAACGATACTTCTACAATAGTGTTATTGAATTCAACTCTGCTTAAAACTATAAGGTAAACTAATCATCAAACGAAGCTGCGAGATTGTGGAGGTTCTCTGCTGAAGAGAGGAGGAGTTTCCTAATTTTTTCGGGTTTTGAGGACATTTACGAAAATTGGTTCAGTAATCTCAAGTTCCTGTGGAATTAAAATAAAATTCGAGTACTGCCTATTTTTTTGAAACGTGAAATTTAATTAATTCATTCATTTCTTCGTCCAAGGGTCAGTAAATTGTCTTGCTTCTTCAGGAATTATATATTTCAGGAGCCAAGTTGAATCGTGAAGGTCAGATATGAAAATTTCAAATATGGCATCGTAAGCAATTTGCTCATGGCTATATGATTTGATACTGTTCTCATTGCATCGCAATTATCTCAAAATGCAGAATTGTTTTATACAAACCATTCAAATTTTGATGCCTTAATCTGTTGACTCTGATTAGCCCTCCCATATCATTCAAAAAATCAGCCTCTTCCTTTCATAAATTGGAATAACAACAACAATTTATATCTCTATAGGATTGTCGTTTACGCGCTGAGAGAAAAAATCGAAGTCTGACAAGAACCCTAATGGAATAGAGACTAGCCAAAATCCTCTTAATCGCAAATAAGAAGATACGAAGTATGATGAAATACATGCAATTTACAAGGATATATAAATTCATTCAAGCAATGCGCTTAGAGGTTAACTCGTACATTCATGCATTCACAATTAGAGGTCTTTGGTCATCTAGCTCCCAAAGAAGTTTTCGCATTAAAGTTTCGCTTGCAATGCAGCAATCCTGACTTCTTGCAGAGAAAGTTACATGAGAATCGTAGTATTTCGCAAAGGACGCCTCATCCAAGGTGATTCCACGAGTGCTAATTTTGACCAGTTCTCTAAAAAGAGTTTGCAGTCAAAGTGATCTCATGGAATTAAGTCTATTTGAATTTTCTGCATGGTCCTGTTAACTCATCTGATACATTCAATGAAGCACAGAAATCCAAAGGAGAAATAAATCCAAGAACCACTAAGAAAATAGCATCAGACTTTTTGAGTTTGCCAAGGATTACGACGTCTGCAAGCTCTCAAAGGTTCACTAAAGACATTTAAAAATTTTTTTTTGAGTTCATGTTAGAGAATTTATACTCTACATATTGAATATTTAACTTGATTTAACAGAGTTTATTTTATTTGATAAAACACAGAACATCCTTAATGCTTATGTATTTGTATTTCAAATAATAAACTATCGTGATTTGAGGCTCATAGCTAAATTTTACAGAGTCTTCAGTGATAGTGAGAACCTTCTCGCTTTAATGTGTTTAGAGGAATTTCTAATTTCAAACTAAGCCTTTTTATTGCTAATATGCACCCGATACCTCTTTAGAAAGCTCCTGTACAACAATAACAAAGGCTTACTTCGCAATTTGTTTGCTGATAAAAATTAACAGCTTCTGAGCTAGGAATCATTAGTACCATTGCCTTTAAGTTTTTGTAACTTAATTAAACGTGTTAATGCGAGATAAGAGATTTTCGCAGCCGTTTTTTTGTTGTTTTAAGTGAGATAGAGCATAAAAGCACCAAATTTTGCCAACACTAAACTTGCATCAGAAATCATTGCTTCTTCCGATCTTTGACGAAAAGCTCATTGTAAGCTAGCATTACAAATTCTAAAAGCATAGAAACAAACCACAATAAAGATATTTCCAAAAATGAAGAGAATTCTTCGAGTTAGAAGTAAATATCTCACTTTACCAACGACATCTAACCTCTTGGATCAGGATTCCAGCAATTGACTAGAGCCTATGGAGCGAGCCAACAAGCTTACTTGGTTTTATTTTATGAATTAGCTAACATTGAATCTCTACTTTTCAAACTATGACTCACAGTCATATCACGCCAATGTTATAATAATAACCAAGTGGAATCATGTCTATATTGATTCCTACGATCTCATAAAAACGCTTTATTGGTTTTCATGATGTTCATTTTGTAAAGAGTATTTTGCAAAAAATAAATTTTTCATTCATTATAACCTGATAAAATCTATTTTGGAATCAAGTCAAGATAATTATGCGATAAAATGATTAAATCCTGCTTTGGAAAAACGATTCAATGGCACTGATAGTTTTTTCTTTGCCAAGAAGATCATAAGATCATAATAGTGAAATATTTCATATCTCAAAGAATAAAAAGGATACTTTGTTGGAAAAGTGCTTGTAATCAGAATAATGATACAAAGCGTTTATAGACATATAAAATACTATCAGACTACCAATATCTACCTTCATCAAACAATACGTTTAAAATGTCAGTTGTACAATTTTTTTTGCATGTTTTGTCACGAGGTGCCAGGAGATATCCGATTTAAAAACGTGATCCGACTTTAAAATTTAATTACAAATATCTGATATGCGAATAACAAAAGAGTATCTTTTCTCAAAGAGATATCACATCCTTATCTTAGTAAGTCTTTCACCCCATTAATGTTCTAACCAATTTTCTAGCCTGAGATCATCGCTGCCGGCGATGCTTTCACTGAAGAGCAGCTTCAGTCTCCTTCTGACAGAATCAAGTTCTTTGAACATGTCGAACGACTTATGCTCAAATGGAGTCCATGGCGCTTCCAAATGGGCAGAGTAAAGAACTTTTACGTCCAACTTGCTCCGATTCTCAACAAAATTGACGCCATGCTTGAGTGGATCCTTACCAAAGCCGAAGTTTCTAAGGGGAAAGAAACGGTGGAGGAACACTTCAATACGTTCATGAGAGCTCTTAATTTCTTCCACCACATTACAAGAGAACTCACTATTGGTGAGAGGAAAGAAAAAGAGGATCAAGAAATCCACACTACTTACCTCGATCGTCTTGTCAGCTTTCTTAAATACACTCAAGAGCCGCTCTACATCCAAAGACTGTCGACTTTGGTTGCCAGATTCGCAAGGAAATTGCTCAGGTCCTCTGATAAAGAAGAGTATTTGATCCCAATTCTCAATTTTTTGAATTATGGATGGCCTTTCCTTAAACTAATCTCCTCTCATTCATTCCTTGTGAAAAACGTTATCGATCGAGTGGATAAAGTCACTCGTGATACTCTCAAAGCAGTGGAATGGAGAGAGTTCACCAGCAATCTCCAATCAAAAATCTCTGTGGGCAACCTTCAAACTTACATTGAAGAACCACACCAATATCTTGATACAAGAGTCTCTGCTTGGAGTGAAGGAGATGAAACGAAAGCTCTTAGGCTAGCCGGAGAAGCTACTCTACTCAAAATCCTCGCCAGCGGCAGAACTACTACATCTTTTGAAGTTGCTGCCATCTGTTCAAGTGTACTTTTGCTACATGGTAACTTTTTGAAAAACTTTTCATTCTTTAATCAGCTATTTCGAACTAACTAGGTGCAATCACACTCTCCAATAAGTTCTCTTCGAATGCGAAATACACACAAACTCATGACGGAGTTGCAATTAGCACTGGTACTGTAGGAGCTTTGAGTTTCAGGCAATTCCTTGACAAAATTATTAAAGACCTGAAAAATTTAAAAAATTCTCCAGCTTCCGTGTCTCCTCTCGAGGCAAAACTTCTTGTTCAAACCGTTGGATTGTTCATCTACATGAGCCATAAATCAATGACAATTCTGGGGGAAAAAGATAAATATAACCATGAATACTCCTACTACGAATTAATCGACGAGATGCTTTCGGAGATTGGAGGAGATCCTAATGCCAGCTCAGATGCTGAGCTCTCGAAATCAAGGTACAACGATATGAACGAATTATTGGACCATTTGGCCTTTGTCCCACCTGAAGGAGACCTATCAACTCGGCTTTCGTACCTTGATAGTTACTCAAATTTGGGGACTCACCACCTCGCACTCGAAGCCTTCGGAAACCTTCAACTCTTGGGAAAATTTATGAGGCATGAAAATCCTTATAAAGGCGATAAGTACTGGTTCAATAGTCTATCTCCTATCGTGAAGAAGAGACTAGAGGACTTTGAACTCGATGACTACTTCTCAAGTCAACTCCCAGATTACTGCCTCCAGGTTCAAGTAATCTGCACTGAAGCAGACGACCGAAGCAGCGGTCAACTGAGCACGAATCTCTCAAGCTGGGCATCAGAAAATTGTGTGAAGAATCTCGAAAAAGTTGTTAAGGAAGGCCTTCTTGACAAATTGCTGAAAGAATCGCCTCGAAAAGAGTATGCGAAGGACCAGCTTGTTAA
>ENA-UOUE01001822-UOUE01001822.1-compost-metagenome-genome-assembly--contig:-NODE-1822-length-11902-cov-15.481438_pt1 | contig 11902 bp, 4 predicted proteins | sample MGYA00238146_ERZ747223 | MGnify/ENA primary metagenome ERZ747223 (study PRJEB28781, sample SAMN06268865) | compost metagenome | isolation source: single cell | place: USA: California, Emeryville, Joint... | reverse complement strand
TTTTATTTCTGAAATTGGGTTTTTTCTATGATTCATCGCCCTCTTTTTCTTAGAGTTCTTCGATTTTGAATGAATAGCAGTTAAATAGGAAGAAGATGCTGTAGCTCAGTAAAACTAAATAACAACCGGATGAATCCTCTTCGTTGCTTCCTGAAAATTTAACTAGAACACTCAAGAATGGATGTCCAAAAATCTCAGGAAGTTTCCATATAAACTTAACAAGACAAAACGTTAGGTCTATTAATAACTGATGTTCTTAGCCTTTTTTCATACAAGGACAAGATGCAAACTCTCATCAAAAGTTTTGACTTACCAACTTTTTTTTTCTTTCAAAATACAAATGATACGAAGGCTTACAAACTCACCTTCGAAAAAATTTTTGCGTATCTCTCAACAATCAAATGCGAATAAAGCATCTCTAAACTATTTTCCTTCAGCAATCAAAACTAAATGTGAACAGGTATAATTTTGGATGTTCATCCAGTTGCAAAAATATCTGGTCAGTTGGACGGCATTATTTATCTGAGAATCCTCCAGGCCAATGACCTTAAATCCTTTCAGATTATATTCCTTCAAATAGCTCGGCAAACAACGAACGAGAAAATCATTGCTAATGTCCGGTACGAACTCTCCATTATTATTTTCACAAAACTCCTTTTTTTCATCCGCTTGCTCTTTTCCTCCTGTCAACTCCTTCTTAATCTGATTTCCGATTTGATTCAAAGCTCTTCGATAGATCAGCACGAAAAACACCAACTCTCGATAAAATTCCTGCCTCAGCTTTGGAGAAACTTTCGAAAGAAAAATCGCGAATATTTTGTTGATTGGAGTTTGTTTAAGCTCAGTCTCAGGGTCTATTGACTCATCAAGCATCGCCTTGCCTGAAACTATTGCATTTAGATCTTCAAAAACAACTTTATATTCGTCTTCCCTGCCTTTGAATATATCAAGAGGGAAATGCCTTATCGGATCAACTTCAGCCACTTTTGAAACTAATGAATTTGAGTTTTCGTCCGTTTGCTAAACAAGTCATCGATAAAGCTTTAGGAAAAACTCATTACTAAAGCTATTTACCTGTCCTTCGTATGCGATTTTACTTGAGAGCTTAGTTAAAAACTGTATGAAATTATCGAATTCGTTTGAAATTTCTACTTTCTCAACTTTTTTTTCTTCCGTCTCTTCAGCTTTTTGCTTTTTGCTGGCCTTAGATTCTTTCTGAAGGGCAAAATAGTCAGACTCTTTGGATGGGAGGAGTAATGTGTGCCTTAGGAGTTTTCTTTTCAGTCTTTCCGTTTGTTTGTGGCTGAGGAACGCTGGTGCCTGCTGGGGCTTTCCCTTTATGTTTGGTTTTAATGTGAGTTGTTAGGGAATTTTCGCTTGTGTATGACTTCCCACACCCGCAATCAAATTTTGCTGTATCTGTTTTGGCATTGGAGTTGCGTTTTGTTTTTTGGCGAGTAACTCTTCTTGTTGCTTGAGTATCTGAGTCTTGGGCTAATGAAAAATAGCAGGTTAGATAACTTTCTTGAACTGGAAAATTGTAAACCTGAATGATTCATTGTTTTTTCAGTCTGTTTAATTGTAAGAGTACAAAGATTTGAAATAAAATTATCTTCAACTATTATAAAGGCGGAATTATTAAACTCATTGGGAGAACGTGGCCTCCCACTTATTATGTGTTTGTTTGAACTGCTTTCATGTGGAACGATCTTGCTTAAAGATCTAGGATAAAATGGCATGAATACTTGGCCGTTACATTTGGATTGGTACAATTTTTTGTTGCTTAGAACGCGTCAAATTACTCCCAAAAACAGCAGCATCTAGATCAATAATTCTATTCACTGAGAATTTAGAGAGATTCGTCTCTTTACTCCTCATTAAGTGGGGGATATGTCTATTTCTCTCGTTTTTTATTATCTGAGGAAGTCGATTAAAGAATAATAGACATAGTTAAATGGAATTCAGTTAGAAAGAATGCATTGTGAAAGGAAATAGCATCTTGCCTTCGTAATCGTTAAGATTAGATTATTGAACTAAAAATTAGGTTGTTGGTATTATTTTTTCAATATTTCCATTTCCTCCTGCTTAGCATTCCACAATATTTCCAAAAACCTATAGCAAAGGTTGAGAAAAAATGTTTGGAAATTTTGCCATAACATCTAATTATTCTGAAGCTTATAATTCTTCCTATTCGTTCAGGTCATCTTTTGATCTGTGAAAATTTAAGGTTCGTATCATATAAAATAGTTGTTTTCATTAACCTCAACTATTTTTTTTAATTTAGATTACTTGATTGTCCAAAGCTTTAGTATTTACTCTCTTTGTAGTACTAGTAAGGGGTGAGAAAGACTATTATTCTCTATTATCTACCTAATATTGTAAGAAATAGTGTGACAAATATAAGAGATTGCTATTTCATATATCTCTACAAAGTAATTTTTGAACGTGATATACTAAAAAGATACTATCAAAAAGAAGCTATTCTCTTCTGCGATTTTGCAACAAGCGACAACTTTAACCCAAAGCCTCGACTCAAAGAAGCTTTTCAGCGAGATGCCTACAAACATCTTGGAGACTGGCTTTATCTGCTTATCAAATTAATAAGTAGTGATCGATTTCCAGTGTAGAATAGTAGTAATTCTGAATTCATTGAACACTATCTTTTTATGATCTAATGGTATTTTATGCTGCACGCAATTTCATTCTATGTCTCACATTGAAGAAGCATTGAGTTTGAGCTTTTGGGTTTGAACTAGCATTCAGAGTTTTGAGAAGCCAATGATAATTATCTCTATTGTTTTCATTTTATTTTGTGCTTAGCAATTATATTGAAAATCTTGTAAATAATCTCATTGAATTAACCAATACCTTATCATCAATTCCCTATTTATCATCTATTGAATTTTACAATTATTCTCCTTTTTGTTTCTTATTTTCGATGGCATTGTTCAAATAAACTACCCTTTACGTTCATAAACCTTCCGCATTTATTCCCATTTCAATGTAATACCTTTAACCATTTACTCAAATGAATATTAGACCGTGACTGGCCATGAGACCATGGATCATTCATTATCAATTCAATCATAGGTTTCGTAATCCTTCACTCAGGCCTCAAAAAGCGCTCACAGCAACACGGAAAGTGGCTTATCCGCTGAAATGTTGCTTTGAATCACTAGCTGAGTTAGTCCCAAGCTATCATTGCTACTCCTTATAAAAGAACCTCTAACTTGATCTCTCCTCTAAACTTTCTTTTCATGGCCTCATTTGTGGTTCCTTTGCCAACGAGACCCCTGTGAATCACTTCCTGAGAAGTTTTGAAAACAGAGGGAACCATGAGCAAGAAGTATTCAATTCTGACAGCGCTGAAGCAGGCACAGCTGTAAAGCATTCCCAACCTTGTTATTCAACCGCTCCCCTTTGCGTTAGTCTGCAAAAGAGCCTCAGAGGGCAACTTTTGGAAAAAGGAAAACTCTTCAAGAGAGTATGGGTTACATTTGTACAATATTATATTGTAATGTACGGGTGTAATACATCAGTTTGACTATAGCGCATCAAGAGCAGTGAAGGCCGAATTGCGGTAATCCCATCCCAACCAGATCACGAGTGGTTCCATGAAATGTGCCTTGAAACCGGGATCGTTTTTGTAAATAAAATTTGAATTTTATTGTGAGGAAAAAATTGCTGGGTACGCTGCGCTTCAGATTGAATGACGTTAGATGCAATGGTTCCAAAGCTGGATACGAGTAGTTGAAAGATTCCCAAATAGCCATATTCCAGTTTGAGTATCTCGCTGCAAAAGACTCGAATAAACAGCAGTCAGAAGGCCTAGCATCCAAGTGGCTTTCGTATTTTTTTTTGATAAATATTTTTTAATTTTATTTATTATAAAAAGATTAATTGTATGAGTTCAAATTATCTAAGATACTCATGTCTTCAAATATCAGAGAAAGATGAATATAACGAAATCATTAAATTATAGTTTGGGAGACATCGGGAGTTTTCTAACAAAATAACACTGAAATTGAAAACTGAAAGGCTTATTCTTTTGATGAAGAGCATGGAAGCAGATATTAATCTATTTTTTCATGGTTCCAAGGCTTGTAATACAATTTAATGAGTGTGCGAGTAAAAGGTGAATGCCAAAGTAATTTGAATTGCGCTTGATAGTATGTGCAAATTTTGGTTTCAAATTGGCATAGATAGATATTGTTTTCTGTAAACAGTTGAAATAAAGTTAAAATTTTCAAATTGATGCTTAAAGATACAGTTTGATTGATAACATTTTTCATCGAACTAAGTAACCACTTTATCAAATATTCTTGGGCTGCCTCAATAAATTATCTAATTCCATTCTCTCGGAATGCTGCAGATTTTATCAATTTTCTGATGTAGGCAGAGTTGTTGTTGTATCTCTTGATTTCGTGCTGACATTCTAAGAAAATTGTTTTTTCAAAGCTAATCCAGCTGTTGATTCTTCCATGTATTCTTTGAGCAATCGATTAATCTTCCCGTAGAATTGCTTCATTTCGTTCGAGGCGCTCTCAAAGAGGATTTCAATGCATCCAGATCTTGACCAGCCGCCAATTTTGCTTTGAGATTTTCCGACTGCTATAGTTTTTGTAGAAACTCATCTAGAATGAGACTAGTATTCTTTTGTAAGGTCAATAAGGTTGGACTCAAACTGTTTCGGCTGTGATTTCTTTATAATAATGACTTTTCAGAAGAGAAGGACTTATCAACTTCAAGGTCATTATGAGCGAAATGATATTGTCTTCTATAATTCCAAATAGATGTAGTGAAATTTTGTTGGATTTTTGAACTATTTTAACAGAATTGCAAATAAAATTTTGATTGGCGAGCTAACATCCTCTCGCAATCAATTCTTAATGAAAAGCAAAAGATAAGTTTTGAAGAAAAAGAGCATTAGCAGTATTCATGTTGTAATTCCGACGCGCATAATGTTTCTTCGGAAAGGCAAATTGCATCATGGCCAATTTTTTCAAAGATACCGGTAGTGCCAATCTGCGTGCTATTTATCCCGTTAAATAATGAATAGTAGCCAAAAATGAAAAACTTTTAAATTCAAATTGCTTGGAATACTTACGTATGGTTTCCTGATTTGAATAAGGGAATTTTCAGACCATTCAGCAAAGTTTCTATAAATTGAGACAGGAAGTGTTGGCCATTTTCATATTTGCAATCGCTTTTCTCCTACCCGCCTTATATTTACCTCATCACAAAACTTAATAAAGTAGCGAAATTGAATATTAGCCCGCGTATAACATCAATCTAAGATTGCAAATTCCATACCCTAAAAATCAGGTATTTTTCGGCCGCTTTGCTCGAAATCAGAGCTAGCTCTCAATGACAAATGATATTACCTTTCTCAGTCAATCAGTTCTGTGAAACAGACAGAATCGAAAATCTAAAAAGCTAATCTCTTCGGCAAATTATAAAAATTTTCTGCTGGTTAAAATATACATTTCCCAGATACAGGCATCTTCTATGCCAGTTGTATCTGCCAGATAGTTGACAACTTCTTGTATTGTAACTTATGGATTGTACTTTGTTCTTCTATTTTCCTCCTTTGAACTTGTAAATCACATCTTAGCTTTACTTGAATCAGAACATCCTCCATGTTATCTTGTTTATACGAATTTTCATACTTTTTTGAACAATACAAGTTAAATTTACCTTTGAAACTGTTCTGATCTCTGAAAACTATTTGAAACGCGTCAATCGAGTTCAAACTCATTTCTTGTGTTGACGCTTTTAATAATCGCTGAAATACACTCTGTAAGAGCGATCTTGAATTTAGCTAGAAATTTGATGGCATGTTTGTCTCGAAGCTCGGATCCTTTTCTCGATGTTTGTTGGATTAATTCGTGGAATTAAAGCGAACATATAAGAGGATTTACAAATTCTGATCGGGAATTATCAGAAAGAATCTATCTTAACACTGAAGGAAAGTTATCTTTTACGGAAATAGAACCAATTCAAGCTGGAGAGGGAGAGAAAGCTCTCAACTGGTACTTTTTTTGTATAAGCGTTCTGTTTTTACAGTTTCCTAAAAAGTTTCCTCAATTTTCCTCTCTAGCACCAGAGTCGATTGCAGACCAATTCAGACACTGAAAATTTAATAATCATAAATTGATAAAACATTAACACAACACAAAAACTTCATCGAGTCATTTTCATGCAAAACCTACGAAACTTCAAAAGAAAAACTGGGTCCAAGGCAATCCAAAGCAAGAAAGAGTGTGGATTGAGTAAAAAGCTCCTGTTTCTAAACGATTCTCCCTTCAAAGTTGAATTTGATACGAATTTGTTTGCTTACCGACATCCGGCACATCTAAAAGCAGGAGTTCCGAGTAATGAATACTGGGGATTCTCTTTCTATCCAACCACTGGAAGCGACCTTAAAGAATTTCAATGGAAAGACAATGATATCGAAGAATTAAATTTCAGTATTGAAGAACCAATGAATGATGACGATACTGAAAGCCAATCTAGTCCAGAAATTGCCTCACGGAAACTGTGTGACGAAGTTCTTGATATCACAGAAGAACCTTCACAACAATACAATTCCGAAGATATTTCTAACATGGGAACTTCCAATATCGAAGAAAGACCCATCATCGGCATGTATAATCAGTTCATCAATACGACTCATGAGATTAACTCAGACCTCAAAGTAAGCGGCTCTAGGCTCATTGGCACCATTAAATTGATGCCGTCACCACTTTCCCGACAAATTAAAGAAATACTTGAAAAAGAAGCCAGAAAACAACATAATATTCCAACTTATGATCATTATCAGCTAACCACAGACGAAAAAAAGAAAATTTCTGAAACTGTGACTAAGATTCTGAAAAATTTCTGGAAGCAGTACATGGACAAATTCTGTGACTATTTACTGAAGAATAACAGTGACTATTTGCAGGAGAATAAAGAGATTAAGGGCAAATTAAAAGACAAAACGTCAATCAAGAAGTTTAATGAATATTTGAAGAATGGCATCGAAGTTGCTTCGGGCAGAATTCTTGACATAACAATGGACTTCCTGCGCTTTCTCATCAAATTTGATATCAATGAATTGAAGACTACTGGAAGTGAAGAGATAAAACAATATTGTTACATGATCAAAGCCTGGACATTCAAACAACTTGGCGATCAAATATCTTTGAAGTTGATCGAAGCCAGATGCATGCCAAGCTTTACGCTTCAAGTAAAAGAATGCTGGCCAGATACTATTATATCTTTGGTTTAATATTCATATAATATTTTATTGTTGTGAAGTTGCGTGTCAGTGATTATTTGAGTAAGAAACAACTCAAATCATTGATAAATAAGACTTGATAAACTAAAATTATGAAGATTATTGTGACCCGCTGAAGAGAGTTCTTGATTAGTTAATAAAAGAGGCGGCAATTAAGAAAATTCAAAGGCAAGCGATCGAATAGATAAAGCAAATACTTATCATTATTCTCTAGATTTTTCAGTCCATTCTTATTCTTTCTGATTTTTTGGGAAACTTCATAACGGTGAAACAATTTAGCAAAGAAGTACTAAGATTCTATGATTTACTAAAAATACTTCACGGATGATATAGCACAAAAACTCAAAGAAGGCGATTTAAATTATTGGTTGAATCATGTATGTGTTTCAGGAATACGATAAATATTAAACACTTACTTCTCTCAGCCGAGCTGGGTGAACTATTCTTTTATTTCTGTTTTGTTATGAAGTGAGAATCTTGAAGCTAGATGTAAATTCTGGAAGAAATTGCCAAAAACTAGCTTTTCATCTAGCATATACCTTCAACTTGAGTCAGAATCCATTTAGTATATGATGCGAACGAAACATCTTTACTCCATAACAGAGTTATCTACGACTGAAAACATTTATTTTTTCTTATTTGGTATGTAACCATTTATTGATGAACGTTAAAAATATAACTGTGCTATCATGTAGTTCACAAAACCCAATCTTGTAATGCATAAGGCTTGTTTCTTTTCAAAAACGATCAATTTAATCTCACTCATCAAACTAAGAGAAAACCTTAGCAGCAAACTCCAAAAACCTCGTAGAATATTTCTCAGGGTTTTTAGACGACGTATCCAACTTTGAATTACAGTTCAGAATCCTTTTGCAGTACTTCTCAGTCATCTTTTGGAACGTATATAACTGCAAATAATCAATAATACCCATATTATAGCACAGCCGTGGCTCTTCCACGGATTGCATTGAGTAAAATTCATTAAACTCCTCAGCTTTTGGCTTCTTCGAAGGTGCAATCGACTGCTTTCCATTCATTCCACCTTCAGCATGGTGATTCTTTTCCTCTTCTTGGATCTCAGATTTCTTCCTCGCCTTGGACTTATCAAGGATGTATACTGCAAGCGAATAGTCAATGATACCGCACGCATGGAAGAATTGAACGTCCTTTCTGATGATCTCGAGGATTTTTGGTTTCAGCGCTTCTTGTATAAAGAATTTCTGATCATAATTAATGAAGTCGATATCCTTATAAGTTTCATCTGGGTCCAACGTGTCCTTGGTCGCATCCTTCCTCTTCTCGACCTTCCTTGCGAAAGTCGACCCTTTCAGGTCGTATTTCCTCACCACGCAGCTTCCTGGCCATCCGTTGACGTTTCTCATCATGATCAAATGTACTGGATCGGGGTCGTTTTCTCTTTGGAAGCTAAACACTCCGTAAATTTTAGCAATCAGTGACTTAGGGTTATCATAAAGATGATGTTTATGGTACCGTTCCAAGATTCCCAGAAGCACTCCGAGCTCTTCAGAGGTCATTGTTTTAATAATGAGCTTGTTATCATAAGAGAAGAAAAAGAATTCTCCACTCTTTCCGCCTCGGCCTTCTCCCGCTTTCTGGACTTTATCCTCGTTGGCGTCGACGTCAAGTGACTCTTGGACGTCGAGGAAGGCTTGGTCCTGTTGTCGAAGCTCACTGAAGATGTTTTCGCAGTAGAAGGTCAGGTTTCCGCTCAATATATCGTATTTTTTCGCTTGCAGTTTTTTAAAGTATTCAGGCAATTCCTTCTGGATAACTTGATTGCCAAGCTGATATTGCGTGAAATTCTTGTAAATATCGCTATTTTTTCTCTTTTTTACCGTCATGATTTTCCCGTCTTTCTCATACGACTGCTCTTCGAGGTCCACCTCGATTTTTGGAAGGTTTTTCGCTTTCAACACCTTATCCGAATAGACGATACCACAAAGCATCGTGTAAATTATCTGATATCTGAGACTTTTCGCCAGAGCAGCTATTCCTCTGTCATCGTCGTCCAAACTGTTACTTCGCCTGATTGACTGGTTTTCAGCGCCATTCTCTTCGGTAGAGATTGTGCCTTCTTGACTCATTTCGCTCATTTCAAGAGAAATAGCAGAATCATCTGTGCCCTTTTTGCTTCCTTTCAAAGGTTCTTTAAGCGGTGATTTATAGGCGTCTCTGTTGAAGCAGAAGAAGAGTTTTGCCATGTATTTTCCAACGAATCTGTCTCTGTAACGGAAGATAGAAAGGACAAATGGTGATGCTATTCTGGCGATGATTGAAAGTGGACGGATGTATTCGGGGACCCAGCAGCCAGGAATCACATCTTGCTCGTGTAATGTTATGAGGAAACTGGTAGCAAGGATCACGGACCACATAATCGAAGTCGCTGTCAGCATTCCTGTGTAGTATAGAAGGAAATCCTTTTTCACAGTATTGATTTTCTCGCAGTCAGGCGAAGATTTTTTAATGTAACTTTGCGTTACAAATGCAAGGACAATATATGCTAAGATGATAGTTACTCCAAAATATGCTGTCCAGCCTTCAGACCGTTTTAGTGAGCAAGAACCGTACGTTTTCCCGAAACTGTTGGTGGCGAGGAAATACACGATTAGGATTGTAACTAATGTGAGAGGGATAATGTGCAGCCTTTTTTTGGGAATATTGGCGTGTTTAAGTGAATGTTTGAGGACTGATATCAGGTAGAAGCAGAAGGAAAAATTGTAGGTGACAGTTATAAATGCAGCATAAGTTGGCAACGCTCCAAGGAAGATACAAGTAAATGATTGGTCATCTACATCATTTCTCACTGCTCCGATGATCCAGAAAATCGAAATGATGAAATCTGCGGAGGAAAGGACCACAATGAGGTCGCCGGGCTGTCGTCGAAGTGGAGGGTAGATGATAAAGCCAATAATCAGGAAGAAGCTGAGGAAAGCAGCGCAGGTGCCGCCTACCAAGTAGATGATACTGTCTAAGGTACCTATTTTATTTTCTTCTGGGCAAGTAGAAGTTCCAGAGTCTGCAGAACATAATGGCAGTAGACAAATGATTGCAAATACGAAAAGAGATGAAGGTTTGAGCATCATCTTTGATAGCTTTTATTTTTTTTTAATATGATTAAATCGTAAACTTAAGATTTGACAAAGCTCATTCGAAGTTCAGTGTTCAAAAGGTCGTTGCGATTCAATTCAATTTATTTGACAATATATTGATTGAAAGCTTATTTGACACCTCTCGCTCTGATTACAATCTCATTTTGTGAAGAAATGTCCGAAAATCACCCTAAAAGCCTATAATACGCTACAAAGGATCTATCTTTCAAGGCGCTGAATACTGCTGTAGTAGTCTAGGAAATAGTTGGTGGTGTGACGTGAGGTTGAAGTGGATTGTAATTTTCTGAGGTAGGAGTTAAAGATGAGGACAATTATTTTTGTTGTTGAAGCTATTTCGTGAATTTGAAAAAAATTCTTAAGCTTATAAGATGAGCAATGAATGAGATTCAAGTTTTTCAATGGCAATTCCTAATTATAGAACGTCCTTCATCTTGACATAAGAGCGATAATTTGATCATGATGGCGAGGGGTATTCAAAGTCTGTAGCCATCATCAAAAAAAGCGCAAGAACTATCGAGGTAGGTATCAGTTAGTTTCTGATAGAACCAATTCAATTATCATGAATAAAACTCAGGAGTATGTAGTACAGAATAATTCATTGATAAACTTTGAACAAGGATTTAATTAAAACTGAGAAGAGAAATAATAATTTATTTGCATTTATCAAATGAGCAGAACAAACTATTAAAAATGAAATTCGAATTTGAAGAGCAAGTGATAGAAATGTTCAATTTTTTTGAAGAACCAAAGCCAAATAGTATTGAGGAGTCGTGCCGTGGCAACCGAACAATTTTTTTTCTTGCTGAAAATACCGTGCTCTCAAATTCGAATGTGCCACCTGAAAGTTATTCATGTTTCAATAACATACAATTCTGTAGTTGAATTCAAAAAATCAGTCTGCTGATTTGCAGAGCGTGCTTTTTGCACGTACTTTTTAGTCCTATTGTTTTTGAGTCCCATGGAATAGGTTATCTCATCGAGTCTAACAACATAAGCATAGTCAAAATTGATTCGCTCTGCTATCATCATAATTTCAAACTACACTAAGATATTAATAAAATTCCTGTATGATGGTAAGTCTACACTAATATTTCATTTTAAATGATATAAAAGCACTCGAATAAATTCACAAAGATATAGAAAATTCACTATCATTTGAAAGACCTCTGCGAGTCTGATTATTTCAAAAAGCGTACTATCCAATTCGATTATAACTATTCCAGTTACCATATCAGTAGCTTTCAATACATGGAGCTATAGAATTTCACAATTTATTTTTGATGAAAATGAGAAATTGGATGCCTAAATTTCAAAATGCTTGAAAAATTAACATCAATGAGAGTATATTAGCGCGTGAAGGAAAGAAATAATTTATGATGAAGTAATTTCTAAAAAAAGTAATCTTATGAAGTATCTCAGCTAGTCTTTTGCCAGAACTAATTCGAACTATTTATGAATTAACTATTGTGATACTAGGCATTGAAAAAAA
>ENA-UOUE01001819-UOUE01001819.1-compost-metagenome-genome-assembly--contig:-NODE-1819-length-11908-cov-11.533007_pt1 | contig 11908 bp, 3 predicted proteins | sample MGYA00238146_ERZ747223 | MGnify/ENA primary metagenome ERZ747223 (study PRJEB28781, sample SAMN06268865) | compost metagenome | isolation source: single cell | place: USA: California, Emeryville, Joint... | reverse complement strand
TTTCCTGATTCTGAGAAATTACGTTCTTTGATTGGAAAGATGCTAAGTCCAGACCTCCAAAATTTACCTAATCTTGAAGAGCTGATGATCAAAGAAGAGAGAACTCAACATTCATCCACTGAGGAATCAAAACAATTTCAAAGTGAAACCCAGAGCGGTTTCCCAAATAAACCATCAACAATCATCGGTATCATCCTCTCTATCTTCATCATTATCATTCACACGACTATTTTAAAAAATAGAAAACTTCTCTTCAAAGTCGAAGCTACTAGCTTGGTGCTCAAGGGGGAGTAATAAGATTAGTATTGTTGAACTCGAAACTAAGGAGTCGTTTGCTAATTTTGATGGAGTGCAACTCAGCAAGACTGATAGTATTTTTTCGATTTTTTTTCTCTGATTCAAATTCGGTTACAATATATTAAGATTATGGTTGGACTCACGTGAAAGAAATTGCTAATACAGGGCTTCTTGTTTCTGTTCACCACAGCTGGGATACGTCCGCCAATCTAGAAGTTTTCGATGTTTCAAGGAAAGGGCAAACGAAGAAAATATATTCAGCCACTGAAGTTTCTGGGAGTAGACTCATCCTTAATTAAAATAAAATTCCATTTTTTTCCTTTGTTAGGGACCGGTTCTGGGGATGTGACTTACAACCCACGCAGAAACATTCTTGGCGCAATGTGTGGCGAAGGGAAGATAGCTTACCATCTGTACAATTTTGGCTCATCGAAGTCCGGTAGTATTGTAAAACTCATCAGAAAAACGAAGTGGCATTCCCAATATAGTATTCAAGAAGGTAATTATTTTTATTCATTTTGAATTTTATTCGTCACTGTTCAGTTGACTCAGACAATATTTATCTTGCCGAATTTTGCATTCCTTTTTATCTTGAATGTAATGTGTTTTTTTCAAAGACTGAATTCAATCTAATACAGGTTAATAAATCCAAAAGACACAAATCACAGAAAGAAGTCAAAATTGAGGAACAAAGCCGATAGATACCTTCTAATCGAGATGAAAGCAGCGACCACAATAATTTGAAATCCTGTGAGTCAGAATCTAGTGCATGAAAAGAACATTTACTCAAGAAAATTACCCAATTTTCAAGAATGAATACAAATTATTGGGCCAGCTCAAGGTATCATTTATAGACATGGATCTCAAGCATGCGCTCCACTCTCAAATGAACGAAAAACAACAAGTTGGTTGGTTAGGCCTGTAAAAAGGCTTGTGAAAAGACCTCTTTAATACTAGCTGATATTGAGATGAAGCAACAAACACGAAATCGATGAGAAAATGCCTCTGATGTAGTTAAAGGAAAATATATGGAAGAAATCATCAAACGCATGCATTAATCTGATAGCTTTAACGAATAAGAGCTAATTTTTTCGAACAAGCAGCAGAATCTTTCGTTGTCAAAGACTCCTCACTCAAATTGGATTCGAAATGCATTAATTATTCTTTTTCTGAATTGAAGGAACTCCATGCATCCACAACTTATTGAGAGTCTGAGTTTATAGATGTCTTCATGGAATTTGGTGCAGATTTTCCTCCAAATATCTTTTCCACCGTCCTCCAGATTCTCTCTTTTTTTCAATAGTGTCACTTGGGAGAAAATAAGGAAGGAAAATGGGTGTAAATTTAATTTGATCTCCGTATTGGTTAGATGTCGTGTTACAACGTGTCCTTTTGAATCTTTGAAATACCAAAAGAACTCTGAATAAAAAATTAGAAAATTATTGAATATGAGTCGGAGTAGTCGTAATATTACTAAGATTAGACAAAAAAAGATCGCAAATGAAATTATAAGTGTACTTCCAGATAATCGCTGACTTGGTTATCTATTCAAGATATTCAAGAATTGTTGCTCTTTTCTAACCTTCATTATTTGCTATTAACCAAGGGAAGAATTTTTGTATTTCTCATTGTAATGTAAATTTTCAACCTGCTCCATTCGACTCAGAATATGAAGATACGAAGAATATGGATTAAAACTTCAAGATCAAGATATGCAGGCAACATGATAAAATAAACTTTGAGTATCACTTTTATTCCACAATTAATTTTTTTCAGGGGCAAGTTTAACCGTGGTTCCAAAGAGAGAGTGGTTCAACAATGCTTGCTCTGCAGTTTTATTCATTTGGTTGCCCCACAAATTGAGAACCGCAAGATGCTTCCAAGTCGTGTTTTTCGAAATCCCCAGCATTCCTTGCTCTCCAATTTGATTGTCTTTTAAACACAGCTTTCTCAGACTCTTCCAAGTTATATTGCTTGCTATCTCCAAAGCTCCTCTATCTCCTATCTGATTGTTGCCAAGCCAGAGCTCTTCAAGCTTCGTCCAAGTCGTGCTACCCCCAATTGCTTCTCCACCTTTATCACCAAGAATGTTATTCGCCAAAGAGAGTTTTCTGAGATTCTTCCAAGCACCATTGCTCGCTATCACCATAGCGCTTTTCGCTCCTATCTGGTTGATATTCAACCATAACTCCTCGAGCTTCGTCCACGTGGTATTTCGTCCGATAGCTTCACCACCTTCATCGCCGACCTTATTATTTGCTAGTGACAACTTCTTGAGGTTCTTCCAGACAGTATTGTTTCCTACTGCCATAGCACCTCTATTTCCAATATGATTAACGCTCAGTGCCAACTCTTCAAGCTTGCTCCACGCAGTGCTCTTACCAAGCGCTTCGCCACCTTTTTCACCGATCTTGTTATTGCTTAGTCCAAGTTTTTTGAGATTCTTCCAGGTGGTATTTTTCCCTATCTCCACAGCTGCTTTATCTCCTAACTGATTTGAGTCTAACAGCAGCACTTCGAGGTTGGTCCAACTTTTATTTCTCCCGATCGCTTCGCCGCCTTCGTCCCCGATCTTATTGTGACCCAGACCAAGTTTTCTGAGGCTTTTCCAGGTAACATTGCTTCCGATCATCATTGCGCTCTTATTTCCTAGTTGATTATTATTCAACCAGAGCTCCTCGAGCTTAGTCCACGTGCTGTATCGACCAATTATCTCGCCGCCCATATCACCGATCTTGTTATTATATAGCGTCAATTTCTTGAGCTTGCTCCAGGATGTGTTGCTGCCTATCGCCACGGCTCCTTTATCGCCGATCTGATTGCTATTCAGCCACAGTTCTTCGAGATTGCTCCAAGCGCTGTTCTTTCCGATCGCTTCAGCGCCTTCATCACCGATTTTGTTATTGCTCAACGCGAGTTTCTCGAGCTCTCTCCAGGTGGTATTGCCTCCTATTGCGATAGCTCCTTCGTCGCCTATCTGGTTCGCGTCTAAGTGAAGTCCTTTGAGACTTGTCCAGGTTTTGTTCCTACCGATCGCTTCACAGCCTTTATTACCAATCTTGTTCGTGTGTAGCGTCATTCTCTTCAGCTTGCCCCAGGAAGTGTTGCTACCTATAGCCACAGCTCCTTTATCGCCGATCTGATTGCTGCTGAGCCAAAGTTCTTCAAGTTCGCCCCAAGATGTGTTTTTTCCGATCGCCTCAGCGCCTTCGTCGCTAATCTCATTAGTGTACAACACGAGCTTTTTCAACTTGTTCCAAGTCGTACTGCCTCCGATCGCTACGGCACCAGCATCTCCGATCTGGCAGTTGTTCAGCCAGAGCTCTTCGAGGTTAGTCCACGTGGTATTTCTGCCAATTGGCTCAATGCCGTCGTCGTCAATTTTGTTATCGCTTAATCCAAGCTTTTCGAGGTTCTTCCAGGTGGTATTGCTACCTATCACGACGGCGCCTTTGGCGCCGATTTGGTTGGCATTTAACCAAAGCTCCTTGAGATTGGTCCAGGTCGTGTTCCGTCCGATCGCTTCACCGCCTTCATCGCCGATGATATTATTGGATAAATTGATGACCTTGAGGTTTTTCCAGGTGATATTGCTTCCGATCACAGCGGCGCCGTTAGCTCCGATTTGATTCTCTTTCAGCCAAAGCTCTTCAAGATTCTCCCAGCTGGTGTTTTTGCCAATTGCTCTGCATCCTTCGTCACTGATCTTATTTGTGCTCAAAGATATTATTTTGAGATTCTTCCAAGTGCTATTTGATCCTATCACCACTGCACTTCTATCTCCAATCTCGTTTTGGTCGAGTAGCAGTTCCTCGAGATTTGTCCAAGAGGTGTTCTTACCGATCACTTCGCAGCCTTCGTCACCGATCATGTTATTTGATAACGAAAGCTTCTTGAGATTCTTCCAGACAGTGTTGGCGCCAATCGCTGCAGCGCCTTGACTACCGATTTGATTATGAGGAATAGATAGTTTTTCTAAATTTTTCCACGTCTTGGAGCTGCCCAATACGATTCCGTCATTGAAATTTAAATTTTTCTGCTCCAGAGCAACTTCTTTTATGTTCTCAGGGTCTTTCTTTTTCAGCAACTCTTGAACATCTTCATGCAACTCCTTTTCATTCAAGATCAATTCAACTGAGACTTTAAATTCGCCAGGCTTCATTAGCGGTTCTTTGACTTTCTTTTCTTCCTCTTCTCTCTTCACTTCTTCTTTTCCTTTCTGAAGCCCTGGCTTCTTTTTATTTGCTCTGATAAAGAGCAATTTCGTGAATTCTTGAATTCTATTCAACGGATCCCTCGTGAGAGCTGCCATTATTATAGCGATTAACTCATGCACTGGAGAAGATTTTGGAAGGTTCTCTCCTGCCTCAACCGCCTGCTTTTGTGGTTTCTGTTCTTGTACCAGCTGTTGTGACGGCTGCTGTTGCTGTGACTCGTTCTGAGGCTTAGATTGTTGCTGTTGTGGCTGATCTTGTGCGCTTTGCTGCTGTGCTTGTTGCAGCTGTTGTGCTTGCTGTAGCTGCTGTTGTGGTTCGTTCTGCTGTATGGATTGCTGTTGTTGCGATTGGCCTTGCACATTTTGTTGTTGTTGCGGCTGGTTTTGTTGAGGAGGTTCCTGTTGAATAGACATCTGTTCTTGTGGTTTCTGTGCCTGTTCCTGCTCTTGAGGTTTCTGTTGTTGTTGCTCCGGCTGCTTCTGTTGCGACTGCGGTCGTTGCGGTTGCTGCTGTTGCTGTTGTTGTGGCAGCAGCTTCTCATTTAACTTTTGAAGGACCGCTTTCAAAGCCATTTCATATTTCTCAGGTTCTTTCAAGCATGGCAATGTCTCCCATAACTCTTGCTCTATTCTAAGCGCCTCCAAGGAAGTCAGCCCCAAAGAATAGATTTCAACAGCTGTCTCTTGTTTTGGTAGAGTCTCATCAACATTCTCCGGAGCAAGGAATTTCCTGTGCGGCTCTTTACCATCTTTTTGGATCTCTAGCCCCTAAGACCCACTAAGACACAAGCCAAAAGATTTTAAATTACCTCATTTAGTTTCGTTGAGAGCCAATTCGTCGGATAGTACTCTATACTCTGCTTTCCTGTAAACGCATACAGACTTTCAGATCGGATATCAATATGCGAGACCCCAAACCTTGTATTGATATACTTAACGCTCGCATATACGTCTTCAATCATTTTTTCTATATCAAAAACGCGTGTTTGTCCTTCTTGACTGCTACTCATAAGATTCTTGAATGATTGGGTATATTTCATCACAAATGCAATATTGTCTCCCTCAACAGCAAAGTTCTTGAAGTCAAGGAACGGAGACTCGACATGAGAGGTGGCTGCTATCGTTTTGTCGCCTGCTGCTAGTTGGTTTATTCCAGTGTGCTCGCCGAATCGAGAACAAAGGAAAAATATCTCTTGCAGGTAAAGGGTTAGAGCTAGGTCTCGATTGGTCTCGAAAATTGCTGATTTGTGATTGAATAGCAGGATTGTATAAGGTTGGTTGTTGCCAGTATGGGTAGCGCTGTAAACGAGGTGATTTGAGAAACGCACCAACTGTTCCTCGGTGATTTGGACCAAGTTTTGGAAGGTATCTTTGATAGTTTTGGGCAAAAGACTCATTTTGTGTTTTTTGAGAATCAAGGCGGATATCAATAAATTTTTTATTTCGTTTGGATTTATCGAGTTAACTCTGTAGTTAGCTCGACGTGGAACCGATTTCAGAACTTTAATTATTCGTGATATGAATCAAATTTTTGCAGGGTTTTTAATTAAATGAAATCCAGTTATCGGAATTAAATCGTTTCTTAAAAGACAGGTATTTCTAATTTATACTGCGCGCTTTTTAATTAGGAAAATCTGATTAAAGGAAACGCCTGGAATAGTTAGAGCTTTTTGAATTTATTAAATCTTTGAGAAACTCATTCTAAATGATCCATAATAGCTTCACGCGGCTAGCGACCTTCTAACTGTGAAAAGCATTCGAATTTGATCAAAATTACTGAGTATTTCTCTCAGATCAAACAAATTTGATTATGTTTTTCATTTGTTTGGTTAGATCTGCGAATTAATCAACTTATTCTGGAATTCGATCGAATTAAAACTGAACTAATTTTCTTCAAGTGAGCAAAAGCTTAATCGATTCATTTTTCAAAGACTAGAGGTCAATTTGGCTTGATATTAATGAGAATATCTAAGGTTAATATTTCGAAAGTTGCTATTTTGGGTTCATGGAAACAAAATTTCAATTCCTGCTTGAGATTAGTGTGGTTCTATTTCAATTCAAGCTAAAAAGAGTGTCCAAGGGTTCATAAAAAACCAAAAGCAAAGCCTGATTAGCAATTTTTATTGGTTTCTTTTTTGTTCCAGTTCTCTTTAAGGTAAAACAATCATTCGAAGCTCCTTTCGAATAATAACCTTATCTTTCATGTAGCTTTTCGTTGTGTGGTAGAATATAAATTTCGTTGCTGATAAGCTCTTGATGCTTTTGGCATAGCTAACATACAGTGCTTGATTAGGGTGAAATGAATGAAAGAGTTGATTTGTGTAATTTTTGTCTGATCCAGGGCTTTACCTTATGACATTCTCTACTTGCAGTACATCTCTTACACTCATTAGTCAGAAAATAACCGTATGTACAACAGAAATGGAAAATATCTTCAAAATTCTGTGGAATCGAATTATTCTCTCCGGTACTGAAATAACTGAACTAATTTCCGGATCACATATAATGATTTAATACTGGTTTTTTATTAACTGTGATAAGAAATACAAAATTTTTGATAATTCATGATCAAAGAAGAGCGCAAATCTGAAGAACCGAAGATAAGAAGCACTACAAACATACAGCTTGCTTCACATCTGTTCAACTGATTATTAAAGCCTTTTGAATCTGCATTCATCACTACTTTTCATTTGTCTCCGAAAATATTTCATTCGAAATTCAACGCACATCTTCACAGCTCCTCGCTTGGTGGAGCCCAAATTGGAAAGCAATGTAATTTATTAAAATATTTCAACCTATGGGCACGAAACGATAAATATCAAGATCAAGAATTCAGTTCGACACACCTGAAGGAAATTCCTGCCACAAAACTGCTTGTTTCTGTTAATAATTCTGGCATAAGTTCCGCTACCCTAGAGATATTCGATATATCCCTCAAAGGAAAGCAGAATAAAATTTACTCATTCGAAGTAACGAAAGGAAGTAACTATTGTTCGTTGGTTGCTAGTAGCAATAGAAAATTTTTGCTCTTCAAGGAGTGGGTTGGGGAGATGTGATCTATAATCCACGAAGAAATATAATGGGTGCGATGCCAATTAGTGGGAGGGTTACTTAACACCTATTTTCGATCGAAAGCACTGTTGGCAAAAGGAATTACAGCCCGAAACTCCTGAAAAAGCAAAATGTCATCCAGAATATAAGCAGAGTGAAAAGGCCTCTTTATCAAAGATTCATCCAAGCCTGTTGTTGTAGAGCATGTTATTTAGAGCCTTGATATTGATTCTAATGGAACGATCGCAGCCACTATGGATCGCAACGCTGTCTGCTTAATCTCAGCTGTGGATACAAATAATTACAATTTTCATTTGGAGGTAGGAACCTATATAGGTAATAGTACCAGTTAGGTCGTTCCTTTGGTAATAATTCTATTGCTCAGATCCGGCATGCTGCTGTCGATGGAGCCTGAATGTTGGAGAGCCACTGCTATTCATGAAATATGATTATGAGCAGCTGAATCTCCTCGATACTGAGAAGAAAGAATTAATTCTGAAGAGTCCAATACAACTGGACAAATATTGTATGATTCATTAATTCGTTTTTATGAATTTCATTTTTCTCTCTAATCCTTGTGCGTAGATTGTAATTCGATCAATGTTTGTCAAGACAACGCAAATTTGCTTGTATCGCGAGGCAAATCAAAGACGATTAATATTTATGACCGACGCGAATCGAAAATTATCAAGACGTTCGAGAAAATCGCTTCGAGTCAGTATTAATGTGCGCTCAAGTCTAATAGGTCAACATGCAAATCAACATGACTTTCTTTATAACTTTTCATTTGATTTTTCTGAACTCTCGATTCAATTATTAGACGAAGCTATGTCTGTATGCTTTATTTAAAGCAGAAGCAGCTTGAGCTGGGTGAATTTTCGTTGATAAGAAGCAAATAATAACTACGAAAGAACTAAGCTTGGAAGTGATGATATGTTGAGAATATCTTAATGTGATATGCCAAAAATAATTAAATTTCCATTTCTCACTTATGGTTAGATTCGCTATATTTATATCAAAAAATCGGCATCGTTGCAAGAGCATTGTTCATTATTAGGCAGACCTTCTTGCTGGGAGTAACATCTCATATCAGTCGGACTCTCAGAAATTTTATAGTTGTTTTTATTGGTCCTTTAATTGCATTGGGATTTTCATTTGGATGTGTTCCTTCCTGAAGCATTAATGTTAGAACACACCCCATTACCTTGCTTATCAGAGACAAAATTTTTTACGAGATTCACTTATTTGAGACGTCTTTGCCGCTTTTTTTTTTCTCTCTCTCTGAGATTTAAGTGTTTAGATTAATTGTCAGAAAGCTTTGAAGTTGACCCAAGAACAATTCACGAACTCTAATATCGATAAGTTTCAGGAATAACAATCAGTAAATTCATAGAGCTTGTCAACATTGACTTAATAAAGCAGAAAGGCCTGCTACACATTACACATTTAAATTTTTAACGTTTCCTTTTTTAGAGGCAAACTTCTTTAATTGTTCTTGCAGAGAAATATACTTGAGAGGAACAAACCTGAAATTATTCTTACCACAAGATAAAATTCGAGTTCATTTGCTTGAGGATGCTTGATCAATATAAAGGCAAAGACATAAATAGCGATAGAGCAATGATTTTATAACACTAGTAAAGATTCTCAACACCTCGAACAACGAGCTATCTGAAATTTTAGCAAACATGAATCCATTGAAAATTTGCAAGTTTCATTCGAAGGTATTTTCTACTAGTTTGCATCTCACAATAATAATCACTTAAGAATAATTTGTATGTTAGTCCAAATTTGATTTCTGCGCAAGTACTCAGCTCCTTTCTCACCAATTTCATTGTGAGATAAATTGAGAGTTTGTAGGTGAGTCCATACTTGATTGTTACTTAAATACTCAGCTCCTTTGTCACCAATCTCGTTCGAAGATAGATAGAGTGTTTTTAGATTAGTCCATATTTGATTGCTACTCAAATACTCAGCTCCCTTGTCACCAATCTTGTTCCATGATAAATCAAGTGTCTGTAAGTCAGTCCAAATTGGATTGCTGCTCAAATATTCCACTCCTTTCTCGCCAATCTTGTTACTAGCTAGATTGAATGCTTGTAGTTTCATCCAGATTAGATTGTTACTCAAATGCTCAGCTCCTTTCTCACCAATTTCGTTGTTAGATAAATTGAGAGTTTGTAGTTCAGTCCATACTTGATTGTTACTCAAATACTCAGCTCCTTTCTCGCCAACCTTGTTGTATGATAAATCAAGTGTCTGTAAGTCAGTCCAAATTGGATTGCTGCTTAAATACTCAGCTCCTTTTTCACCAATATTATTCCGAGATATATTGAGTGTTTGTAGTTCAGTCCATACTTGATTGTTACTCATATACTCGGCTCCTTTCTCACCAATCTCGTTGTCGGCTAAATTGAGCGTTTTTAGATGAGTCCATATTTGGTTGCTACTCAAATACTCAGCTCCCTTGTCACCAATCTTGTTCCATGATAAATCAAGTGTCTTTAAACCAGTCCATATTGTATTACTGCTTAAATACTCAACTCCTTTCTCGCCAATCTTATTACTAGCTAGATTAAGTGTTTGCAATTTCGTCCAGATTTGATTCTTACTCAAATATTCAGCTCCTTTCTCACCAATTTCATTGTGAGATAAATTGAGCGTTTGTAGGTGAGTCCATATTTGATTGTTACTCAGATACTCAGCTCCTTTGTCGCCAATTCCGTTGTTAGCTAAATTGAGCTTTATTAGATTAGTCCATACTTGATTGCTACTCAAATACTCAGCTCCTTTGTCACCAATCTTGTTCCATGATAAATCAAGTGTCTGTAAGTCAGTCCAGATTTGATTCTTACTCAAAAATTCAGCTCCTTTCTCACCAATCTCGTTCCAAGGTAAATTGAGTGTTTGTAGTTTCGTCCAGATTTGATTCTTACTCAAATATTCAGCTCCTTTCTCACCAATCTCGTTCCAAGATAAATTGATTGTTTGTAGATTATTCCAGATTGTACTGCTGCTCAAGTACTCAGCTCCTTTGCCACCAATTTGGTTGTGAGATAAGTCCAGAGTTTGTATGCTTTTCCAGGCCTGATTACTGCTCAAATAATTGGTTCCTGTGTCACCGATCTTGTTCTCAGATAAATCGAGTACTTGTAGTTGAGTCCAAACTTTATTGTTACTCAAATACTCAGCTCCTTGTCTGCCAATACCACACTTCGATAAATTGAGTGCTTGTAGGTTAATCCAGATTTGATTGTTACTCAAATATTCAGCTCCTTTCTCGTTGATATAATTTTTCGATAAGTCGAGTGATCGCAGATTACTCCAGATTTTATTGCTGCTCAAATATTCAGCTCCTTTCTCACTAATGGAGTTCTTAGATAAATTAAGTGTTTGTAAATTAGTCCAGATTTTATTGCTGCTCAAACATTCAACTCCTTTGTCACAAATACTATTCCGAGATAAATTGAGTGCTAGAAGGTTAATCCAGATTTGATTGCTGCTCAAATATTCAGCTCCTTTCTCATCTATCATGTTGCCAGATAAATCGAGGTTCTCAATGTGAACCCATTCTGAATTGCTCGCTATAGCTTCAGCACTCTTATTCCCAATCAGATTTTTGGATAGATTCAGTTCTTCAAGTTTGAAACAATATTTGTTTGTCCCAATCGAAACTCCTCCCTCATCTGAGATTTTGTTGTTCTCTAAATTTAGCCTTTTTAACTGAGTCAACACTTCGTTATTTCTCAATTCAAATGCAGTTTTCTCACTAACATAGTTGTTCGATAGGTTTAGTTCTTCCAGATTAACCCAGCATTTTTTACTTACAATAGTGGCACCATCGGTATCAGAAATAAAGTTGTTATGAAGATTTAGTTTTTTTAGATTTTTCCAATGTTCTGCAGTCTTTGTGAGAATAAATATCTGAGGACTAGTTAGCTTTTTATTCTCAAAATTCAACTCTGTTACGGTGTGAGGGACTTGGTTTCGCAGGTATTGCGAAATGCTGTCATTTTCTTTTTCCTCAGCTAAATCCAGTTCTAGAGCATTTTCCCAAATTGGATTGGTTTTAATATGGAAAGCTACTTCATCGCTGATGTTGTTTCCTGAAAGTTTCAACTGATGAATATTAACCCAGCTCACTTGACCACCAAAATCAACTGCGCCTCCGTCATTAATCTGATTATCTGATAAATTAAGAGTTTTCAAGCATCCCCAATTTGTGTTCGCTACAATTGCCTTTGCAGTCTTGTTACCAATAAGATGATTATTGGATAAGTTTAATTCTTCTAGTTTAGTCCAAGCTTTATTGCAACCAATTGCAGTACCTCCTTCATCATCTAT
>ENA-UOUE01001817-UOUE01001817.1-compost-metagenome-genome-assembly--contig:-NODE-1817-length-11920-cov-24.218863_pt1 | contig 11920 bp, 8 predicted proteins | sample MGYA00238146_ERZ747223 | MGnify/ENA primary metagenome ERZ747223 (study PRJEB28781, sample SAMN06268865) | compost metagenome | isolation source: single cell | place: USA: California, Emeryville, Joint... | reverse complement strand
AAGTTCAGAAGCCTGCTTTCGTAATGCGCATATCTTATGATGAAAATGCTTATTCACTCTATGCACAAGAGCTGGGTTGATGTAACTCTTCTTTTCGATCTTCTCCTGTGGTTCATTTAATTCATCCTGAGGAGCATCGCAATGGGTCTTTCTTTCAACCAACAATCCAGAAAAATTTGTTTTTTCAGCATCTGATTCATTGTTACAAGGTGTTGGACTGTCGAAATTTATCATGCTTACTCCCGTTTCATTCAGATTGCTCCCAGGCCGAGTGTTTGATAATAACAAACTGCCATGGTTCAAAATCTGCCTCAGTGCTTGCTTCGAAGGACTTTTTTTCATATCTATTGATGTATCCTCGCTTAGTTTTCTTGATTTCTGTTTCTGTTGCTCCTTCATTTCCTCGGGGTTCGTGTCGTATATCGCTGTTAAAAACATTTTTTCACTCTTCACTCTCGAAATATCTTTCTCCATGATAAAATCTACCGGAGGATTCAGGTATGAAAGCGATCCTTTGGTTTGGATCATTGAATGCTCAAAACATAAATCATTGCGTAGAGAAGACAGAGATGGTGCTTGAACGACACTTTCTTTTTTTAAAGGCTCTAATGATTTGTGACGATTAGGACGAGGAAATCTTTTTCTCTGGTAGATCAGTCGTGCTTTAACTTCAAGTATTTTCATAACTTTGTTGGAATACAGCAAGAACCGCTCACCTGCATTTAATTTTCCTTCAGCATCATCTTTTTTTTGCTGAGAGTTTGAAGCAGCTCCTACAAGCTTATTCAAGAATTTTTGTGTTCGAATGTGTTCTGCGTTATTCCTCTCAAAGAACTCATGCTGCAAGTTTCCTTCAAGAGCTTGATACCATTTAAAACAATCCTCGTCTTCATTCGCCCATGGGTAGGGGTTTACGACGTTTTTGGTAAGATATTCGGCGAGCTTATTCATTTTTTCCCTGTCGTCGAATACTATTCTCAGTTTCTCAGCAGATTCTATTTCTTTTTGGACCCGATCTCGCAAGGCCCATATAACTTTTTCCTGCGGAGTGAGCTCCGATAAATTTCGATCAAGAAAAGGCGAATTCAAGTCAAAATCAAAGAGATTTGGTGGTGAATAGTTGGGATTAGTTGTTTTGAGAGGTGGAAGGGATTTTTTTATGGGAGTCACTAGTCGACGCGCATCTAGAGGGGGATCTTTATATTTTGGAAGAGGTAACGATGAGTCCAGACTTAAATCTCTGAGCTTTTTGTCTTTTTTGTCCCAAATTTTCCTACCTCGCTGCTGCTCCGGCTGGCAGATCTCAGGTGGCTTCGAGTGATGGATCTTTGGAGTGTGTATCTCCTTTGGGTGCGCATTTTCCTCATTGAACATTTCTTTGAACCGTACTGGATTCGCCAAGCTCTTTAGAATAGGTGTCACATTAAAATAGGTTGGAAGGTCTTGAAACAAACTGAACTTTCTTTCAATGTGTCCTTCGATATCGTTATAAAGCCCCATTCGTTTCTTCGCTTGATTAATAAATTCTACAACTTTCATTGGATGATGATGAGTGTCATCATTTTCCAAGCGCTCAGCACTTGAGTTACATTCTTCTGAATTTTGATGCGATTTATGGAGTTTTCGTAGTTTCCGCGTGTTGTCTTGTTGAGTTATAAGATGTTCGAACTCTTCGTGAAGTCTTAAGTGATGAGTAGGGCTGATTTTTAATGGGAGCTTAGATTTATTCGGATCTGATTTAGTCGGACTGACTCTTAGTAGGGGAGCGCCCGCTGAATGCCCTATGGACTGAGTCATGGACATAGGTGGGTCATCCGAAGAGATTATTTGGATCCTGGGCTTGAAGTGCGAAGAGCTTTTCGAGATCATGCGTACTCTAAATAATTTAAGGGCTTTTTAATTTTCCTGAACTTTAAGGCTATAAGAATTTATGCAGCCGTGATAAAATTTGAAATAATTTTTCTTACCATGGGAAGGGCCGTACTCGCTTTTGAGTGAATGAACATGTCCTTGCAAAATATTGCTATGATGCTAAATTCGATTTGAAATGTGGAGAAATCAGGGAGATTGCTCCAATGCAAATTTTTCGAGGGTTGGAAAATTCGAAAGTTAATTAATGTAAATTATTGATTGCTTAAAAAAATATTAAGCAATTTCTCTTCGAATCCATGTTTAGATACTAATGACAGCAAAAACACAGCACTATTCAATTACATAGAAGATTGGGAGCATCAACGGGATCTTCACTGAAATAATCCATTTCAGATCACCTAAGTTTGTTAAACCAATAGATCGGAGCAAATGATCAGGTAGTATTCAATTAAACTACGTCCTTGAACGAGTTGATATTATATCAACTAAATTGATTTACTTTTGTATAGATCATTTTCAGGAAGAAGAACTGCGATTAATCGAAAAAAGATACTCAATTACGTTACGTTACTTATTGCTATCGATGACTGTGCAATAATAGAGAGAGTAAGCTTGGCTCGATCAAAATAACCTCTGAATTATCGTTTCAGCCTTTCCATAAGGGCTCTGATGTGCCAATCAATGTGACTGATCTTTTTCTCTTCATGTTAAATCTTTTAAACGGTTATTTCTGTAACTAATTTTATTTATTCACTTTTTGTAAAAAAGTTCGCACTATCGCGAGACTACTTTTATTAATCCAGATACGCCATGAAGAGCCAAACTCCTAAAGGAACAGTCAAAAAAAGGCTTGTCACGTCGAACATCAGAGGCAAACCAGTCGACAAAATGACACTGTTCACCAAGGCAGGCACAAACGGACCTATCGCTTCAGTATATGGCAACGAAATCGCAAACCGTCCTTTATCTGCTTCTGTGACGACAGAGAGACTCGCCAAGGTTCTTCAGTACGTTCCTCCCCAAACTTCTACCTCATCCTCAACGATTTTTCTCTTAGGTTGCAAGATTTAACCACCGATATGATCGTTGAACCTGATCCTGCTACCAAAGTACCATATCTCCTCAAGTTTCGTTCATAACCCTTCCTTTGGCAAATAGAAAGAGAGAATGAAAAATTACAAACCTTTCTTCGAGTACCCAAGAGACAGAATCGAGCTCAAACCCGATTTTAAAAACATGATGGGCAGCAGTCTTTACCAGCGCGACTTCCCAAAGCACACTCCAGTCCCAAACGACGTCATCAAAAACGATTTCTTCACTACGAAACATGGCGGCCGCGCTATGGATTTTACATCGACTGTGCGGGTAAAATCCATTCTTATGAATTAATGACCTCAAGCCTTTTATTAAAAACATTAGAACGACTATAAACCTTGGGTTGCTATCCCATCGAAAGGGGAGTTCTCCTCAACCAAACCAACCACGTTCAAGATCCCTTTCGCGGCAACTTCAGCTTACAAAGTAAAACAAGTTATTGTCTCGTTGTGTCTGACACTCTCTTAGTCTTCGTTTGTGAATTGGAGTGATAAGGCGTTAAATCTTGATAGACCGATCAACCCGATGACTGTTATTCCAGAACTGAAGATTATATCAAAAACAACATATCGAGAAGACTTCAAGAAGGTTTCTGAGGAAGAGAAGCAATTGAACGAACTCGCTAGAAGCAGTCTGATGAACGTTAATAAATTGCCAAGAGAGTATTTATCCGTTATTGAATAAGCTTTAATAAATATTTATCAAAGATCACCGATTGCAGTGAAGTTAAATACAGGCCACAAAACGATCTATAGAGAAAACTTTGTTGATTCTAAAGACAAAAAGCGAGAGAAGCCAGCAGTTGTTGATGTAAGATGTTGTAAAGATTTGAAAGCTAACGCGGTTTGATCTTTTTAAAGGAATATGTGCCGAAACAATCGTTCCCAGGACAATATAAGTCTGTATTTGCGAAAGATTTTGCTGATCCTGAACAAAGACTTTATATATAAATTGCATGAGAAATAAGAAACGTTACTCTTCATCTTGGATTAGCAAACTTTAACTTATGAAATTCCCTTTATTGTAGCTAGGAATAAGGAGGGTTGGTTTTGTAGGTGAGCATTAGTGTGGCTTGCTCTGAGAAAGTAGCACTGATCTATACTGGACTAGACGATTAGAATCTGATAGTTTTACATATTCGGTCAGAAAGAGTTTCATAAAACTCGCAATTACATTTTAAGAATCTTAGCACTCTCCTCAAAATTTATCAGTTGGCGCTAATTTCGGAAAATTAGAAGTCAATAAGAGTTTTATAAACTCGCAATCACATTTAAAGGATTTTTAATACTATCCCAGAATGAATCAGTCGGCGCTAATTTTGGGAAATTAGTGGTCAACAAGAGTTTTATAAAATTCACAGGCCCATGGAGCTCAATATTTAAATTCAGAAATCATTGCAAAATTATAATAATTCCAAATTCTTAAAGAAAACACAAACAATGAACACACTACCAGCCCACCAAAAGCACTCATTTAACTTCTCCAAAAAAACGCTGGGTTACCTAAAGCACAAATGTTTTCTTTGAAGGTCACTTCTCCTCGAGCCATTCAAAAATCACCACAGAAGCAGCTGCTAACCTTACCGGAAACACCAGTAGCTAGACCCACTTCAGCAAATGTCCGTACTCAGATTTCTAAATCATCTGTACCTACTCAAAGGCCAACAACATCTGGAGCTACTCGGCAAGTTCACAAAACTGAATCCAAAACAACAACAGTGCACTCAAAAGCATCCCATCATCTAGTATCGAAGAGGCATTGCGCGATCTGTCATGAACTCTTGTTTACTGGAATAACTTATTTCATGCCATGCTGCAAGACGAACTTTCATTTTAAATGCATTCAGACTTTCATTGGTGAAGGTTCCAAGTCATTAGACTTCATAGAGAAATGCTCAGCTGAGGGATGCAATGCAGAGTTCCCAGAGAAAGAGCTTCCCCATTTTTATGTCAAAAAGGGGGATCTGAAGGCTGGCCTCTATCGAAGAAGACTCTGAGAGGCTTTGGCAAACCCAGACAAGTTTGTGTTGTGTCCAACTTCTGATTGTCGGTACATCTTTAGAAATAACGAGCTCAAGGGAAGTGTTCAGCAATGGCCAAAATAAAAACTTTTTGAGAATGACGAAAATAAATCTTCAAACCAAAATTATCGAGGAAAATGCTGTTTGTATATAAGAGATCTTTAAGCTTACTGTAAAATCAAGCCACTATACACAATTACTTAAATTTCAAAATTTTTTGGATAAATTGCCCAATTTTGGAAAAAGGGCTCTGGACCCTAGCTTGAAACCCAAATGACTACGAGCCCGATAACGAATATTGCTCTCAATGCAAGAAGCCTATTGTCTAAACTGCAAAAAGCCATTTCATCGATTGATGACGTGCGAAGAAACAAAACCTCTAATCCAGATGAGCTAGCTTTCTTAGAGTTTTGTAAGCAGAAAGGTTTGATTAGATGCATGAAGTGCCTCCTTTGGATTTGGATCGAGCCCGAAGATGAATGCGGCCGTATTCAGTGCAAGTGTGGAAATTGTTTCTGTCCTACTTGTGGAGCACTTGGTTATTGTGAACATTCCCCAAAACCCAGCGCATGCGGCTCATACTTTGACATTTGGTAGTGATAGATTTTTGAATATTCATATTAAATTGGTTCTTGATATCCAACCCAACAAAACATTTTGAAAGAAATTTTCTGATTTATGAATCGAAGTTTGGAAATAGTCGTACTTGAAAAACGCATAACCCCTTCGAAACGGTCTTGCTAATTTGATAAGCATCATTGCTAAATATCTCTCTAAGTTTTATGAAACCTATGTTGATAATACGAAACAATTTAATAATCGCTCGTTAAATATTGAGATTTCTGAATGATATTTCTATTTGAATTGATAGTTCTTCTCATACTCGATCTCTGGATATTGAGAGTGAGAGTTTAGTTCGGATTGGTACAACACATTGATAATAGATCGATATATAAGCTGTTAACAGAATTCAATTCGATTTCTATGTTAGTTTTATTGAGTTATGAAACAGGACACTCTTAAAATTTGCCTGTTACCGATTTTATTGAGTAGACCTTTTTGAAATTATTGAAGAAAATGAGAAGTTATTCAATGCATCTTGAAAATTCAAATTAGCGGCTGTTTATGTTTAGGAGAAAAGAAATTATAAATTCACTTTGGACTTTCATATTTCTTAGGGAAGTAGACGAAATATGTTCGAAATTCAGTCATTATACCACAGAAATCACAATTATTGGACCATTTTTTAATACTTTCCCAATGACTAGAGAGATAAAACTTTTCATGAGTACCTCCTCATTTGACCAAATTATTTTCCTTGTGAATTGCTATCTTTTCATATCCAATAAGACCTAGCTGCATGTAGACTGGCAAAGATTAGAAATATCTCAAAGTGGAATCAAATTTCTAACTTATTCCATGAGAATGATTTTCTCTATCAACCAAAGCAAAAGTAAAATCTATTGTATCTCAAATATTAGCAAGAAGATCCCAAGAAAGTATCTGAGGGACAGCATGAGAATCTCCTATGATATGTCACCATTCAACTCACTCTAGGCTTCATCAGAAAGCGATTGGCACAAAGCATGATCTTTCTGGAAGGAATAGTTCAAAGCGATGCTTGACTAAAAAGATTGTTGTTACAAAACTTGTTATGCATTTACGATAAATTTACATTGGAAAAAAAAAAATTTACATTGAGCTTGCTTAGTTGCATACTGTGGTTGTTGTTCGTGGAATATTACAGAGGGAGAACCATAAATGGCTAAGTGAGAGTTGAAAACTTTTTTTGAACCTCTATATATGCCCATTCTTCCCTCAATTTGATCGTTATTTCATAGTCGTACAAAGTTATCTTCGAGCAGCTTCAAATCTGATTCTTCTTGATATCGCAAAGTATCTTTCCGTATTGACAAGTTCAGGGCTTCAGGATGCGCATATTTTCACTAATCTCTATCACATTTCTCATTACATTTCTCTTCGAAGGGTCGATCATCATGTGTTGAACAATACAAATCATTTGTTCCATTGAATGGATTACGCGTCTTCTTGGCCTTTTTGATTGCTCATGTAAATCGTTCCTTCCTCAGAATTGCTCGACCGATTTGTTGGATCAGATCTGGACCGGAAATACCTTGATCATACCGTATAAATTTTATTCCAACAAAAATTGCACAAAGTTTGCCTTAAACGCAATGAAAATCCGAAATTTAAACAAAGCTCTACTCAGTAATTTAAAAAAATTAATCAGCAAAAAACAAAAATAGCTGCAACACTGTTAACATGGGAAACGAAAACTCTGTTTCTTACTCCAAATCCGAAACCAAGAAAAGCAAAAAGTCGTTATCACAAACACCAACAACAGACATCGCGAATCTCTTCGATATTTCTCTGAAATTGAAATATAGCACTCTACAACTCAATTCAGCTTCTGGATCAGCAGAACCAATGCTATTCACGCTGAAAACCGGAGAGACGAAGACCCAAAACAAGATACCAGTTGATTTAGTGTGTGTTCTAGACACAAGCGGCTCGATGTCTGGAGAAAAGCTTGGATTGCTCAAGAAGACTCTGTATTACCTCGTGGGGTTAATGGATGGAGATGATAGGGTTGCGATTGTCTCGTTCGACAATTCCGCAAAAACTAAAATAAGTTTAGTGTCAGCTCATTGGATGAACCGGAAGAGAATCAACGCTGCAATTGCTTTGTTATTTGCGAGTGGTGGCACCAATATCACTTCAGGCATTGCAGAGGCTCTCAAGATACTGGATGGAAGGAAAGAAAAAAATCCAGTGACAAGTATCTTCTTGCTTTCAGATGGTCAGGATTCAGGCGCAGAAACAGGGGTTCAACAACTATTGAACAAGCGAAAAGCAGATGACAACCTTACAATCTACTCATTTGGATACGGTAGAGATCACGATCCTAAGCTTATGAATAGTATAGCAAAACTTGGAAACGGCAACTTCTATTTCATCGATGACTTTTCAACTGTAGATGAATGCTTTGTTGATGCTTTGGGAGGCCTCTATAGTGTCGTCGGAGAAGATTGCACAATCAGTATTCAAGCCACACCATCAGACACCTTCCCCAATGTCAAAATCAATAAAGGATACGGAGGAGATTCCATCTGGAAGGTTAGTGAAGATGGAGTCTACACAACCCAAATTGCTCAGATGCCTTCTGGGAAATCAAAGAACTATGTGTTGGAGCTGTCGATTCCAAAATGCCTCAAAATCTTAACAGATCAACAAAAAGAAGTTGTATTAGCAAAAGCTATTGTAAGTCTCCGAGATTCGGAGACAAAAGAAGTCGTAAAGAAGGAATGCGAGTTGAAAGTTCATCTGGTCAACGAAGATGAAGAGTTGAAGCAACAGACACCAGATAAGGAAGTATTGAGCAACTATTATAGAGTGAGAGTAGCTGAGGCTATGCAGGAGGCAAAACTACTCGCTGGGTCTGGCAAACATACAGAAGGAAAGAAGCTTTTGATTGGTCTTAAAGAAGAGCTTGGGAACTCGATTGTGAAGGAAGAAGAGCTGATAAAAGGGCTTTTGGATGATCTCAAAGTCACAATAACGGAAATGGAACCGCAGGTTTACGAGAAAGTCGGAAAGCATCGATTAGAGCAGCAGATTGATTCAAACATGTGTGAAAAAAGTAATCCATATAGTAAAGTGAGTGCCAATTTTTACGCGACCAGCACTCAGAAAGCGATGGTATCGAAGGCAAAAGCTTCAAAAGGATTTTTCTAAGTTCTGGTTAGCAAAAAGCATTTTGTGAGGACTATCATGATTCATGTTTTTGCATAAAAATGGAGATATTTACGAGATGAGATGATATTCATGATTTATATCGTGACTAACTTCATTCATAATTGGTGAAATATGCTCAATCGTCACTAAAATCAGCTTCGTCATGTATTAGTAGATTTAATTTAAATGACTTGCATGCGTTTTGAACGTATGTATAACCCATCGTCCCGCCAGCTGGGCAACACGTAGCAAGTACCATAATTAATAAAACAAATGAAATTTCATCTCTTCAATTAAAATTTTCTATGAATTATTCTCTAAGCACATGTTAATTGAATGTGTCGTAATCATTCGGTGAATTTGCTTGAAGGCCTGTCTCTTCATCGTATTCAGAGCTATAGCCTTCATATTTCTTCTGCTTTCCTGACGCCTTGCAAGCCATTCCATAGATAATACTTGCCAATATCCCCCCAGCTATCGGCCCATAGTAATACACTGATTGCTGAGTCCAATCTCCTGTTATGAGAGCTGGTCCGAATACCCTTGCCGGATTTAAAGCACTGAGATTCAGCGGACCCATTGCAAAGATAGCAATGCTGACTGTTCCTGCTAGCATAAGGAAAAGTGCACTAAAAATAACTCTGGAAGCATCTGTCATCATCAGGAAAAACATCGTGTAGATAAAAGTGAAGATAGCTTCATATGTGAGAATATACTCTGTAGAATAGCCTTGAGGGACATAAGGGAACCCAAGACGGCTAAAGCTTGCGGCTCCAGAAAGTAAATCCGCCGGAGCAACTGCTTTCAAGATCAATGCGCCCAAAAGGCTCCCTATTAGCTGGAACAATATATAGAATAAAGTTATATTGAGTTTTTTTCTCTGAGTTAAGAGCGCTGAGAGGGAAATTACAGGATTCAAATGAGGTATGTAGTATCTGCCGAGAATGCAGAGTAGGATACCAAGGACAACCCCATGAGTGAGAACAACATCAGCCGGAATGGCATCTCCAGCATCAGCTTCCATTGCAACATATCCGCCTGTATAGACGACCACAGCAACTCCAAAAGCTTCTGTGATTAGCTCTGCCCATTTAAGGTCTCTGAGCAAAGGATGTTTACTGTCGAATTTGGAGGTGATTCTTTCCAGAGACATGAATAAACTTTGAAAATTATTCCGAAGGAGAATAAACTGTAAAGATTTTTTGACTAAGGAATTTGCTTAATTTATAGACGAAAAATGTAAATGAGAATCAACAGAGAAAGAGGAATTAAAGCTAATGGTCACATTGAATGAGGAAAAAAATCATAATTGCCAAAGAAAAAGTTCGAAGGGACGAAGATCGCCAGATAAAAACCATCCCTCATATTGGAGAGCCTTTTTCAATTTTTTGAATTACTTATAAGCTTTTTTTTTGTTCTTTTGGACGCCCTAAACTCTCATGCAGAACTTTTCGTGGGCAGAATACACACAGCAAGTATCTATGTAATATCAGTGAAAAGAGTTTGGAACGGTCACTTATGTGCTAATTATCAAACTCTTTTTCAGGTGCATGTGTGTTTGAGTCAATGGAGGTGAACTCAGAAATAAAAAGCTCCTTAAACTAAAATTGCGACTTCAATGACAGAAAGAAGCATAAATTGTAATTCGCAAAGAGTCATCAGCGATTATTGTCAAACCTTCAAGTGTCCTGAATCTGGTTTAGGACATCACGCTCAAATATCAAGGAAAAAGAACTAGTTTTCAGAAGTGAGTAGGCGGAGTCAAATTTGCTGTTAACTACGAATTAACTCACTTTCCTTGAAATGCTTATTTTCCAGAATAAATCCCTCACAAATTAAAAGAGGCTTAAATATTTAAAGTGCGTTAGCAAATATCCCAATCCAAGCATCTACCTCAATGATCAACTCCAAGATGAACCTCGTAAACCCGAATTCTCGATCTTATCGCTTCCTAACGCTACAATAGCATCAACAACCAAAATCATCCCTCAAATTCCTCAATTTTCTAATGAAAACGCATATTTCGTCACTCCTATACTCCCAAAAACTCAAACCTTCTCATGCCAAAGCAGACTAATCTCTCTTCCATTGCAACTCTGTCCGTTTCGTTCAGGCAGAAGCTAAATTTACCTAGATGTTCTATTATCGACGCTGCAAATTCTTAGCTTTTGCTATTCATTTCTGTACAGAATTTTATTTGTTGACTCAGTGGTATTATAAATACTCTTTTACTTAATTATAATTAATTTTCCAAAACCTAACAAAGACACATACTTCATCAAGTCTTCTAAAACATGCAAATTTTCATTAGAGTAACACCTCTTATCCCAACATATAGCCTAACTCTTTCACCACTAGACCTTGACTGGACAAAAACAGAGCTACAACTTCGAACCTGATAACACAGTATTTCCATTGATTTCTGAAAATGGCCTAAGCCGCTTTTATTAGATCCTTCAAATCAAAACCACCCTCCAAGAGAAAGAAGGTATCTCTGTCGAGCAAATCAAGTTGATTTTCGGTGGAAAACAATTGTAAGCTCTCTTCTAATCAACAATTTCTTAATTTTACATCAGAGCTGACGAAAATAAGTTGAGCGACTACAAACTTGAAGCCGGCTCCACTCTCCATATGGTCCTTCAACTCAGAGGAGGCTTCTAAGAGGGAAATTATGCAGCGATTTTCATTTTTCTGGTTACTTTATTCATGAGTGATATATATGATGCTTAGTCTACACTAGTACTCTATATAGTTACCGCTGTTCTATGTCTCCACGAGTAAAATCAGCGTTACTAGCATTTCTGCATAGAAGGCTTGAATAATAGAACCAGAAATCGTATTATTACCATAATTTGTCTTCTACCCTCGAGGAGAATAAGTTTTTTTGGATTGGAATTAAGAAGGCACGCTTCGAAAGTTATTAGTAGTAAAACCAACAATTTAGGGTTTGAGAACCTCGCGCAGGAGAAAAATAAAAATTTTTTTCGTCGAAGGAGTTCTTAAGCTGGAAGTTGATGAAATTATCAAATTATTCTTCAAAAGTTTAAGGCTCCTTCACGATTGGTTAACTTTATTTCTTCCAATAATTACAACAGGATTTTGGCGTTGAGAAGTGCAGTTTAACTAGTTATTATTGTGATTGTCGTATAACTGTTGCTTGTGAATGACAAAAGTTAA
>ENA-UOUE01001816-UOUE01001816.1-compost-metagenome-genome-assembly--contig:-NODE-1816-length-11922-cov-21.773660_pt1 | contig 11922 bp, 4 predicted proteins | sample MGYA00238146_ERZ747223 | MGnify/ENA primary metagenome ERZ747223 (study PRJEB28781, sample SAMN06268865) | compost metagenome | isolation source: single cell | place: USA: California, Emeryville, Joint... | reverse complement strand
TATGCAAAATGAGTAGTTCACATACACTCTAAGAAAAAGAAAACTCCTAACCTCGTTAGAATTTGAATGAACACGAGGAAATACCAGTAGAGAGATTATTATTTAGAGATTTTTATGCTATTCCATCGGTCAAGCTACAAGCGACTTCTACGTAAAGTGATCAAGGATTCTTTGCAAAAGGGTTGTTCGAGTGTTGATGCGAAGTTTAAACACAATAGGCGCGGCGGACTACACTTTCATTTTAATCATAATGCGAGTATTGTCTTCTATTAAATCGGGTACTTAATTGAAACTTTTCAAGGAGAAATGAACATATCTGAGCAAATTTGAGCATATTCAGATCTTGCGGCCATATAGAAAAATTACAATTAGAGAGTAGTTCGTTGAATTTCTGTTTATATATAAGGATATATATGGTTATAGTTTCAGATATAAAAATCTCATAATGACGCTGAGTGAAGCTAACGTAGCTATCAACTCGCTCATCTGTCGAACTATAAAACTCCAAATCAACGAAATGACCATTTTCCTCCATCTCAATGTCGCTGGCATCGGAAATTATCTTTTGGAGAAAGGAAATCAATGGTGGAGCAGAGATTATGGGGTTGTCATTCATTTTTTTTTTTACAGACTGAGCATATTTCACGATATATAATTGATATTTTGCTCAGCAATGCTTCGTCCGAATGTACATATAGCAAAGCTGAAAGGAAATTCTACCTACAAGCTCCTTTCTCCTCTCCTTGTGAATAAGTAGCCAGTTGAGAAAAAAAAGTTTTTTGATACTGTTCAACGCGAAATTCTTCAAAGAAGTGCGTTTCATCCATGATTAGATCTGCGCCTCGTAAAAGAAAACTCCCCTAAAGATTTCAAAATAGATGCTCACCATTATTCATCACCCCATTATTGAAAATGCTTTTGCAGGAATTTTTCTGAAGAGAAAGGCTTAATTGTGAAAAAATGAAATATGTTGGTTCGATGATGTAATGATTTCGATCTCGCTTCTGGAGATAGATAGACGAGACTCACTGACCGATTGGAAATCTTTGTATTTACCACAGAAGGCATGGTATCATCAATCACTGCTCTCATTAAAGTAACTAAAATTCCAGGTGTCATTCATTATTCAAGCAAATTTTCCGTTAATAATTAGTTGTAATAAGTGATAAATTTCAAATCAACAAAATTAAGAAAATGCTTTTCCAACCTCTCATCATGGCCGATAATCAATGATGATAGCCCGCGACGAACACATATTAATAACATTCTGAGCAATCATCGGCTGGTTTATCTATTGGATTTTATTGCAAGGGTTTTTCCAGAATATCAATGATTCAAAGTGGAAAATACACCAAAAAGTGGGCATTAAAACTTAATTTCTGTAAAATATGTTTATGTAAGAGCTTTACGGTAGAGACAATGTCTTTTTGAAATATTTTCACACGTGTATCAGAAGCTAATTTTCATTAATAAATCTCTAATCTCTTTAATGCACTTCCTTTTAACTTTCACTGTAATAAAATTTGTGCCTTAAAATTTTTTACACCAACTTGTTAATCCGGTTCTAATCTTTTCTCTCCTCTGCGAACAGCATCACACGAAAAAGTAAAGATAACATTCGTTACTTTCTCGCACTCCGCATCTAACCAACCTTTAGCTGCTATCTTAGTTAGCTCAAAGAATTTTCCTTTCCTATTAAAACTTGTATATTTCATTATGATTTTGATTCCAGTGATGATTTCTATTCTCTAGATCTGAGTAGAATGCAAGAAGAATGTAAGAAGTATGTCAAAGTACATTCTAAAGCCATGAAATTTTTTTTGTAAACTCAAAGAAAATTATAAAGATTGTGATAATAGTCTTGTCTTAATCCTCATTTTAACTCGCTTTGACCTCATACATCACTTTCCTTTTCAAGTCCAAACTGTCTTATTCAATTAATTTTCACAATTCTGAATCTACCAGCACAAAATTTTAATTTTTCTGTACACGCGACTAACACGTTTCCTTTAACGCTAGTCACAGAACCATCAGGAGTCCTGCAATTTTCTCCCAGGCTCAGACACAGACTTTTTCATAGGTTCTAGGTGATCGTCTGTAAGCTGATAATAAAGACTTTTAGCGGTTTTTTTTTCCTGGTGTTAAGAAAAGTTTTTGAATTTCGTTTTTAAAACTTTATCGAAATGAACTTTGAAATACTAAATTAAATTAATTTCTGAGTTTAATTCGATGACCTCAACAGCTACGCCTATACATTTCGGTGACTATGTCTATCTAATAATACAACCCGATGCAAACAGCGACGGCTACGTTATGTGTTCAGACGGCTTCTACTCGAGTAACATATGTGCTGGAAAGCAACAGAAGCTCAACGTGAGAAGCTATCGTAATTGTCTTTTTCAAATTCTGCCAAATCAGCACTCTGCAAGCTACCCTCTGGTCAAAGCCTCAGAGACTCAGTTCAATCTCCTCAAGACTCTCAATCCGAGCAATAAGACGGGTTTTAAGTACCTCGGAGAGCAATTAAATCTTGAAAAAACTAAAGAATCTCAGAGAGAAGAAAGAATCGAGCTCTTAAACCAAAAGGAAGTGACCGAAGCGCTTGCAAGGCCAATTCTATACGGAGAAAAATTCACATTGAAGCATGTAGAGAGCGGTATGTTTCTAGAAAGCACAAATAGAACGAGTCAAATATCTGAGTGTCTTGAGCTGCGGCTGACCGACAGACCCAATTCGGAAATGTACTTCGAGGTGAAGCCGACCTCGCTTTCCAAAAAGAAAGGCGATGTGACTGATTATACCGACCCTATTAAAATATTTACAAACCGACTGGATAATTTCATTTGCTTGGGAGAGCTTTCGACGCATCTCTCCGAGAAGAAAGTCACGCTTGATATCCCTCTTCTAAAGGACCCGAATTTCCCTCCTTATCCAAGCAGGCGACAGCGGCCTAAAATCGATAACGTCTGCACTAAAGCCGCTGGTTCCGCGCTAACACCTCATTCAATTCAGCTTGTAAACTACCTCCACGCCTCCAATGACTACCTAAAAACTGGAGAATATATAAGGATTTCAAACGAATCTGGCTTCTTTACAATATATGACATTATCCCCCAGCCAAAGATATTTTTCCAGAAATACGAGTCGTTAGAGTATCAATTTAATCAGATAAATACCGTTTTTCAGGTGGTCAAGGCTCCAATGGACTTTGAGACGCTGCCGGTAGAGGAGACAATCCAGACCGTAAATCCTGCTCAAGAAGAGCTTAATATCGGAGAATCAGGCGCGAAATCTTATCTACTGCGGCATTATGTCAGCGGGAAGTACTTATGTGAAAACAATGGTGTAATCAAGCTTATTGAAGCTGATGAAGTGATTGAAGCGCTTGAAAACGGCAGTTTGTCGGTGACTGTGCAGTTTATCGCGAAACCCTATCGAGAAGTGCAGAAAATGCATCTCAGCACAGAGTTTAAGCTCAGATTCATCAGAAACCAAGCGCCTCCAACGTATTTTAACGTCGACAGTGAGATTCCAGTGCCAACGGCAAATTTCGTGAAGAACACGCCGTTTTTCTTCGGTTTCGATATTCCTGACGATTACCTCATTAAGAAACTCAAACCAACATGGAATCACGTCCTTACTAGAGAGAAAACTGGAAATCAGCTAAGATACGTCCCAGTGGTGGAATCCGAGATGTTTTATATCTTAAAAGCGGAGAATTTAGCTCATCATATCGAGGATTTTTTGGATTTTTGCACGGATTTGCGGACGCCGGCAGAGCGCATTGAAACTGAAAAATACAATGAAAAAAAGGCGTTGGAAGAACAGAAACTGAAGGAAAAGGCCGAGGAGATTAAGAAAACGTTCGGAGTGACTGAATTGGTGACGGCAGCGATAGATAAGAGGAGCAAAAGAGAGCAGCATGAGCGCTGGATGCAGGAGGAGATTGAGAATCAGAAGAAAATTCACATTGCGAAGAAAATGAAACAGTTCACGAAAAAACGGTCAATGGTGTATCTCGACGAAGAAGAGTCAAAGGAAGGTGGCGAAGAGAAACAGACTGCATATAACGGTTCGGATGACAAGCCAAAAGACCTTGAGAAGATGAACGAGGAAGAAGTGGTGCTAGAAACCGCAGAATTGGAGATGATCGAGGACGAAGCGTATTTTATCGTAATAGAAAGAGAGAGGAATTTGGGCATATTACCCAAGGATTATGAAGACACCGATGAAGAGGAAGCACTAGAAGACTATCACTCAGATGATTCAGGGACCCCGATTGACCTCGAGAACGTTAAAATTGAACATGAAGCGGACAGAGCCAAATTAAATGTTCAAGAAGTGCGGATCGTCAAGCCAAATTTTCAAGGTAGAGACAAGGAATGCGACAATGATTCAGATACGAAACTAACGAGGGGGAGTATTTTCAGCGAATTTATAGGCCCGTTAAAGACCAAAAAAGAGGCCAAACTGCTCACACCAGAATATATTGCAAAGATGAACGCTGCGAAGAAAAGACGAAGGCGTCAGGCTCGGACTCTGCAACTGGCTGTAAACGAATTTTCGCCGCAAAAGTATGAGAAAGAGTGTCTTTTAGCTCTTGCTAGGCATATGAGAGAACTGCAGAAAATCCTCACTGACTTCATCAAAAGCGATGAAGACTCTCACCCGAAAAAGGACGTTATTCCAGAAGAGGGTCTAGAAGACTACCTGGACGACGACGAAGATGCCGCAGATTCCCATGTCGATGAGACCTCGACCCTGGATCCTGTGAAACAATGGGTTGTGCGAGAGTTCCGCATCATCGATTATATCAATGTCATCCTCTATGATTTCCTCAGAGCAGAGAGAATCTCGAATATTATCAAGGAACTTCAAGAGAAATACCATCACAATGGAGAAAAATGCGATGAATTTTACGATTTTGACGTGCAAAGTTTCAATAATTTTGCTGCGGCACTAATCAAATTGCTTTTCGCTGTCACCACGAAAGACTACCTGAACCATCTCTACAACTCTCAGTTCGTGAGAGTCTATATCCACTGTCTCTGTGTTACTGACGCTGGAATCTACCAAATCGTGCCTCAGAACAGGCTTTCAAAGACTCGCGAAATGATACTGCAATGCTGTAAGGAGTTCTTATGGGAGGAGGATCTAGACGCCATCAGCCAGCTGAATGCATATCAAGCCGATCTGTTTAAGGCTATTCGAGCGGAGAAGAGTTATGAAGGGATATATATTCGCTTGCTAGACCACCAATGCAGGAGCAACGCCCCAAACCTGGATAATAAAATCGCAGCGCTGTTTATCACAGAGTTTTTGACTAATGAGGAAGACCTGACCCATACCTTGCCGAAAATCATTGAAAAGAGCGGACAGCTATGCGTCCAGTTCGTCAGGCAGAGCGACGAGAGCCTGAATGAAGAGATTTCCCTCTTAGACCTCTCAAAGGTGACGCAGTTCAATCCAAGGTTCAAAATATATGCAGAATACTTACTTCTGGCTTTCCGGTTAGTGAACGCCCTCGCGAACCTCAACCATCTTGTGTTTTTCCAAACGATCATCAAGCACTATCCTCGCAGTCTCGTCGAAAGAGCCGCAAAGGAGACTAGCACCTCGTTCTTCGAGTTCAGCACGCTTGCGGCTGATGTCATCGTGAATGTGCATATGAAATACTTTAAACTTCCTATAGAAAAATTCCCCGCACATATACAAATCCTTGGGGATTCTGTAGAAACCCAAAAATATATGGCTGATACCAACAGGATTATAGAGAAGATGTCTGAAGGACTGTTCTCTGAGTACGAACTGGAGGTGCTTACTGAAAAAGGCATAAAAGAGGAGGTGTTGAGTCTTCGAGAGATGTCTAATTCTAAATTGATTCACCCCACAACCATAGGACAACAAAAGAAGATAAAGCAGGACAGCAGGGAAAACATTCACATAATTTTCGAGAAACTTCGCTCTTTTCTCTCGACCTCAGCTGATGACATCCCGCTCGAGTCGCTTAGAGAAACGAATGAGCTGTTCTGTAGCGTTCTCACTCATATCGTGCAGGATAATATCCCTGAGTTCGCAAATCTTCGGAAAAAGAAATCGAAAAAAAGTAGCCAAGTACAGATTGGAGTGCCCAACCGCATCGAGATGTCTCGAAGCCAAAAGCAGAAATCGGGCTCGCGTATGTCTATCATTGATTATGACAGCGAGCAGCCTTACACTCCGGATATGGCTCTTGAATTGCTGAAGTTCTATGGGATGTTGGAAGGAAAATTGATAAAAGTCGCTGCGATTAAAATGATTGAAAATATTATCGAGCAAGGGCTGAAGAAACCGTCTGACGCCCCTTCATCTAGCAACAACCTTGACAACAGCTTCATCAACACGTCCCTCAGCCCAATGTTGGTGGGCACGGATAATACCGCACGCGGGGCAGCCGCAGATGCCGCTTTTAGCACGTTTAAAAGCCCAGGGTCGCTTTCACTCTTGATCTCAAAGCAAAAAAATGAATGGAAGTCGCGACGAGTCCTATACCCTATGAAAGAGAAAGGCGTCAAGCAAATTTACAACAAATACTCGACAGATCAGCTCACCAAGCTGCTCTTCGAGCTCATCCTCCTCAGGAAGAACCTCATCACGAGAGAAGTCATCCGCGAACTCAAAAATATCTCGAAATTTGACACAAAACTCTATCAGGAATTAACCAAAATGGCGCTTATTAGCAATAACGCAGATATAAAGAGAGTCGCTGAGATTATCTCCATTGTGTGCAGGCTAAACTATTATACGAGAATGCATAAATGCAGTGAATTTTTCTCGAAGAAAATCCCCGAGAAGCAATTAAGGGCCATGTTCGCGCATATAGAGCAAATGGTGAACTTTCTGTTATTTTCGATCTACAAGGCCAGAAAGCATTTCCGCTACGAGGACCACGACATCGACCCGGAAGAGAGGTTCCTGAAGGGTTTCGCGAAATGGAAAGCGCCGCGGTGGGATAAGCCGTTTAAATTGAACCCAGAAGCTGTGAATCAGGCATTCCAAAAGGTGTTTCTGACGCTGGGGGTCCCGAAAGCGCTATTTGAATTAATCCAAATGACGATCTCGATCCAAGAGGCTTTTGGAAAGCTGTCAATTGACTACTTATCTGTGGTTAGGAAAGCGATTTTGATCCTTTGCGCGTTCGTTTACCGCAATGAAACCAATCAATGCGCGATTTACGGCCAGAAATACTTTATCCTCAGCTACTATGATAAAAAATTCGTTGATCAGACCTGCGATGTGCTCATTCTATTTTCTGAGCTTATGAGAGACAATAAACGCCTTCAAAAGCTCCCGATGAAGTACCTCTCTGATATAACAAACCAATTATTCCTCAGCGCGATCCAAAACCACGTTTCTAAGAACGAGAGCGATTCTTACCTCTGTACGTCGTTGATGTCCCTGCATTTCCTTCTGAAAATACGCATTGGAGGGTTCAATGCTGAAAGATGCATTGCCCAGAAATTCGAACAGATTACCAAGACGCTCCAGACTGATAACTCACTTAACTTGTCTTTTATCTATAAGAAAGGCCAGGTTATCGAACTGCCCTTCCATTACTACTCTATCAGAGAATTCTTTTGCTCTTGGCTCGAGATCTGTAAGAAATTCATAAAGACTTCGGAGCGTCTCGAAAAGATATTCGGCCAGTTCCGCCTCTCCCACTGGAACCAAGTGCTCGCGAACCCATCGCTTATGTTCCAATTCGAGCTCAGAAATCTTCTGACCAAGACTCTGGCGATTTCATGGTATGGCACAAAGCACAGGTTCAAGGTCGTGGATCAATTTGAAAATTTCAAGACGTTTGTCTTTAGACTTTTTGCCGATATAAGCGCTTTTATATGGATAAAATCGAAAGAAGGTGTCAAGGGACTTGAGGATTATAATTTCCAGGTGGACTCGAAGTCGATGTTTGGGAACAGCTTGTATACGGTTCAAATGCGCGACTTTCTTCGCGATTTCCGGCGAGACAGCATCGGGAATGCAAAAGTGCAGGTTTATCTCGAAGAGATAAGTTTAATGAACCTATGGAGGGAGTATATCTACGAAGGCTGCCTGGGACTGCTGTCGGTGATGCTGCTTCAAGAGGCGGAGAGCATGATGGTCACAATGGACGAGAACGACGGCAAATTTCCGAATTTGGTTTCGTATTATTTGTTCTTCCTGGTGAAACTTGCGATCATTCCCGCTGAAATGAAAGAAAACCCATTCTATAAAATCGACGAGAATCTCCAGAAGATGTCATTGCTGCCTGAATACAAGCCTTACAAGCATAAAATCCACCAAGCAGCTCAAATTATCCGAGATTCGAGACCCCATCTGAAGATGAGATCAAGGATGCTGTCAATTAAGGGTAAAAGCGAGGTGGGCGTTGAAATGTTTGAAATCGAGCTTGCCCGCATGCTGAAAGACAGTAAAGCGATTAAAGAATCCAATACGCATAGTCTAGCGAATATACTAAGCGAAATCCCGGCGTCGAGGAAGATTGTGAGCGAGATAATATTGTATGTGAAGAAAGAATATAGAAAAATCAAGCCTTCCGAGCTCACATTCATCCTCAGACTGCTGCGGAAACTGATCGAAAGAGAGAACACAACGCCAACGACCCAGCCAGTTTATATGTGGGAAATCGTGAAGATCGCTGATCTTCAAAAAATGCTGAAGCTACAATCGCTATACAGGGAGCTCGGGTTCACGGAGTTTCTGGTCGAGGTGGTGAATCAGGTAAAGAGCACGAACGTGCTCAAGGAGTTTTTGCAGATGAGTGTCGCTTATTTGTACGGAGGAAACTCAGAAGTCCAAAAGGAGTACTACACCATCTTCATCAGCGATTACAATAACCGGCTGATCAACCGGCTCAGAGAGGCTTTGATGAAATACGCTGATGCGTTCAAAGAGCAGGAAAAAGACCGTCTCGAGCGTCTCTACCAGGATTCAGTCCGACATACGTTCGAGTTTTTGGAGGATGTGCACGATGAAGTGAGCTACCAAGGAAACCTGTTCTTTGATAGAGTCCGCGAAGGATTCCCCGAGGAACTGATGACTGATTGTATGCAAATGAAAGGGTCTGGCATGCTGGTGCTGCTACTTTCCTTCCTTCAGGGGTTGGCGGAACGACAGTGCAAGGAACTACAAAATTTCGCACGAGAGCAGACATACGTTGACGAGAAAGGAGAGACGAAGCTCCTCGCGAACTCGTTTGATTTTCTAAGCGAGTTCAGGTCTCTTTTCAACAACTTCTTCAAAATGCACAGCAAATACAATATTACAATAGGCGTTAAATTGATCGACGTGCTCAAAGAGTTCATCCAAGGAGACGTCGTAGACAACGTCCATACACTGCTGAATAAGACCCTCCTGTTCGATATGACCCGCATTCTGACCGATTTCAACAACCCCTATCACTTGCTCCCTCGCGGCTACGATTTCGATCCCAACGCCGGCGAATTCCGAGAACTGAAAAGCAAAGTCATCGGGTTCATCAAAGCTCTTGTGGAGTTTCCTGACAAGCAAGTGATAGAGAGAATACGCAAGTACCTTGATATTAATGGGCTAATGGACGTCTTTGAGAGCAACATGCATAGTTTCTTTGGCCTTAACCAGAAAAAGCTGGTGTCAAAAGGAGTGTATCTGCTCGCTTCAACCAAGGCGAAATCGCTTCAGATGGAGGATTTCAACGACGGGATTTTGATGGACGCGCTGAATATCTACATGATTTTCCGCTATTTATGGGAGGATAACCACGTTTTTAAAGAGGAGGTTGATGAGTTGATCTCGGATCCAAAGCGAAGTGTGCAAAACCGAGAGATTTTGGAGGTGTTTATTTACGTGTTCTGCGCCAAGATCGTAAAGAGTGTTGAAATCGTCTTTGAAGGTAAAGAGCGAGATCTCACCAAGTATTGGTTCGCGAAGCTACCAGTTTGCAATTTTCTGCTAGAATCAAAGAAAAGAAAGTTTGAAAGCACTGTCGATCGGTCCAACAGCCAGACGAAGATCTCTGGGCTGATGGTAGCCTGCGAAGGGATGATTCAAACCATGTATGAAGATTATAAATCAAGTAAGCGGTGGCTAGGCTTCAACATAATGCATTTCTACGCTTATAGTCGATTGCTTTGCAATTTACTTGCCATAGGGATCAATTTTGTTAACCTCTACGCATTGGAAACGAACGACGACAAAGAGTTCTTCTACTACCCAGCTCATTACAAAACGGTAGAAGACACCTTCGTGATTATTAATATCATCTTCGCATCCTTTCTCGTGATTATTTGGTTATTGACCTCAAGCAAAACGCATCTCTCAGATATGTGGGAAAAATATATTGAAACCAATATCAGAGAATCAGGCCTTCTTCCCAGGAGCATCACGAAAAAGCTCGAGGATAAACAATACGATGAAATTAGCCCGGAGGAATGCATTCTCATCTTCCAGTTGAAAGGAAGGAATACCGATGAGTATCGGACTCTGCTCCACACCTTCCAGCTGAGGAAGAACGTCCGATGGTTGTTGGTGGGGATGAATCTTAAGTTTATTTTCATGTCAGTGACGTTTGTATGGCATTTGATTTACCTCGGCTTGAGTTTCGCTGCGTTATGGACCCCAGCCGCAGCAACGCTGTTTATCACGGATATCGCGATTCAATCCGATGCGATTATGCAAGTGTTCCGTGCGATCGTCACCAACTGGAAGCCGTTCCTTTGGACGCTGTTCTTGCTGGTTGATATCACGCTTTTTTACACATTTATCTCGTTTTATACTCTCCAGAGCGATTTTGTGACCGAAGACGGCACTAAGCTATGCGAACACGCGTATGGATGCTTCTTTAGCATTCTGAACTTTGGATTGAGAGCTGGAGGAGGTATAGCGGATGTCATCAGGCAGCAGTACTACATTGTCGGGGAGACAAGTCATTTCTTCAAAAGAGTGGCTTTTGACCTCACTTTCTTCATTGTTATGATCACGATACTGTTGAATTTGATCTTCGGTATGATCATTGATGCCTTCGGGAATCTGAGGGACCAGAAGAACCAGAACGAGGATGACGCGGAGAATATCTGCTTTATTTGCGGGATTAACAGGAGCGAGTTTGAGCGCTATATGAATTTTGAGGATCATATTACGAAGGAGCATGATAAGTGGGATTATATCTATTTGATCGTGCATATTCAGGAGAAATATCGAAATATGCAGACGGAGATGACTGAAATCGAGCATTATGTGAACGATAAATGCAAAGCAAAGAACTACCAGTGGTTCCCTGTGGGTCGCTCGATTACGTTGGAGAAGTTGCAAGAAGCGTCTGCTTCTCTGAAGGCGAATGATTCGTGATCTAGGTGATGCTTGTGAGTCGAGAGTTTGAGAGATTGCTAAGAAAATTTTTTCGTTTTTCCATTTAATAATGGAGACTTTATCTATATTTTTATTTTTGGAATTATTTTGATAACATGCTTTAACTATGATTGCGGTAAACAACTTTGGCTTTGTGCTGGCGGACGAATAATGTTGGTAAATTGTGGTGAATGATGCTCTGATGAATAAGCCAGTTCTTTTTATATTGTAATTCCCAGTCTTCTGGGAGAATATGGCTATTTATAATAAACTAATTCTCGAGAAATTTTGTTGGATAAACTTGAACTATGAAGATATTTCGATGTATTAGGTACGACTAATGAGAAAAGAGCCTGATTCTGAGCTGTAAAATGTTCACTATACGCTAGATTTTTGGTTCTGATCAATAGTTCTCAGATTCATTGGCTTTGCTGATTGTCCGAATGAAGCCAATATCCTCCGCTTCATTTTTTTGTCTGGGCTCTTTTGTTTCTCCTGTCTTCGAATTGATATCAATGACTCTAGCTTTCGTGGCCTTAAAATTTCCGTTTTCTCCTT
>ENA-UOUE01001814-UOUE01001814.1-compost-metagenome-genome-assembly--contig:-NODE-1814-length-11939-cov-39.432642_pt1 | contig 11939 bp, 6 predicted proteins | sample MGYA00238146_ERZ747223 | MGnify/ENA primary metagenome ERZ747223 (study PRJEB28781, sample SAMN06268865) | compost metagenome | isolation source: single cell | place: USA: California, Emeryville, Joint... | reverse complement strand
CAGCAACAGCAACAGCAACAGCCACCTCAGAATCCAATGGATCTTCGGTCTCCAAATAACTCAGCAAAAAAAGACAGCCAAAGGCGATTACCACCTCACATCTCTCCAAAGAGATACGATCCGCTTGTCGTCAGGAATTTAAATGAAAGCGAAATCTCGATGAGGTCCCTCCCAGCAGAATCGTTCTTAGTTGAGCAGAACGCGTCTAATATCGAAAAATCATTCATGAAAGACCTGAATACGTTTAAAGATTTGCATAGTAAAGTATTTGGACTCCAGACACCTTTCAGCAATAAAAATATCTCAGAGACCCCTTATAAATCAAACATTTTTGCAGAACCTAGCGAAATGCAGAAAAAATTCGAACCTCAGCAACAGGGAGGAAATCTTTCTCAATTTGAGCCTATCAGCGAGAAAAACTCTGTAGAGCTTCCTTCGATAACTAATAGAGCAAGCATTGCCCAAGAGCAAGCACTGTCTGTGAAAGAAGGCGGAAGGTCTCAACCGCAAGAAGAAAATATCGTTCCTAACAAAGAAGAGGCTTCTAACGTCAAACCAGAAGGTAGAGAGCAAACTCTCAAACAAAAGGAAGCGACTCATGAGCGCGGAGGGGTTTCAGTGTCTACGACTGATGTAGCGAGCAAACTAGCAGTGTCAAAGCCTGAGTTCCACGAAGAACCCAGAGGGCTCGAAGGTTTTTCAAATCTATCGAATCCCAGCGATCCACACGATCCCTTTAATAGAGTCGTAAAACTTAACGCCAGGGTCATTCCAGAAGATATATATAACCCAATTCCCCATAGAAGTGCTGTTTATGGCCATCCTCTACCTGTAGAAGAGCCCCAAAAGAGCGGAAGCACCAGCCATCGCGAGCTGAGTTCGAGATTGGAAGAGCTCCATTCAGATAAAGAGGCGCAAAATAAAGAAGTGAAGCTTGAGGAGATGAAAGTCGATCGCTCGCTTGTGATCGTTGATTCAGATAACGATGAAGCTCATCGAGTTAAGCAGTACGATACTAGTATACTCAGCAACCCAGTTGGCTTAGTTGAGAAAGCCCAGGGAATCGCTACTTCCGACCCTCAGGTCGCTGATAGCGGACTATTTGAGAAAAAGAAAGTAAGTGGAGTTGCAGAGAAAGCGAGTCTCGCTTTCAAAAAGCAATCAGTCTCCATCTCAGCGGTTAGTCTCAGTCAGAGCGTTGATGTCAATTCCAGTGTGATTTCTCGGCTCGGACTCAATCTCAAGACTCGCTCGAAGACTGATCTTGATAAACCAATCCCTGAAAAAACAGAAGTTAATCTGAATCAGCAGCAAAAAGTGACACAAAAGAGCCTTGAAAAAGCACAACAGCCAGATAACTTGTCCAAGCAACCAATAAAAGAGCAGGAAATAGAAAAGGAAAAATCTCCTGAACTCGAGAGGAGCAAAATCAAGGCAGTCTATTCTCCTTTGAAATACGTTGGCGACATCCCGAAGTATATTAGTGAAAGCGAAGTTCCTTTGGAAGACAAATGGAGGGACAATAAAGAGCCGAAAAACGCACAATTGTCATCGAGAGCTAAGAGCGACGTGTTAAACTCAGATGTGACAAAGAGACTAAGCGATTATTCACAGCAATTGGAGGTGATTCAGCGAGAAGGGAAGGAAAATTTCTCAATCAGAGAGAAAACGCTTGAAGATGAGCCTTTACAGACAAAAAGCGCTCGAGAACAGCAAAACAAGATCCACGAATCTATTAGCAGTCTCAATTCGAATCCTTCGCAGAGTAGGGTAATTTCAAGTTTCTCTAAGGGAGAGCATAAAAACCGTAAAATAAAAATACTGGATCCGTTTGCGAAGTTAGGGGAACCTGATAGTCGTACATCGAACAAAAACGCACAGCATTCGATGAAAAACTCCTCTGTTAAAGAATCGCTTTCAAAATCAAAAGTGAATAATTCACCACCGCCTGATGTTTATGAACAAAAAGAACAGAATGGAAGTAAGAAAAATTTGAGTAACACTCAGAGAAGCAAACTGATTCTGGACAGACTTACAAGCCTTCTAATGAACATGGGAGGCGACTATCAAATCTCCCCTGGATCGGCCGATATGACCGATGAAGATTAAATCATTCGGGACTAAGTCAGCATGAATTCTTATTTTGAATACGATAAGAAGACAAGCTTATACTCAGTAAAGTAATTATGTTAATAGTCAGCCAATTTTGCATTTCATTCGTACTTACGTGAGATAAACGATTTCTATGATTTTTCCATAATAATTTGAACCAACAGAACTCTATGATACTGATTAATTAATTTATTACGACTTCTATTAAGTTTGGAATCAGGCCTAAATGCAAGTACTGATCAATATAGTAGAGACTGAAGCATTTAGTTAATTTGATCTTTGGAAGCTATGCCGTGTTTATATCAGTTTATGTTGCTCATAATTGAAATTAGAATGCCTGGATTAGGTATTTTGGTCTGACAAGCTTTACGTGATTACTATTATGGTCGGTGGAAAGAAGATGAATCAGCACAGCACTGATGTCCTTCAATTATTTCTTTTGACAGATCAATTCTCTCATATGAGTGGAAAGTTATCGACATCATTAGTGATAACCCTAGTGCATTAAATGGTATTTGTATTTTGGATTGAAAGATCAAACTTTATTAATAATTAATAAAGATTTTAATTTTCAAGAATTTGGGAGAGATGGTATTCATTCTCCTGTCGGAACAACAATTTCGAAAAAAGTTTTTTTGAGCGACATATGATGGAGCCTCCTATCACATGTAGAGGATTTTCGGAGGACGAATCTCGTTAAATATCATTTTTTGGGGTAAAAGATTTGTAATCATTCGAAATTGCTGAAAACAACTTTATATGAGATGAATAGGTAGCTATTTTGGATGAAAAAGTTAGTGCATGTAATGGTAATTTAGCTTTCTCTTAATGAAAAATATTTCGAAAATGTTATCGTGTTCAAAACTATTTGCAGCTTTATTTCCTTTAGAAAATAATTCTGTATTTGGTATTCAATTTTAATGAGGAGTAGTATTAAAGAAGACTCATAATCGCAGTTAATTCATTATCTAAAATAAATAATCAATCAAAGATTCAAAATGCATATAGTCAGATAGAGAATATTACATCAAAATTTAAATGGACTTAATCTTGCAAATAGCAATAGCAATTTGCAATGTGTTAAATTACTAGATTAATAAATATCTTCCATATCAAAATTACTTGAAAGAAATTAACAGAAAATTGTATTGCAGAGTAATTGTATTTGACACACATTTACTTCAAGTTTCGAGAATAAATATTTACTTTGAAATTACTTACTTTCAAAGAGTTTTTTTTTGCGAATGTGCTGCGATATATGAGTACACTATTTGAGTACTAGGATTTCGTCAGATAAATACTATTAGCAACCAACCGGAGATCTAATGAGCAAAGAGAAGATGCATTTCTATCATATGTTGGGAATTATTTTCATAGCCAATGCTGGGTAAATGCTAAGATAGACGCCTTTGCTCTAAGATTCGAAATGATTAAATGAACCTTACATACTACTTGCTCATGATTAGGGTATTTTTCCTTATAACTTTGGAAAGTTGAGTTGTTCAAACAAGCTCGAATTATAGTGCTTTTATTATATAACAATGTCAGCACAATTTATTGAGAGAACACAGGAGCCGTATTGTGAAATTAAAAAACGATACCAATCACCGACACACACACGCAATAAACATTTCCAAATTTATTTATTTATCCTCTCTCCTTATTTCTTTTTTGTGACCTTTTTCTGCGTTGGGCCTGTATCGCTAGAGGGTAATTTATTCAATCTCTTCCGATGTTTCGGCTCCTCTATTTCTTCCACATCCATGAGCAATTCCTCTTCAGTCTGTGGTTTAAACCTCGAGTTATTTCCACTCGATGATTTATCCATCGTCATAGAAGACTCTTTATAATAGCTCCCTTGAGACAAATTCGAAGCACCAAAATCGGTAGTTTTGCCCGTACTAAACCCTCTGGTTTGAGAATTATGCATTGTAGGTGCTGTTGTCTGTGTAGTCTGTCCGAAATTCTGACTGTTTTTCCCTGGATCAATCATTATATCTTCTTTGTCAACATGAGAACGATGGCCCGTAGTCCCTGAGATAGTTCCCGAAGACCTCTGATGAGAAAGCGGAGGAATGTTTTTCGGCCCTCCAGTGCTTCCATAAACAACGGTTGTGGGTTTATGCACAGAAGACATCCCGATTTTCAATCCAACTTTTAAGTCTTTAAAATCATCATGGATAATTGTTTGTCGCTGTTAAGGTCAAGGTGATTATGTCATGATAGCTGAAAAAATTAAATGTTACCACGCCGTTTGGAAGTCTATGTTTCCGAGGATCATATTCTTCATTCGAAACCTTCTTCTTCTATAGCAGTCATTGCGTTGTGAGCTTTTGGCATGGAGAGAGTAGAGGTTACCTGCGTAGTATCTTCTTTGACGATTTGACCGCTTAATTTGATTCCTTTACCTTGAAATGGCTGAGTTGCTTGGTCATCTAGATTCACAAAAACCCATTAGCACAGGAACATGAAGGTTTTTTAACCTTCATCGTCTCCATCGTCGAGATTTAGAGAATAATCGTTTGCTATCATATTTCTTTCAGGTTCTCTATAATCCAACGGAGGTGCGAAATCTACCTCAACGTCTGCATCGATAACACAAATACAGTTGAGTGGATTTTGCGGTTTCACTTCCTAAACCGTTCGAATTTCAGCCAACTGCTCAGAGAATGGGAGATATTACTAATATATTTAGTAAGAACGACCTTCCAGCCACCGCTACTGATATTGTCTCGCCCTGTGTAATGCAGGTATATTTGCTTAACTGCTTCTCCAAACTAACGAAATCCAAGTCAGAAATCATAAAACATGTGCGGGAGCGTATACACAGCACGAGGGTCTGGCAGATCAATAAAAGCGGTCTCATGAGGTTGAATTTTCACGAATTTGCCTCTCGGTACCGCAGTAACAAGCATGAGATTTATTTCTAGTCCAATCTCCAGGTTCATCACCTCAAAAAGCTAGCCCAAGAAAATCAGAAACCACTCGATCAATGCGCTTATACCCAATTCGGCAGATAACAAGCACCATGTTCCGCTGTAAATTCTAGCACGCCGACTTTTGTTGTGTTCCCAAACACGGTATTTTGGATGGTGAATATGAGAGGACTTGGGAGCCGATATTGCGCTGAAAATATTCCTTAAACGCTTATTGATTGTTATTATAGATACATAATGTGTGCAAGATGTTCGGAGGGAGCAGCACTAATATATATTAGTTAGTCTGGAAGCAGCTGATGAAGGTGTTACCTCTATTTCCTTGGTCGAGATCGACTCTAGAGCACATGTATCCCGGGTATGCTTTTAATGAAAAAGCAAAATTTTGGAGAGGATTTTGTTGTGCGTACATAAATTATTCAGGTATCTATGAAGACGCGGCGGTTAAAGGTCAGACGTTGTGAAGGGAAAGGCAAAGGAATTACCACTCTTCGAAAGATTTTTGGTGTTTTATTAGTTTTATTGTAGCAATACTGACACTCGAAATTTCGAAATGAAAAAGTATGCAAAATTTGAATAAATAATTTTTGGCTCCTTAATTTGCTGGAATAAAGCCTATTCTAATGAAAGGATTAATAATTTAATCTATTATAAAGAGTCATAATCTCTGCTTTATTTTCATAGTAATGAATTGCTTGATGTACCCAGCCCGCAAATAGCTCGAATACATATTATTATTGCATTATTACATTTCACATCCCAAGAAATTGAGATACAATTCTCTTCTTTCTTCCGCTCCAGAAGTTTTACACAAGAATGAAATTTACACATCAATAGGAACATTTAAAAGGGCGTTTGTATGGCTCAATGCAAAAATCATCGGGAAAAAATGCTCTTAGGTCACTCTGATTGCTCTATGCTTGGATCTATACCACATGAAATTAGAATTTGAGCTGAGTTCAATTGTTACCTTTGACCGAAATGCTCACAGAAGTTTTTCAGATCGTCAAGTTTGTCAGGCGTCGTGTTGTAAATCACATTGATAAATTCTTTCTTCTCGCTATCAGTTAAGACGTCTTGAGGCACCTAACCCAATATAAAGCTCCTTAGAATATACTCAAAGAGAAATATTTACCTCGACGATATATTTGCTGAACGCTTGAAGGAAAGGCTCCTTGAAATATTTCGTCGCTGCAATAAAGCAGTCGAAAATGTACTCTCTAACGTCGCCAGGCGGACTATTGAGGACTGCAAGGATCAATTTAGCTACAAAAGTCTCGGTGAGCCCTTGCGAGGAGAGCATATAGCTTAATGCCTATGTTTTGAGTGTTAGTGGTTCCGGAATAAGAAAACAATGATTACATCAGCAAAATGTTTGTCAATTTTTTTCGGCGAGCAGCATTTGAAAATCATTTCAATGAAAGAGTACGTGGTTTTGGCTGCGCCGAAGTGCTCCATTCCGATCGTAAGCGCAGCAAACTTGAGATTGATCAATAAGGATGTAGAATCAATAACCGCGGAGGGTTTGTATCTCATGTAGCGAGTGAGCATGCCAAAGAACTCTTCAACGAGTTCCTGATGCTCATTGGGGTTCGTAACGTAGTTGTATGTCTTCTCGCACATGAAATCAAACATCTTTCTTAAATATTGGTCGAATTCGTGGACTTCACTAAAGACGGTGACGCAAACTTCGGCTGCGTAGATATACGTCGGAATAATGTGTTTCTACCAGGTGAAAGAGAGTTATTATGGTCGAACAAACGGGAAAGGTCACTTACGCTGTAGTTATTTGTGATGATCTCGAAGAATTTGACCGCATAGGGCTTGAATAGGATAAAGATGCATCTCATCGTGTTTTTGCATAGTTTGCAGAGGCATTCAATCACGTCGAGGTGATCCTGGGTGAAAGTTATGCTAAATAGAGCTATTGGTGATATTACCTGGAATTTCTCGAAAAAGATGACTATTATAGGCCATAATTGATCAAAAATAGCAGCAAATGGGTGATCTTGTTCCCCCTCCCTCAGAGGAGTCAGCTTCTTGGCCACAGTTGCCAATTTTACAAGAGCATTTTCCACATCGTCGGTATTCATATCCTTAATCATGAGCGGATTTTGCTCCAAATTTTTGAGAGTTTCCACCAATTTGAAGGCAAAAGGTCGACAGAGAGTTTCTAAGTATTCCTTTTTCGTCTGGTTGCTATCGAATCCTCTTATTGCGTAAACAAGTCCCTCCAAAATTTCTTGATCTTGCCCCAATTTATTATATACTAGAGGAACAATGAATTGATTAAAATAGAATCAATTTGCGAATTGTTTACGGTCAACGAAGTCGCTGAAATGCTCACGTGTAAACTTTCCATTGTAATAGCAGAGGTCACTGATCGCCTTCGTTGCGAAGCTGGTCATTTTTTTGTCAGTTAGGTTTGTAGCGAGGAACTTAAACATCTCTGGCATCAGCGAATCGCTATTAAAAATGAGTCAGAAGTTAAAATCAACGTATCAATTACAGAGTAGCCAAAAACTCCGATGCTTTTCCAATTAAGCTAGCAATTGTGTTTCTGAGTTTAATATAGGCTATCGGGAGCTTCAAGATAACCTGAAGCGCATCAGCGAGGTACTCGACGTCAGTTTTCTCGAGGTTCTCGACCAAATAGCACATAAGATACACTCGAGATTCAAATTGCGCCCAGTATTTGATCTCTGACTTCTGGGTCAGAATTTCGATGTCTTTCTTCAACAACTCGCACAGTTTAATGAAAGGATCCTTAAATCCAAAGGTACGTTTGATCTCCTTCATCACATCTTTGGCGTAAGCTCTCTCACTAGAAAATTATTAAGATTATCACTCCAACACAAATAAATTACTGATTCTTATATTCAAAAGTTTCGATCGTATCATCTTTTTCATCAGGGTTGTCATTCAGGAAAAGCAAATGCTCATTCGAAAGTCTCGCGCGGTCACAGCAAATTGTAATGAGCTCCAAAAACAAATTCTTAAAGGTGCTGATTGCTTTCTCTCTAGCAGATTTCTCCTCAATAAAGGATATTTCTTCGCAAAAACTGATCCATAAATCAGAAAGCTCCTTGAAATCTAACATTATAGGGAGGTTAAAACGGAAATACAAAAGGAAGTATACTCTCAAATTGGGTGTTCGAGGTGATTTGGAGGAGATACACCAAGAATTTCAACACGTTTTCAGTGACGTTGCTAATGAAACGCTTGACGAATACTTTCCCGAATCGCACAAAAACATCAATGTAGCACATTGCATCTTCGTATTCATGGGTGGCGATGGCGACATCACAGCTAAAAGAGGTGAATTACTTCATTGAACAGCAGTTGATAACATACTTTGTGAATTGATTGATCATTTCAAGCAGAAAATTTTCATACAATTCGTTAGGGCATTCTGCTTCCATTTTAACCTGCTTTAGAATATTTTCAATCGCCTCTGACGCAATAACATTCATATCGCTATCCTTCAACGCTTCGAAGGATATCTTCAGCATCGAATTGCTCAGAAGCTTCTTCAGGATCTGCTTATCAGAAGTAAATTCCATCCAATTACGGAAAACTTTCAACGCCTGAACAGATTCAATTACGTTTTGTTGATGAATATTAAATGTAAATGCATAACTACCTCTTTGTTGATGCTTTTGTTTAATTGATCTTTCATTTTCCCAAACTGATCCAAAATCAGAAGGACCTCTCCCTCCATTTTCTCCTGCAGATATTTGACGAATTTTTCTCTTTGCTTCTCGTCAATAACAACGCGGCTGCTATATGCTTCGTCCGGAAGTTCCTATCGGATCAAATTCACAAACTGCATGGATTATTATAGGCTACCTTGAGTATTTTTAGGATGATCAAATCACCATCAGGCTCTTTCGCGAACTGAGTTTGCAAAAACTCTGACAAGCTTCCCCACGTTTCGAAAAGTCGCATATACAAATAAACAAATGCGAGTACCAATTGCGTAAGCGGGTTCTGGTGTTTCAAACCGATGCGTTTGATATGCCCTAATTGTAATTTCGTTGAAATTTTGATGGAGAGTGATAGTTATGTTACCTACGAGGAGTCCAATTTGTTGCACATAGTCATTCTGAGGAAGTTGCGCGAAATCGTATTCAATTTTGCGCTTTAGGGTGCGAGCAGCCTGGAGTAGCATCGATGATTCTATATCAGGATTCATGAGGATGGCCTGGGAAATTCTCCAAGCGTCCATTGATTTTTCATAATTTTTCAGAAAAATATCGAGTTGATTCACTTCGTCTCCTTTCGCAGTTTTAAACTTCTTATAAACCTCAATGATGGTGTTTTCGTCGTATTTCTGTTCCATTTGGTGTTGAGTTGTGATTAGAGATGTTCTCTTGATTAGTACTTTGTCTGCGAAATTAAAATATCCGCTATTTCAAAATTAGAAAAACACATCACAGAACAGCGAAGAACAGTCTAGGCACCCACGAAAACTCGATATTATTGATAAATTCTTTTGAAGTCATTGTTATCGGAATGACATCGCAAGGAAATAATAATTCTATTTTAAGAGTGATAAGTCTCAGGCACCCCATCAACCTGGATGTCACAAGGTTGATAGAGAGCCAATAGTGAGAGAGTTATGAGTCGTCTGAATATTGGTGAGTGACGCTTGTGAATAATTGCAGTATTTCTGTGTCGTTGTTAGCAAAATGTTTTTTTTAAAGCTTATAGAATGGGTTGAGAGCTTTCGCATGATAAAGTATATCTGACTGGTACTGTTTTCGGGCATAGATTAAGTTCGATTCGCTCTGAATATTCATGTGCGACCGTAGCGCAGCTGGCAGCGCGTGAGTCTCATAATCTCAAGGTCGTGAGTTCGATCCTCACCGGTCGCAAAATTTTTTTTCATTACATTAAATTTGGATTGAGTCTAAAACGGGCAAATTTTTAATCTTAGAACTTGTCTCATCTTTCCTTTTCTAATTGGAAGAGATTTCACAATGCAACGACTAAAGAAACAAAAAAGGTTTTTGACTTTACTGTTAATTAAGCTTAGAGAGGTGACTTGTTCCTATTCTTAGAATGGTTTCTCAAAGCCATTCTTCTTTCCAAAATGATTTTTTTATGCAAACATCTTTGGATTTAGTCTAACTTTCCTCAAATCAATGAACAAAGTTCAAAAAACATATTTTCATGAGAAGCAATTTTCCTAACAGTGTACTCCTATCTGCTTCAAATCTTAGATTTCGATGAAAAAGGTGAAAAATAATAAAGACGAAGAATTAGCATAACCTACTTCCAAAAGTATGTAGTTCGCTTTGGAACGATATAGCATGGGGCTGCTTTCGGTTTTATCCATTTCGGATCACAGATAGGATTGCATTTATGCTGCTTGAAAAACGACAAAATCCCTTCGTACCCTAGGTCAGTCAGCCCGAAACTCCTAGATAATGAGCAAATCGCTGGGTCCGTCAAGATATATTCATTATCAGTCTTGATTCCTTGGAGATCGCATAACAAACGTGTTCCTCCAGACGAGTGGTATGAGAAATGAGACAACGCGCCCATAGTCATACCACTCTCATCATCTTGCCAACCCGAATTCGAATTAAATTTTATGTAGTCATGCCCAAGATAAGGTTCTATAAGGATCGTTTCGCCATTAACAACTCCTTTCCCGCCATCCGCAAAGATATCAATTATAGGTTCAACAAAGCGCACGGATTTTGAAGATAGCAGCTCTTTGTTAAATTTCTCTGCAAAGTGTTGAGCTACTTTTGACGAATTGATATCCTCTTTCCAGAATCTCTCTTCTTTCGGATGATATTCTGTGAATTTTTTCAGCACCAGAGGCTGATCTGTTTTGCTGTCATAAGCGAAATATACGGAGCGAAAAGCTCCTTTTGCCAAAAACTCCAGGCAAGTGATAAAACGCGACGTATCACCATTCCAATCTTTTGGTGGCCAAGAGTATCCATCGAAATCAAATGCTTTCATTTCACTGTTATTCGTGGAGTGTTCTCCGAGAGCGTAGTTTTTTCTCATGAATATTTGCAATTTTCTGACTAATTCGAAAAATCATCAAAAAAGTTCGAAATAAATTCTAGTTACTTGTTTAATTTTCAGTGATATATTGTTCATTTGCATTCGCATAGCACTGAAAACTGCTGATGAATACTTTTACTGATCTTCACAGGGATTACTAGAACGATATGTGTAATTTCGAATCCTTCAATCACCTCAAGCTGATATATTGTGGATAATTGGCACTTCAATGCGAATTTGTCCTTGAGAGAGGAAGACCGTGAACCCTTGGAACAACATAATAAATTTCTTGTCTCTAGGAAATTTTCTTTCGATAAGAAGCAGTAACTGAATCAGAATTCTTCCTGGGAGAAATTTGGTATGTTTAATATCATGCTTTTTTGACAGTCTCAGAGAATAGAGCTTCAAAGAGATAAGTAACTTCTCTAGGTTTTAGAGCATCAGAATTGGCTCCTTGAATAGCCGAACAGACTTAATTACGAAAAAGAGCAATTTTTGAAACTTTGGAACTCTTGAAACTTCAGCATGAAGATTTGAGTAGAAGATAAATAGAGGAAAATATGCAGAAAATCAAATTATATATTTCATAACTTTTGTTTATAAACTTGAGTTAACTTCACTTTTAGTTTTTCAGGCATATTTTGCTCTAGTGTAAAAGCAAATTGTCGTTTATTTAGTTTTAAATCCAGCAAGACCAGCACCGCCAATAAGACCTATTTAATAAAAAATCAGCATTCAAATTGACATGAAAAAATCATTACCCTCAGCACTGTTGATCAGGTTAATTGGGTTGTTACCATCAGTCATGATGTAGCCACTCAATCCCAATCCCTTAAGAAGCTCAGCTTGGAGCTCTGGACCAGC
>ENA-UOUE01001813-UOUE01001813.1-compost-metagenome-genome-assembly--contig:-NODE-1813-length-11948-cov-13.557156_pt1 | contig 11948 bp, 7 predicted proteins | sample MGYA00238146_ERZ747223 | MGnify/ENA primary metagenome ERZ747223 (study PRJEB28781, sample SAMN06268865) | compost metagenome | isolation source: single cell | place: USA: California, Emeryville, Joint... | reverse complement strand
TTCATTAGAGAACAACTGTAATAGTAGCAAACAGATTTATCAATATCCACCGGTGATTAATTACCTCTGTGACTTCAAGTTGGAGATCAGAGTTTCGTGGAATCCTATCATTGAGTAAAACAGCATAATCGTTCTGAATGGGAGTGAATGCATTCACGAATTCACCGAATCTAACAAGTTATATCATTGATGAAATACTTTTCGCGCTTTCTATTTGTTACTTGATTTTCCCATCATTATCGCGATCGTATTTAATTGCAGCTAAATAGAATTCATCTTTGTGTGGTAAGACCCCGAACTTTTTAAACCCTTCCGCAAACTCCCCGAAAGTGATCGCACCTTTGCCTTCTACATCAAAAACTCTAAAGAAATCAAGCAAATTGAAATCTATCCTCAACGCCAACTCTTGTTTCGCACCCTCCAGCTCTTTATCCAGCGCGATAAACTGTTTTAGCGTATAAACCAGCCTATCCATATCGAGACCTGATTCGCTGTCTCCATAGTCTAATGTTTTCCTCACCTCCTTTGCACCAGAATATTCACCCTCTCCTTGCATAGGCCTTGATTGTTTTGCAAGAGATGTCTTATCTGCTGTAGAAGGTGTTGGCATGCTCTTTTCCTCACTGAAATTTTTCGAGGCTTTCTCTGCGGGAATCTCTTCTCCGACTACTTGAGTAGTGAACTGTTTTCGGTTCGGAGTGTAAGTCTGCGTTGGCGAATGCGCGATTGCTCGGCCAGGGATGGTAGTTTGTTTAAAGGGAGATATTTTTGATTGGTACGGCTCGGTATACTTGTCAGCCATTACCTCTTTTTCTGGAGGTTGGGTTTGGGTCTTAGTTGCCGAAGCAGTTCTTCGCTGCGGGGTCGCCTCATAGTACATCGAAGTGGTTACTCTGTTTTTTATCCCTTTATAGCCTCGCTCGAGGTTGAGTCCAGAATCCAGGGGCTCTAGTGCCTCAACAAACTCGCCGTATTTCAGAATTCCATCATCATCTTTGTCCATACGGTGAAGAATCGCATTCAATTCTTCATTGGTCGGAAACTGCGCCAAGTCGCGGAAGAAAGCCTTTAAATTATCGAAATCGATCCTTCCCGAGCTAAACCGATCGACCGCAGCGAAAGCATCTGCGTGGGAGTAGTCATATCTTTTCGCAAGCGAATATTTCTCGTAATCAATGCCTTTGTAGAAAGTTATTTCGCGATCGATGATCCTACTGAGAGTGTATTCAACTTCCGGCGCAAGAAATTCACCGTAGTCAACCTCATAAGCCTTTCGTTGTGTTGTTGTGGCTCTGAGCTTCGAGTCCTCTGCTGTAAGAACTGATTTTACAAACTCTGAATATGATACGTGTTCTCCTTCTTTCCCAGAGTAGCGACGGACGTATGCGGCGCAGTCTATTTCTGTATGGTTAATGGAGTTGTCTGAGAGGAATCTGTTAATGTCTGTAGCTGTGAGGAACCCTCTATCGAATTCTCGATGTTCGCATAAGATTTGGCGCATGAGTTCGAGTTGGCGCTCGCCTTCGAGGAGTGTGGAGAAGAAATTAGCGAGCTTAGACTTGGTTTCGTAGCTAAGCATGGCGGAATATTGAGATTTTCAGATAGATAAATTTTATTGCTCTAGATTTGGAATAGTCAGGAGTCGAGTTCAAAATAAAACAGTCACTTTTTGCGTAATTTTATTGTGAAATTTTATTGTTGTATTGGAAGGTATGTGCTAATGGATATTCTTAAGGTTTCGAGGAAAAGAGAATGGAGTCTTGAGAGATGGTCCCGATAACTATTGTATAAATAATCGGAGTCAGCATGAATTATTAATGTCGGCAGTATCTATCTATCATTGTAGTAGTGAAAGATAATGTAATATAGCCTTCTATAATTCCATGCATAGAGATTTTTCTATTCATGAGTAATAACACGCAGAGATAATCCAAAACGGTCGAATGCATTTCGAAGCTTAAACAGAGAAATACATTTGAAGACTTCTGTTAACTCTTTGGAAATTTCCATCTCAATGTGATTTTTTAAACAACTATCACTAGCTTTCCGGACTATTGCCTTTGAATCGCTCGAAAACTTTGAGTTGAGAATATTATCATAACGAATATCCAGCAAACTCTAATGTTTCTGGCACTAAAATGTGTGCTCTCTCTCGAGTTGAGCCAATTTTCTGGTATGAGCTAGAGATTGCTAATTGTTAGGCGGACATGCAGCTTATGAGTCAGCACTTATACATGTAGCGATGCATTTCCTGTTCGACTACTATAACGCTCATCATTTTTCTCACATGGTTTTTGAAATCAAAGGAAATTATCGATCAAAATAGATATTTAGAATTTTATTTATTTATTCGATTTGATAGATGCAGACCAGACCAAAACTCGGAAAAATCTCTGAATTTTGCTCATATCTATTGATAGAAACATCCAACAAAGAGTACGCTGACAAATTTCCCTTCATCGTCAAAGCTTCCAACAACAAGAGCTACCTAACTTCTATATCCTGCCTAATTTGGATCCTTAAAAACACTGTCATCGTTTTCACCTCTGGCTACATCATCCAGGATTCCATACTAGAGCGCAAAATCGATGACAATTTCTCCACAAAGCGCTTCGAGCTCCAGAACTCCCATATCTCAGAGACTCTGAACTACTGGCTCTACTTCCCTTTCGATACTAAACAAGAAGACTCCTCGAAAAACTACATCAAGATGAAAATTCACTCACTTTTCTTTTCCAAAGAAATCGCTAATCTAATGAAGCAGTCACAAGATTACAACAACGACATCAAAGCAATTTCAAACTCAGTGGGAACAATTCTAGCTCTAAGTTGCAGCAAAGTGAAAGATTTAAACGATATACTCTCGTATTTCAACCACCGTCAGCGCTTGCAATTCGGAAAAAGCGAGCCGGTCACCGGGAACCTCGTGTATGCAATTTCCTCTCCTTTTGGCCTGGTTTCGCCCTCGTTATTCAGAAATACTACCCGAAAAGCCGTTGTTTCGAAAATAATCGCGCCTGGACTGGGGCTAATAGATATACCTATTCGTTATGGTGAGCAAGGGACATCTATTTTCAACGAAAATATGGAGGTAGTGGGATTAATCGTCGGAACCATTCGTCCCCCGAATACCAAAGAGGCGCAAGGAATCGCATTATGCGCGTTTTTTCATTCGTTTGATCACATTCTTAATGACCTTATGGCGACTTCTTACGAGGTGCTGCCTGAGCTGTTGAGGTATAAGCAGCACTATCGAGATCAAGTCCAGTTGATTTCTAATCTCGTGATACAGCTCAAAGCAGGAGCCAAATACACTGCCGGCGTAATCATTCACAAAGAAGGCTATGTACTTGCCAAGAAACGGGTCCTGCAGATCAAAGAGAAGGAAACCGAGCAGATTTTCGGGTACTCGCATTTGTTTCCGCACCCAATTAGGCTCGAAGTCATTGCAGCAGCGACTGGTGATTTGGATTTTGCGCTATTGAAGGTGCCGGATGAAATTACCATTGGTATTAGTCCAGAGTTGAAATCGTTGTTCGAGGAGTTTCGCTCCAGAAGCAAAATATATAAAGGAGAGGATGTGTATGGTATTGGATACAGCATATTCGGTGAGGATAAGAGAGCGGTAGTGGTGTCAGGGACGCTTGTCAAGAGGTATAAGGCGGAGAGAAGAGAAATTCTTTTGCAGACGGATGTCCCAGTCAATGCGCGAGCAGATGGAGGGATAATTGTGGATGTGAAAGGCTGTTTTTTGGGGCTAATTACTTGCTCGGTTTTCGAAAAAAGCAATCAAAGTATCAGTCACATAAACTACAGCTATGCGAAACCGCTTTTTGATGACATTATTTTCACGATCAAATCTGAAGCCCATCAGATATCGAAGCAGCAATTGAACGAAAAGCTGAGGCAGCTGGAAGTTTGGAACTACAAGCACGGTTTACTTAAAAAACTAAATGAGCTTCAACAAATAGGAACCAAAGCTTCACCCCCAATCCGTCCTAAATTATAAGCTGCGTCGTTTCTGCTAGATCTGTTGAGTCCTGGCATGCGCTATCTCGTCGCATATGATTTTTTATCCTCAAAATTTGCATTAATTGCTTGTATAATCATTCTGCATTTGCTTTCAAACTGTTTGTATGTCGCTTATATCATGCGCTCTTTTTATTTTTCAATAGTTGTTTATTGTTGATAATTTTTTGGATTTTGTTTCCTCCATGTACTTGATCTTATTTAACCAAGAGCCAGCAAAATCGTGTCTCTCTTGACGAAATGTCAATAGCAGTTAGAATTACTAGTTACCATTTAATGGACTTTCATGATTATTTCGCTAATTATTTAGCCGCTATTTTCCAAATTATTATAAAATTTGATCAGACTTTGAACAGATCGTACAAATGGAAAGTACACCCAAGGAAAGACCGAAAAGAACACCCAAGGATCCTTCAGAATGTGTCTTCTGCATCATACTTAACAGTTCCGCTGAGAAAATCATTTACCAGGATGAATTAGTTTTCTGTTTCTACGATAAGCGGCGAAAAAAAGCCAAAGAGCACATCCTCGTCTGTCCAAAAGTGCATATCCAAGACGCTGATTGTCTGAAACTAGAGCATCTTGATCTTCTTAACCACATGCAATCCGCCTGCGCGAAAATGCTTGAAAAACTTACTCCTGGATGTGATTATCGGTAATCTTTTGTCCTAGCTCTTCTGTTTCGTGAAAAATTTTGGTTGCTTTCTATAGATTTGGCTATCACGAGCCACCTATCAATAGCATTGGACACCTTCATCTCCACGGAATTACCTTGCCGATGAAAGATGACTACCTGACTTACGTAATGTATGGCAAGAAACTAACAAGTACAGAAAAGCTCATTGAAAAGATAAAAGTAAGAAGCAAGAAAGTAGATGAAGTGATAGAGAAGAAAGCTCTCAGTAATGTTAATACTCTTCCTTAACTCCATGATTTTTTCAATTTTTGTTTTTTATCAAAAATCGGTTTTTATATCTTGATTATTATTAAAATGGAGTCCTCCTCACTTACAAAAGGTAGTTATGAATGAATTCATTACGCATCCGTCGATATAGGATTGTGGTCAAGAAATAATAAGTTGTGTAGTTAATTCAAAGGGGGAAATTAAGCACTTTTGACTCCAGCTAGGCCATTAGTAGTATCAGCAGTCTCAGTAGAACCTCTATAAAGTCTTGGTGCCATTCTTTGCTCAAAACTCGTCATAATCTGCCCTATCGCAGTGTTTTTCCCAACCGCAAGAACCAGAGCTCGTCCTGCTCCTGAGACCACTTCGCTTCCTGCAAGAATGAACTCTTGTCTATCCCACAGCTTTCCGATAGAATGGATTATTTCTTTCAAGACTGGCTCTTTAGATTCGGTATAAAGGAACATTTTCACGTAGATAGGCTTCTCTTCATCAGTAATTTGCAAGAGTTTCACATCAGCGTTAACTCTATCGCCTTTCGTAAGTAATAAGATATCTCCAGGGACAAGCTCTTCGCGAGGGATGGTGACGATTTTATTGTTTCGAATCACTTTGCTGGTGTGAGATAGATGCTTCCGAGCAATAGCAGCGTACTCGTCTTGGGTATGCGGACGAGATGTGCAGCAAAACAAACGGGATATAAACGGAAGAGGCTCGAGTGCAGGGAATTCGTTTACATCTCCTTCAGCTCTTCTTTTTTGTACTTGTTCTGCAGTAAGACCGGAGTCAATGTCTCCTTTAATTCCAATATCTGCATCGAGATAGTCATCTCTGATGAAATGGAGTTTAGACTTGAATGATTTAATGACAACGGGCTCTATATCTGGTTTATTATTAACCTCTTTAATCGTATCGAGCTCGCTTTTGGGATCTCTGACGGGCTTTTGTTCCATGGAGGTTGTGTTATGTGGATCTTTGGATAAACAAAAATTATTTGAATGATTTCTTTCGAATATTAATTTATATTTAAAACAATGTGCTGGTTAATTGAGTTGCGGTTTTATCATGTAACTGTTACTAAACGGTTAGCCCTTCCTGGCAGAAAGCAATCCGGGATTTGAAGAGAACGTCAGAAGAAGGATATGAAAAACCAGTTCGGCTTGGGTTTTTAAATAAATTAAGAATATCGCATACCAGCGAAATAGCGTTAAAAACTATTGATTTCTGTTGTTTTATCTAACTGCTTATCGCTTTGATAAATAAATATTTAAGGAAGATAGAGGGAAAATGTATACAAAAAAACATGGAGACAAGTGAAAAAAAGTCATAGGCAATGTCTTAATAGGGTATTCTTGCGTAATTTACAGAAACATTCAAATTATATCACTAATAAATACAGATTTTCTTAACTTGAATCTTTAGTTCCTTTGATGTTTCTAATAAACTAATGTTTGAAGTCTCTATTAAATATATTTGAAGGTTTGTTGGCGCCGCTTCTATTTTTTCAGTTGCTATTCAAATAGACAGTTATTTGTTGGATTATTTGTTTGGCTGTTGACTCTCGACATAATCAAATTAAAGATTACCTGCTACTGTGAACTTATAAATGACTCTCGATGAATATACATATTACAATACTAAAAAACGTCTCCTGAGTCACAGCTTAGACGAAATTTTCTCTGCCTCCAAATATGCGAGGAAGAGAAGGATTTTATGCTCTATCAATCGAATGAATGTGCAACAAATTATAGAAATTGTGAAATAGACATTCATTGCAATAATTTGGATGAATAATCTTATAATTATGGCTTCTTATCGCTCATATTATTAAAATTACCTTTAAACCCTGGGTAATAACCACCTGGGCCAGGACCCGATATCGGCGGCTTGTACTGCGTGTTTAGATTATATGGTCCTGAACCCGGTCCCTGCATTCTTGGAGGATAGCTTGGATTGCTTCCAAATCCTCCACCGCCTGACGGTCCACCAAACTGAGGAAGAGGTGGTGGTCCGCGATTCTGTATATGTGGCGGCTGCTGGTTTGGTTGGTAGTTTGGCGGTCCATGCTGCTGATTCAGCGGCGGCATTTTTCCTATAGGAGGCTGCTGAGTAGTCGGGTACTGCTGATGCTGTGGAGGAGGGCCTCCTGACCCGCTGAAAGTCTGCATTGGCTGTGAGAATGGAGGAGGCTGTGTCTGCTGAAGCGGGTTATAATAGTTAGATTGGCCTGGCTGCGGTCGTGGGTTATTATAGGGGATATTACCGCTAGGCTTTTGCGGGATTGACGGACCACTTTGATTGGGGATGTTCTGCTGGAAATTTGGACGGCCTTCCGGTGGGAATTTTTTGAAAGGCGGTGGCGTTTGTTGCAGATGCTGTTGCTGTTGCTGCGGAGGCGGTTGAGAGAACGTGTGATGAGGTTGCTGCTGAGGTGGGTGCTGTTGCTGAGATTGGAAAGGCGGGAAATGCGAGGTTTGAGGTTGCGTGGGTTTCGGCTGCTGTTGGGAAGAATAGGTCGTAGTTGAGGAGAAAGGGGGAGGGTTTTGATGGCCGCCTGGGAATCTATCAGGTCCATCCTGTCCTCGGAATGGCTTAGGTGTTCTTTCGAAAGTCGCTGAGTCATTGTGAGGTGGTGGTCCCATATCGTGCTCTAAATCCATTCCATCTTCCTTCATCCTGCCGCCAGGTTTGTTCAGATTATGCATAGGTCTCACATATTTATGCATATTGGGAGTTTCGCGTCCAGCGTAATTCAGATCGTGAATATAGTGGCAGTTATCACCGTATTGGCATCCCTGAGGACTATGAAACAGTCTGCAAGGTACCGTCTTGTAATTCTGAGGCTTGTACGGTCGCTTGGATTGATCGCCTGATTGAAAATCGTCATCGTGGCCCATTGACTGGAACTTTGAATCTTGCTGCATTGGGAATTTCTGATTCGGATAATTTGGATTTCCCTGCATGCCGAACTGCTGAGGTGGACCGCCTTGATGAGGATTAAAGTTATCTGGGTTCATTTTGACCCTCTTATGCGTGAAATCTCCGAATTGGCTGTCACGTGGTTGATTAGGAGTATAATTTGGATTTGGACCCAGCCTTGGCTCCATGGGCTGCGCCTGTTGCTGGTGCTGCATTTGTTTCGCCTCAAGGAGAATTTTAATGTTTTCGATCGTATTTTTCGAGTTTTTCGAATCTTTTAAAGCAACCAAGAGCATTTGGCGAATGTCTTCGGGGATCTCTCCTGGAACGATGCTCGAAAGCATCTCCTGAGTCATCCTGCTTTCTTCGGCCTGTTTCTTCAGCTCAGCTTCTCTCTTTTCCTCCTGTCTAATACGTTTCAGCTCTTCTTTACTCTTCTTCAGAATGCCTTTGATGGGTTTCTTCTCAACTTTTTTGGCCTCTTCTCCAGCCGTGGTTTTATTCTCCTCGGCTGGCTTAACTTCCTCCTCCTTCTTTTCGGTTTTCTGCTCTTCTTCGTGTATCTTCTGCTCGATCATATGCACAATGTCTTCTAACTCATTGATCTAGATATAGAAATCAGGAAATTTGCTTCTTAAAGGTTGACTTTCTTACGTTATGCAGTGGTATGACTGTGGGCTCGCTATCATCACTAGGCGGAGCTGTTTCTAAGTTTTCGTGCGAAGGCTGTTCAGGAATCTGATAATCTTTGAGGTATAGACATTGAAGCTTGCTGGATATCCTTTTTTGCTGTTTTTCAGCCTCAATACTTTCTTTTCCCACGTGCTTACTGAACATGTTGTCCTCACCAATGTTAATTTCTATCGTGAAAAACATGAGTCAGTTTTAGTACAATTGAACAATATTTTTTACTTATTGGGCGAGACCATTTGATCTTCTCCTGCATTTTGCTCAGTTTTTCCTCAATTTCTTTCTCGGACTCTTTCTTATGTTTCATTTCCATAAGACTCTCCTTATGCTTATACTCTTCAGAGTTATGGAAAGAATTAGTATCAGGCGCCTCATTCATCATCCTTTGACGGATCTGCATAACTTCTTCTTCAGTCAAGCCTTTCGCAGTAGGCTCATCATTAAATCTGAAAAATTTCAACGAGCATAATTTCGGCTCTTCGACCCATCTAACACAATAAGTTAGTCACAAATTTCTCAAAATTCTCAGAATAAATTGAAATAAATTAGATATTGAATTTGTCCCCTCTCCTCCCGATTGTTCCTTCGGCTAGTGTTGCAATTGCTGTATTTTATTTGTCTCTTTGTTGTGTCATGTGAATTGTCTTTCTTTTTTCTTTTGGCTCCTCCGTATCACCTTCACACTTTTGCTTTTGTGTGTCCGGAAGAAATTTTCTTCTTGCCATTGAGAAATTTCATTTATATTTCTCTTTTGCACTCCTCGGCCACTACCACTGCCACTTTCCTCGAGCTCCGAGACTAACACCATGCATACATCATAAGAAATAAAATAACACTTGATATAGAAATAACTACCACTTACAACTTCTTGAAGGATATATATAACCTTCTTGAAGTCTATGTATACGCATAGCGGATTATATAATATCACATTCACTTCCAGGGCATCCGCTATAAACAGATAAATTTCTATTGCTCAGATGTAATACTCGTTATAGATTATAGCTTTCTCAAATCTGTTAAAGACGAGGGAAAGAGATGCTCCATTAAACGCCTTGTATGCTTGCTTTTCGTGTCCCTACGGTTCATCGAATACTATTTAATCAGCTTATCAGAAGATTAAATATTAATTAAGTGGCAAATTCGAGCAGTATCTCATGCCCAATATAGCCCTTTTTCGCTTGGGTTTAAATTCTTTAAATCTGTTATTAAATATGCTCAATGCAGCGAGGTGATCTGTATGAATGTGAGCGGTGGCAGTGGTAGTGGCTGTGGTATTGATTTGCTAAGTTCCCAATTTAATTCAAGAGATTAAATATTAACTCGATTATGAATTAAGGGCTTAAATGGCTCTTTCTTTCAGTCACAACTGAAAGTATGTTAAATTCGATCGAGTTGACCGCACAGCCAAAAGGCCTGAGAGAGGGAGGGGAAGCAGTGAGGGGTTACTCAAGGAGAAAAGGAAAAAAAAGTTGTAAAAAAGATACTTACTTTACGTTTTTCTTTGGCGAGCGGTCTTCGTCCTCTGATTCTGAGCTGTTGCTTCTGCGTCCACGATTCCAACCAGAGTTGCTATGAGGTCGTCTTTCAAAACGAGGGCCTTGTCGATACATCCCTCCTCGTGGCGGTGATCCTTCTCTCCTACGTTGGTCTCTTTGGTCTCTTTGGTCTCTTCGGTCCATCTGGAAAAGAAGTGGGTTAATTTCCCTTTGGTAACTAATGGAATTTACCATCATCCCTGGTCTTCGCCTATCTCCGAATCTTTGGTCTCTCCCATTATCTTCTCATGCAAACGTTATTGAATGTTTTCTCAATAAGAATGCGTTACCTCTTATATTGGGTCTATCACGATTGCGGTCATAGGTCCTTTTGATAAAATTTCGATTGCCTTGGTGATCACCATGGTCATCGTCGTAGTCAGGTGACCTCTTATCTTCTTCCATATTCGGAGAGCCATGCTGATGACGCTCAGGGCTGATTTCATTATTGCGCTCATTCTCCCAGTCATCGATCGTTCTCCTCCATTTAGCTAGCAATTTGAAAGGCATACTGCAAAGATTTTCAGGCATTTCGACGGTTTTTCTCATATTTTCCAAGAGAACATGGATCTTAACAAAACATAAGCCCACTCGTCCAATAGAGAGGTGAGTTACTTTGGTTCTATCCAAGATGTCTGGAGTCAATGTGATTTTATTGAGGAAAGTTAGGAGCTTCTCCAAAAGTTCGCCTTTTTCCTGAGGGCGTAGACAGGCCTTAGCAAGGACGTCGGTGACTAATTCCATACCTTTGAAGTTTACAAATCTGAAATTCGATTGTTAGTCAAGATTATAAACGTTTTTCAGGGGTACTTGTTTATTAACTCTGGAGAGGTCTTGTTTAGCACGGTGATTAGCCTGATCTGGTCCTCTGTAGCTGTTGCAGATTGCAGATCGTTGTAAAATTGGGTGAATGCTTTGGTGTCGAGCAGACCAGCTATTAATTTTAGATAAATTTAAGGAAGGAAGCAGAATAGGAGGTTACTTTCAGCACCATAGAGGTTGGCTGACAGCTCGTTGATTCCTTTCTTGACGAGGTGTTTTTTGGGAATTCTTTCAGTGACTAAAGGCTCGTTTCCTTCAACTTCCATTATAAGCAAGTTGGCGTCAGATGTAATGCTATTAATAATTATTTGCTCTGTAATTAAGCTGATTCGAAAAAAACAAATTGGAATTTTGAGCCTTAATCTACTTTCTGTTTTATCAAGTCGTTTATCCTATTATTATCAAGACTTGCTAGCATTATTGTTGAAGACCTTCTAGGCAGAGTTGAATTGAAAAAAAAAAAATTAAACCCAGCAGTTCGGCTTTGATTTATAGTTGCCAATGCATCATGTATCATGAGTCAGAAGTTCAACAAGAATGGCCAGTTAATTGGCAGAATAACTTTCTTGAAAAGCTTCTAAGGCACATATCCCGCTTGTTGTGTAATTTGGACATGTTATCTGGTGATGAGTGAAAAAGCCCCAAGAATAATTGAATAAAGATTTGTTAAAATAAAATTTCAAAGTTCGCGCCGAATTAAAAATTATTAGTTACTCACAATGGTCTGAAGAAGGAAAAGTTGTTGGAGAAGCCAATGCAAATCAATATACCACCAGCATTAGTTACGGCATTGCGAAAAAATGATTCTATTGGACGGGAAATTTACTGGTATCCAACTTCAGCAATGGGATCATAAATATTGATAACACATGTTTTCGCATTGAAAGTGAATGGTTAGAAATATTGAGCTTTCCGTCAAAAGAAATTCTTCGATATTTGATTTTTTGGCATAACGATCAGGCTCATTGCTGCAGAGTCGCACGGTAAGTGGATTAAAATTAACTAACGATTGATCAACAAAGAAGAGCTCTGGTAAAATGTTGAAA
>ENA-UOUE01001812-UOUE01001812.1-compost-metagenome-genome-assembly--contig:-NODE-1812-length-11948-cov-13.932188_pt1 | contig 11948 bp, 5 predicted proteins | sample MGYA00238146_ERZ747223 | MGnify/ENA primary metagenome ERZ747223 (study PRJEB28781, sample SAMN06268865) | compost metagenome | isolation source: single cell | place: USA: California, Emeryville, Joint... | reverse complement strand
CACCAAAGAGCTCGGCAAGTCTCCCAGAATGAGTCTTCAATTCTTGAAAAGTAGCAAAAATATCAGTTCTGACAGCATTGAAATCGATTTCTTGAGTGTTTGATGGCAAGGGCTTTGCTTCAAGAACCACTTCGTCCTGCTCTTTCTTCTTTTGACGCAATCCAACCACTTCAATGTTCTTTGACTTCAGGTCTTTTTGCAATGAGGTGACTCTCTGAATCAGTTCATCATCAACTTTCTTCCAGAATTCACTAGGTTTCCACCCTTCGGCCCTGAGAATTTCTAAACCAGATTCAGTTGCTCTGACTTTGCACTCTCTTCCTATCCTTGTTTCTTTAAGGTTGTTATCACCTCTGGTATTCTGCATTTATTTCACGAGCTAAACTTTTAATTGTTAATTTAGCTTGAGATTTCGTTGTTAACTTGCATTATTCTAGGGCTGTTTCGAGTATAGACATCTAAATTATTTGTGTGTAGAATAGATCTAAAGTACCTATTTAAGTCACAGTAAAAAGCACCCAGAGATTGACTTGGACCTAATTTCATTTAATTGATTCCACTTCTAGCAAGCTCAAAGAGATCAAAGCGTTGTAGCGATACAAAGATGTTTTCACTAAAGCTCTTAGTCTAATTCATCTGTTTCCCCCTCCGGTCCCTCAGTTTAATGCTGAGAGGAATCGTCAATCTGGAATTTACAAGCCAAAAGTTTGTTGCTAGCTATTTTTCGGGTTCTAATTATTTATTTGATTAGATGAAATGTGAGTGGGAATCAAAGGCTCCCATCGACTGTAATTGAAATCCGAAAGCGTTTGGCCATGCTTCAAGCTGTTATGTCTCAGAAATATGTTGTTATTTCCAAAAATTATAGGAATGAACTCTGACAACTATCTGATTGATGTTTAACTAGCATCTCTCATTTGTCTATGTTCTTGCTTTGGTTGCTTCAATTTTACCAAACCTCTGTATCAACCATCTCCTCTGAGATTTGTAAATTCGATGAACTCTCATTCTCATTTCTTTCACAAGTTAGATTATCTTGATCTTGTTGCTTTTTAACATTAGATTGAGTTCTTCAATTTACAATTTAATAGATTTTCAACAGTTGGATATCATTTCACGACAACGCTCAAAATTAGCCAGATAACAAAATCAGGTCCTCTAACTGTTTAATTACCACTAATCCCAATTTGCGAACATTGATTCACCTTATTCCTCAAGGTATTTTTCACACTTGTAAGAAACAGGGAGGAGCAAGGAGCAATTATCCCAAGATATTTTACAACTTTTCACATTATCCAACTCAATCAGCTTCTTTTTCTTGTACAGGTAAATTATTCGAGAGCGTGGATTCTCTCATATGCAACGCTCAATTTTCATTAAACTTTTATGATGGCATTTAATGAAGATCCGATACTGAATAATCCTTATACATTATACTCATCAGATTGGATGAGAAAGCTATTTGCCAAAAAGTTCTTCAAATCTCTTGTCTAGCTCCATTCAAAAAGTAAAGTGGAAAATAAAAGAGCAAACGGCATTTCCTGTTATATAAAGACACGCTGACTTTCCTTTACTCATTCAATGACCCTATTAACCAAAATGAAATCGATATATATCATCCAGTTACAATATTCAATGAACGAGATACAGAAAAATAAAACCAAGCTACCCAGTTTCAAATATTTCCAAACCAATATTACTCAATCTAACCCTTAGAAGCACTTAAGTGGCACTTGCTTTCCTGCTTTAATATATTCATACTGTTCTCTGAGTTCATCAAGCTTTTTGTCGACTTCCACGACTTGGTCTTCAAGAGCGTTTGCTTTCTGTCTTTCTCCATTCGATTCAGCCCAGTAAAAATGTTGCTAGAGAACAAACTCAGGAAAAATTATCCGAAGAGACTTACCAAAAGGTCAATTCTGTGTTTTCTGAGTCTTTCATGAGCTTCCTCCAGTTCGGCCTTTTTCTTTTGATTTCGAATGAACTTGCGTCCCATTCTGAAAGATGAAACTGTGATGAGGACTCCAACAAGGAGTATGGCTGTGTTCAAGAGGTAGAAGAGCATTAGTTAGGAGTCAAGGCTCAACTTCAAAGTTCAGTTTAATTAATTTATTTCTACTAAGTTCGTGAGTAAAACGGGAAATTACGGTAGTTAATTCGAATCTCAGCTTTCATGAATCATCAAACAGATATGAAAGTAAACTTCAAATTACTTACTTATTAGAGCAGGCTTGATTCCTTCATTTATTGTCAAGATTTCACAAAGCTATCTTTATTTGTTTACCACAAAATTCTAGAAATAACTCTGCAATCGAATTGTGTTTTTAAGGAGGAAAAAAACCTAAATAGGCTTATCAAGGGAGAGATATTTCGACACATACACAGGTACAATTTGCTTATGAAAATGTGATTTCTCTAAGCAAAATTTGTCTATCTAGGTGAAGATTAATTGCCATTATATCATATGTCCAGGAAAATTGCGCCGGATTGCTTGTAAAATCACGGAGCACATTCAATAGATTATGTCAATTACTTCAGTTTTTCGTTTTATTAGCAACATTAAACATGATTTTATATGACAGCTGACATAAATTGAGTGAAAAAAGACAAATTTTTGACCTAACGGCCAAATAAAATACAAAGCTCATTAAAAATTTTCTGCTAAAGCCAATTGGATATAATTTTACTACTTAACGAATACATCTAGCCAGAGTAGCAGAATAATGGAAAACATTCAAGTCGCGCTGCGGCTAAGACCCCTCAACAAGAGAGAAACCGCTCGCAACGAAGAAAATATTTGGAAAATCTCGAATCAAAAGAACGTAGCTGTTGATATCCCTTATCTCAAACAGCTGGTCTTGGCGAAAAGACTAACCGCAAATACAAAGAGCTCTTTCTGCTTTGATCAATGCTTCAACCCCACCAGCGATAATCTTCAGTTGTATGAGACAGTTGTAAAGAGAATCGCACTTTCCAGTCTCAATGGTATCAATGGGACGATTTTTATGTATGGACAAACAGGCAGCGGTAAGACTTATACGATGATGGGATATAATAAGTCAGAGGACCAAAAGGATAATGACACGTAAAATTAAATAATCCTTCCAAGCCAGTCAAAGCGATTTCTTTAGGCAAGTTGTCCAAAACAGACCCAAAGGTACTCAAATAAAGAATACTTCATTTAGCTTGGTAGACGAGAAAACCGGACAGCCTGAACACATTGACTACTACGAAAATCATCTTCATTACAAAGACAGCTATCTTATAACAGAGGTGTCACCTTCAACGGGCATTCTTGTGTTATCACTCAGAGATATATTCCAAGCGATAGAGAAGGTAAGACGGTTTCCTCTTCATTCTGTGGCTCTTTGCAGAGCATTGTCCTATAATCTATTTCGTCTCTTTGAAAAATTTCTCACAAAAACATGGGTGCCTAATTTGATCGATAGGACTTGGATAAAACTTACTTTTTGCGATGCTCTTATGTTGAGATCTACAACGATATGGTGTTTGATCTTCTCAAGCCCGCAGACAAACTTAGCGAAACGCTCACTGTGAATGAAGACCAAAAAGACTTCTTTATCAAAGGTGTGACCGAAGAATCTGTGTCAACGATATCAGAAATATTGGAAAAACTGAAGAAAGGAGAAGCAAATCGACACTATGCGCGAACTACGATGAATCATGCTAGTTCAAGGTCCCACACGATCTTTCGATTGCTGGTCCAGACTGTAACGAACAGTTTTATTCGAGAGTATAGACGCGAAATGAGAGCTTGCTCAAATATCAACAACGACGATCTCAAGCAGTCTCTCTCGTTAGGAGAACAGAGCAGAGAGAACACAGAGAGAGGAAAAGGAGGGACAATGGTGACTGAGTCCCTTTTGAATTTTGTTGATCTTGCTGGCAGTGAAAAAGTTTCCAATCTTCAAGATATCCCTGAAGATGCTGCTCAGTAAAATATTATTTGTCTTCGAATTAATTAAACTGACTGTGATTTTCATCCGAAAAGGGACGAGGCTAATCAGCCACATAAGATCAAAGAGCGCGTTAAAGAGAGTCAGCATATCAATAAGAGTTTATTCTTTTTAACTCAAGTCATTTCGCTGAAAAGTGAAGGGAAACCGTATTTTCATTTTACGTTGGATTCAGTCCATAATAATGAAATACTTATAGGAAAGCTCATATCCCCTACAGAAACTCTCCTCTTACAAAAATCCTGAGATCGTCACTTGGAGGCAATTCAAGGACTTTAATTGTATTATGCGCAACACCGGTGCTTTCTCAATTCGAGCAAACGATGTCGACGCTCAGATTCGGGATGAACGCAAAGAAAATAGAAAATAAGGTAAATTGATGGATTTCACCTTCATTCGCTGAATAAAATACCAGGTTTCTGCAAATATCATAACGAATAGTGATCGTGAGGTTATTAAGATCTTGATGGCCGATTACGAAAAGAAAATTAGAGTAAATTTTTCACTCTACCTTGAAGTGTAACCATTATTCTCATTATTATAAAATACAGGATTTGGAAAATGCAAGAGCGGAAGATCAAACGAAGCACATTCAAGTCCTCCGTCAACTTGACGACCTCCAAAACCAGAAAAAACAGCTCACTGAAAAGCTAAACCAGATGATGAAGTTTAATTTCAAAAAGATGGCAGATTCTCTGCCTGATGACTACCTCCGCCGGGTATTTGCCCAAGCAAGGCAAAAATCCCTTCATTTTGATCAAGTCGGAACACTCATGTTACCCGAGGCTCTCTCCAAATATGACTCTTATAGCCTAAACGTTGCTCTCCCAAGCACCTCTAAAAAAGGCAAGACCCGCGAAGAGAATGCAAAGCTATTGAAAAAATGTGATTTTGAGGAAAACAAAGTCTTGCTTCAGGCCTTGAAAGCTTCTAAAGCCAAAGAAGGAATCCTACAAAAGAAACTAAAATTGTATGAAAGAAACTTCGCGGATATACTGAACGAAATCGGGAAACATATCAATCTTCAACCAGCAGTTTTAACAGTAATTCCTGAGCGCGTAGAAGCGAATTTACGTGAAATCGTCGAGCTATACAATAGCCAGTTAGAGCAATCAGATGCACTTTTAACTAAACTGAATTTGATTCAAGATCTTCAGGGCGTTGGAGAAGTAAGCGATGAGGCTTTGGAAGAGATTGAGAAAAATTACTTGAAAAACCTGGATTTGGTGAAGAGTGAAAAAGCGAAGAGACTGTATAAGAATGAGATCAAAGAACTCAGACACAAGCTCGACATTGAAGATCCTCTTCTGAGGACTTCCAACTCTGAGAATGCTTTTACAGGCCTAAAACTGAATGCTGAAGAGTTAATCGCTACAATTCAGCAAACTCTTCTCCATTCTCAGCCACAGCAAGTGAAGTTCGGACGAAATGACTTGGATGAGCTGAGATTAAGCCTGATGCGGCTTTTCAACAAAGGGATCGAGAAAATTGAAGAAGAATTGCAAGCACTTAACCGTCGAGCATACGACTCGGAATCTGCATCAGCGAAGAAAAATTCAGACCTTAGAAATACAAAGAATCACAAATTATGTGAGACTGAAGGGATGAGCCCTGGAAAAAAAGGCAGGAAACTGGAAAATAAGGGATATGAACTCGATATGGTGCAAAGCGTAGACGATATTAATTTCGAAGCGAGTATCTTCCTTTCAAATCATCAGAGCCGAAAGCAGTCTCAGATGTTCATAGAAAATCTTCTTTCTAATGGGAAAACAAAAAGTATAGGGAATGTACCTTTCAGAAAAAAAAGCCTTGGGAATGAATCTACGACTCTGCAGGACGGTCATTTTGCGAATAATAAATTAAAACGGAGGACCTCGCTAGGTGGGCGGTTGATCTATCGTGATGGACTGAATATTTACAATGGGTCCCGAGCGAATCTAGCAAGAACGCCAACTTATAAAGATCAAATTGATCGTATTGAGGGAGTAGAAGAAAGCAGCCAAAATAAGAAATTAAAAGGAAGATCTAAATCGATATCGGGTAATATGTCATACCCGACCAAGAAAACAGCTTCAAAAAAGCCATCGAGGCAGGAATCTTTTGTTTGTGGTGACGTAAACGAAGGTCATTCACTTATCGAATTTGAAACCGCACTTGATTTAATCGCACTCAAACCCTGCGAAAACAATAATAAACCTAAACCAGACCCTAAAATGACTCCTCTCACAAAAGATTGTCAAAAAGAAAACAATCCAATCAAACCAAAGGCCAAAACTCACAGTAAGCAGCCAGAAAATGTTACGCCACTGGGAAAAAGGAATGAAAATTCAGCGGTAGTCCAGACAGCAATGTTCCATGATCCATTAGCCACCTTAGATTCTAAAAGTCAGAAATCGGATAGGTCGCTAAATACAAGTTTGGATGTGTTCGAACGAGCTTTACAGGCGTTGGATGAGATAAAGAGGGAAGAGATGGCTGGCCTTGTGCTTAGCAGCAAGGACAGTAATACGACTGAAAAGAAATCGTCCAACACTGCAGAAAACCAAAGAAAAATAAATTTAGTGTATGATTTGTATGGGAAAAGTTCAAAGAGATCTCAGCTCTCCTCTAATAACGCAAGGAAAAATCGCTCTATATTTTCAAGAGAACGAGGCACAGATAATAGTTTTATCAGCCAATTTGACGAAGAATATTCAGTAAACCTCTCCAATATTGAATAAATGTACTACTGAAGAAACTATTTGCTTGTGTAATCATTATGATAGCTAGTATTACTTGTTAATTCACTCTGCAGAGTTAAATGTCTATGAGATGCTTAGCATTTTTCAATGGTAAATGGAATGAATTTTCAAAGTTATAAACAAAATTTGATCAGTTCGGTAATCAAATCAAACAGTTTCCATTAATGCCTTGGTGAATAAAAGAAGAAAATTCTAAATCATAAATAGTGTGATAATTTTGTAATCGATTTATCGTCAATTCACAGAAAAAAGTTTTACCCGGCCTTCGTAACCGATAAAATATCTATTTTGTGCTCTAATGAATATCAATAAGACCTAGCCTGGATAATAAAGTAGCATTACTTTTCGAAACGGACTGTATTAATGGATTGGTTTGTGCGAGTGGTTTCGAATCATTTTGAACATTAGGTCCCGAAGCATCTAGTATGACAATTTTCTTCTTAGGTTTTACTTCTATGACTTCATCAATTCTTTTCACGGCTTTGACTTCTCCAAGAATTTGGATTCCATTACTCCTTCTATTCGGTACTGGCTCATTTCCCGTCGACATGCGTCCTTCCTGTGTATTTGATGCGCTTCTATTATATTGTATAGGCACTTCCTTTACTTCCTCCTCCTCCTTTTTTATCCGAGGCATTGGCTTCATCACCGAACTAAAATCAAAAAAATGCTTGAGTCAGTTTGCAACAAATCAATTATCTTACACATTCGATATAACGTCTTCCTCTGCTTTAAATTCCTCATCAATTTGTCCTTTAGTGATATTGTATTTTACAGAATCCCTCAATGGGTTCAATTTAATTATTTTTTCCACCATAGCATCGATGCCCATGTCTTCAGAAAAAAGTTCATTGTCGCAGTCCTCCATGGGGCATTTTTCAGGCTGAATATTCAGATATGCTTCCAAATCCATACAAGCATTGTGATTACATTTGGACGATACAACCGGCACTCTCATCCTTTCTTTCGTAAGCTCGCATGTTAAAAAGATTGTAGTTTTCTTTTTGTGTGGACCCAACGGATTTTCAATTCTTCTTGATTTGATGATCTCCTTTATACGACTCACATCATTCGGGTCATAAAACTCATCTCTCGACGGAATGTATCTCACGGTCATTCGATCAAGCATTAGAGCTCTTACCAAGAAACCATCGACATATACATAATCGTAATACTCATCGAAATCGTCCTCGTCGATGATAGATTCACAATTCCCGACGGGACATTTGATCATGGGAGTATTATTGATAAAAGCTTCTCCGTATAAAACAGCAAAAGTCCTCGCATCGATTGCCTCGATGTGCTTACAATTTTTAAATCGAACCGGAAGTATCATCAGCTCCTTTGATACGGCATCGCCTAAGTTAATCTCGACAGTTTCCCTTGTTTGATCGATTAAACGCTTATTTTCATCAAGCGCTGACTCTAATTTCTCAGCTTCTCGGTAGCTTTGTAATATACTCGCAAATGCCTCCTCATATTTCTTCAGAGAGCCAACTCTCACGTCATTCATTTTGAGATTAACTAGTTTCTCTTGCAAATAATTCGATTTTTCAGGAAATGGCTCGATGCTTTGTCTCGCTGTTGTGATCAATCCTTTAAAAATAGTGTACGGATGGAATCTCAAGAATTCGAATAAAGTGCGATCAAGTCTCAGTTCTTTTTGATACTCATTATTTTGAGGAGTATACTTGCAAATGGGGCATTGCGAAGGCTGGGAATCTGTGAGTGAATTTAAGAAAGGCACCAGGTCAAACACCTCGACGTGCTGGCAGCTCTTGAACCGGCAAGGCAAATTAACCCTTCGTAAACTGATCGGACAAATAAGCACTATAGGGATAAACTCCTTCGCTCGATGAAACTTGAGCACGTCTTTGAGATCGTAGTCCTTGCGGATTGAAATACCTTGAATGATACGATCGAATTTTGCCTGTTTGTCTGAGTTAATCTTTATTGGATCGTTGCAATAGAAAAAATCCGTTTCGAAGTAATAGGACACCTGAGAGCAGTCTTTCCGGACCTTTGAAAGTATATTTTCAAAGGTTCTATCGATGACGATCTCGGTTTTGAAGTCTGTGAATGTTTTGCCGCAAGACGAGACAAGACATCTTCTTGGTTGCTTTTCAATAAACACTTTGTGAAGAAGCTCGTTTAAATCGAAACAATCCTGATGCTGACAAGTTGCTAACCTCACTGGGCACTGCAGGCGAGACTTGGTTCGAACTGCCACCAAAGGGATCTCGGCGTATGGCACTTGGGCCTGAATTCGATCTTTGAACGAATGGTTTTTCCCTAGATTTCCTTCTTCAACGGCCTTCCGTGCAGCCTTGATCTGAGGATCAATTATTAGGTTGTCTAGGCCTGTTTCTGCTGACTCCATTTTTCAGTTTGCAAATATTTTGCGGACTTGGATCAATGATTATATTTCGTGTTGTCTCAGAAATAATTTATTTGACTTCATATCACTGGTCTACTTGGTACCTTATTCTCAAATTCTAGGAGACAAACCAAATTAACACCGAAAGCCACGGAATTGCAGTATGAGCGCTGGAAGAATTAAAATTAGTATTTGAGGAATGATACTAGACAGGTGCAACTTTAGTGTTAGTAATATTTGTGATTTCTTTAAGAGAATTGATGATCAATGAATATTTCAGGTTCACTTGAATAGAACACTTTTACAATTCTTCTGACAAATACAATTTCTTAACGAAAATTTGTTAACTTGAGTGAGTGGTTGATGGATGTTGTAGGGACATTATTAGAAACATTTATTGAAATTGACATTTGTAATATCAGACTACGTTTTTCTGCCTTTTATAAAAACAGCTCTTAGCTCCCGTTTTACACAGCTTCTCTCTGCGGCAACGTAATTTGTTAGGTTGGTTCGGATATCCTTCAGCCGAGAAATTAAGCTGCTTTTCACCTGTTGGGTGTCCCAACAGAAATCCAGAGCAGAAATCCGAATTGATTCATTTATATTCAGGAAATTCAAAAGAGCTGAGGCTCCAATCTCTTCTAAATAGCATAAATCAAGTTCTAGGGTGAACTTCGTAAAATGTGGGAGCCTAAAAACAGCGAAAAATAGTTTGTCGATGTGCTCCAAGCTGTAACTGGCGCATGATATTCGAAGACCAAACTCTTTTAAGGAATTTTTCTTTTCCAAACTCTTGAGAAGGAGCGGGATTGACATCGATTTTCCGTGCCTCCATTTCTCATTCATCAGATTTTCATAATGAAAATTGAGATTTAGAGTTACTAGAGCTGGAAATAAATCCACGCATCTCACAGCTGCTTCAAACTCAATAATATTGCTAGTTGCGAAAGTTAAATGCTTGAGATGTGTAAAAGTTGGGGCCCTCTGGGTAAAATCTCGAATGAATTGACCCTCAACAGGTTTCAGAGCATAATAAAGAGAATTACTTTGCAGCTGGATCGTCGTGGCGGCTGAACCAAATGATAAAGTATTTTTATGATGTGTGGTATACTCTTTCATCTCCATTTGAACAGAACTCAGGGCCAAATACCCATCTTGAACATGAAAGAAGAACTGCACTGAATCTTGAATCGGAATCACGTCTGCATCGAATTTCATGCCAATGCTTAGACCTTGATTGCTCAGATTTGGAAAAACATTGCAAGTGCTTACAGCCAAAGTTTGTGAGGTTTTAGAGCTATATGATGCCATTGACTGAGATGATTGTGAATGGTTATGTGAACTGGAGACGCTATGAGAGTTAAACGAACTCGAAGAAGCTCTGCCTGAGTTCGAAGAATTGCTTGTCTCTTCAGAACTGTATGAATTCTGTGGACTGTTGGAGCTATTAGCTTGTTTTGAATTGCTTCTACTCAAAGAGCTATTAGAGAAGGTGAATGATTTTTCTGGGCTATGAGTATTAGATGGGCTTGCCGATTTTTGCGAATTTCCTGTATTATTGCTAGAGGTATTGAAGCTGTGTGAGTGATTGGAGATTGTTGAACTGCGAGAGTACTGAGAATGACTTGAACTGTCAGAAGATAGCGAACTTTCAATACTATCCGGCACAAAAGAATTCTGCGAGCTTTGAGAAAAATCGGAGCTTTGAGGGTTGAGAGAACGTTTTGAACTTTTAGAGAATTGACTGCTTTGAGATCCATTTGAGCGATTAGAGCTATGGAGAGAACTTTTCGAGGTGGAAGATTTTTGTGAACTGCTCGTATCATGTGAACTTTGCGAGATCTCACTACTATAAGAACTCCGAGAGCTGTCAGAATTCGCTGAGCCATGATTACTTTCAGATTTGGATGAACTTTTTGAATTTGAGGTAAGCGAGCTCTGAGAAACTTCTGAAGAGTGTTGAGAATGATTAGAATAGAAAGAGGGGTTAGATTCTTGAGAACTTGTCGAGTTTTCAGATTTATATGAACCATATGCTTCATGCATCCCCATAGATTTACTGGAAGTATTGGCTCGACGAATTGGTCGAGGCTTTACAAAATGGCCAAGAAATGAATGATTTTCGAAATTTGATGCGTGCATTTGTTTCACATTTTCGCCCTTTGAGTTAATTGGTAGACCCAATTGCTTGCTTTCTGCATTTCCAATAAGCTGGGTGTCCTCGTTTTCAAATGGAAGAGAACGTAACGAAGCGTTTATCTCTTGAGAAAAAAAGCCATTGGATTCACTCAAGAGATTAGAATGTTTGATTATTTCCAATTTAGGGTCGGTCGAAGGAAATAATACTTTGACTTTCATCTCAAAATTATTTTTCTTTATACTCACTTCTTGGCTTTTCAACCCTTGAAAAAACTCGATCCAACTGCATTCCTCTTTGAATAGGATATATAATCGCTTTAATCGACGCAGAGCTGAAAGAGCAATATAAAACTTTTTGAAATCAGAGAAATGATTGGTTTTTGTTTGAAGCTGCAATGTCAGAGTTTCAAGGTTCTTGAGAGTTTTGATATCATCCCAGAAATTGTTTAAAAGCACTCCTTCTGAATCTTTGATCCTTAGTTCAATAACATTGCTCAAATCCAGCCCAGAAAAATAACGTAGCTTCAGATTTCTAAGCTCAGGGACGTGTTTTAAGACCTGCCGAACTGCCTCGGGATTTGTTATCGGATTTTTGTGGCGAACTTCGTATCTTTTTGGCAAATAGGCAAAACATCGTTCACGAGTCCCATTTTCGCTGCTATATGTTTCGATAATAAATTTTTCGCAACTGCGAGAGAGATAAAACATCAGTAT
>ENA-UOUE01001811-UOUE01001811.1-compost-metagenome-genome-assembly--contig:-NODE-1811-length-11949-cov-21.903892_pt1 | contig 11949 bp, 7 predicted proteins | sample MGYA00238146_ERZ747223 | MGnify/ENA primary metagenome ERZ747223 (study PRJEB28781, sample SAMN06268865) | compost metagenome | isolation source: single cell | place: USA: California, Emeryville, Joint... | reverse complement strand
CTTGGTCCCTAAAAGAGCCTAATCTTGCACATTAATGAAATATAGATGATACACTCAAACTGCAGAAAATCTACTCAAAGAGTGCCATCTGATTCATTAACCAAAAGAAAAAAAAAAAAATCTCGTGGATTGGATCCAATTCTCTGTGATCGATCGGAAAGCAGCTCACCCTTGGCTTTGTCGAGGATTTTTCATCCTACCTAAATTCAATCTCGGAACTGGTCCTCCCTGATGCAGCTTTAGCATCATCGGGGCGATCTTTCTCGCCTGCAAGCTTCTATCCTGATTCATGCTAACTTCTTTCATTGGCGTCTCGCTATAATCAAACTCAGCAAATCAACAACATTATTTCCAGTTACTCTTGGATGCGTGCGTATCCTTTTAGCGGGGTAGGAGTTCTTGCATGACTGCTAAACTCACCAGTATGTAACGTAGTATGAAGGTAATCCTGCAGTTTTGCCTTTTCAGGACTCGTAACCGCTTTTCCGAAAACTGATGGAAGGTCCTTCACTTCCTTTGGAGAGCTACCTTCTATTTGTGTTAGTGGTAACGTTTTCTCTTTTATTAAACATTATAGGAGGCTAGCAAATAAACCTACCTGGAATATGAGAATTCCCTTTTCTGACCTTTTTTTGCCGCAGAGCTCTATAGTGATGTCTCGTTTCTTCAGGATTAATGACTAAGAATGGCTGAGTTTGTGATGCTAATAAACAGACATTAGTCAATTAATCCGTAGAAACTATGCAATACATTCATGAAAAGCAACATCTTCAAGTTCTCTTGGCAGGTGTAAAGGATAGTTAGAGCAAGCTGTTCCTGGTCTCTGCGGTCCTAAAAAATTTTGCAGTGTCGACTTAAAGCGCTCTTTCCTTAGTTTGTGAGGTTGGATAATCTTAGATGCCGTAGTGTTCATTTTATTTTTTGGAGATTCAACTTTCTGTGCATAGAACGAGATATTTTCTCTTTGTAGTATTGGAGTCTGACTTCGCATCATCATTTGCTCTATCAACAATTGGTTTTCTGAGTTCTGTGCCAAAATCTGAGGAGTTGAGGACCGTGGCCGGATCCGGTTCTCGATTCCGATCACCCCATGAGCTGTCTTCTGATGTTCAAGTTCTACGTGGCTGTAACCATTGACCTTGATTCTGGCATCCTCCATTTTATTTACATGACTCCCAACATTTACTTGAGAATTTTTGTTAGCTTGCCTTCTTTTCACCGAGCTGCTTCTGATACTTCTGGTAGGAAGCGGGCGAAAAAATCCCTTGTGTGTTGATGCATCCAAGTCCTGTAATTGCATGTATTCCGCGGCGATTTCCGAATCTAAATCAAAATCCAGTCTCTGCGAAGTGATTGGCATCTTTGCACACTCGAAAGGGTTTTCAATAGACGCTTCTCTTGGATCAAACGTCATTTTTTCTACAGGAATTATATTTTTTTCTATCCGATGCTTCTGGTAATAAGTTGTCTTTGGATCTGGTTGTATCGCGACTAGTCTGAGTTTCATTGTTTTTTTCTCACCATCTTCGCCATAAGATCTCTGAAACTTTGGCTCGAGAGAATAAGTTCGAATGGGAACAGTTTTCATACGCGGTTCTGCATGTGCCATGAAGGCAATATGTGATGCAGTTTTAAATCTTATTGTGATTTAATTAATTAGGCAATAAATTACAATAAGCAATTAATCGAATTTGTTTAGCTATACTACGAATGAATGAAAAACTGAGGAGTATTGATGATGTTGATATCTCGAACTTGCTGAAACGAATAACTTTAGAGGGAATCAGGGCTCTATAGTAAGAAGGATAAATTAATATTCTGACGCTAGGATAATTTTTTCATTCTATCCGTCGGGTGTAATTCATTACATGCATTTTCCTCATGTAGAGGCTGATAATGCTCAAGAAACTAGCAAATAGCCCAAGGTTTGAGAGTTATTGTTAGTAAATGGAACGTCTAAACAAAGTTTTGATGCACGAAAGAGGGAAATAAATAAAAAAACCGGGTCTCTTGAATCGTTAATTCCCTGCTTTCCTTTATTAATTGATACTCGACGTTTCATTCTACTATGTTTCATTGTTTGGAAATTAATAGTCTAATCCTCCTTCTCGAAAAAACTAAACAAAAGTGTGAGGTTGGGTGCTTCGAAATGTAACAACCAATCTTTTTCGTGATTAATTAAAATAATGATCGCACTGAAGAGTTTTTGAAAATCAGGCTACAAAATTCAATTGTTAGAATTTGAGAAATCAAATTGAAAATAATTTGACGAGGCCTTCTTACTTCATAGTTTCTTATGGATCTTAAAGCAATCGGTGCAAACGAAGGCGATAACAAAAACTCAGTCGACAACGAAAAAAGCGCCTTTGAGCGATTCGAAGCTGAGCTCAAAAACATCATTTTCGGAGTTCTTTTCGTTCTTCTCAAGGATGATGAGTCAAATATTTGGATCACTTCAGTAGTTTCGATCGTACAGTTCATTCAAATTCAAATCTTCCCCTTCCACAACCAGGTAACTCCTCATTACTACTCTTCTCAACGCGATTTTTTAGATTAAAGGTGTCTGGGACTCCGAAACGCTGGCTAATGGGATCGAAAGGTTCCTCGAGTTCTTCCAATTGGTTTACTACTTCAAAAACACGAACTGGTCTGTGTACATAATCATTTTCTACGTCGGACTAGCAGTTGTTTGTTTCGCTGCCTTGGATATCATTTACGTATCATACTCTTACTCGAAGAAGAAATTCGCTTTAATTTGGCCTCTCCAAGCGCTTCGCGCGTTGGCTTCGCTATTTGTCACGATACTCTACTTACCACTTCTCGACTACTTCTTCTCAGTGCTGAGTTGCGTTAACGACCGATCCGGAAAACTGGTTCATAGCATATTTACAGAGATCGCGTGCTGGCAGGATATGTACATCTTACATGCCGTACTTGCAATTGTTATCAGCATACTCTTTCTTGCGATCTCATTAACGATTTCGATCACATACTTTGAATGCCGAAGCACCTCCGGTGACCCTAACGCCAGGTAAGACAAATCGAGGATTCTTCAACCCTAAATGACTTATCTCCTAGAGCAAATGCGCGACCGAATTTTCTCTTGAACCTGTACCAAACGATGATGATCATAGCTTTTACGTTTATGAACGGCGATAGATATCAGGACATCATTTTAACGATGATCCTTGCTGGAAGTCTGGTGCTATTTTATAAATTCCATTACGATTCTCCTTACTACAACGAGAACATCGCAGCGCTGTGGTCTACGCTAGCCTCACTGAATCTCTGGACAGCCTGCATGTTAATCTTCTCTAGAATCTTCCACACGTCGACTACTGAAGGAGCTGTGATTGGGTGGTTGATAGGGCTTCCCTTCCTTGTGGTTATTGTCCTGACGAACAGAGACCATCGTGTTGATTTATTGCTGATAAATGTAAATAAATTCACCAATGGCGATCAAATTCAGAATCAAATCCGTTACATCCTCAAGCTTATATCTTGGCACAGTAACTCACTCTCGAATTGAATCGATTTAATGCGATATTTTGTAGATTCCGATCGCAATGCAGCGATTCTGCTGGATGGATACATTGAAATTCACAGACAAACCTGCAATCAGGATGACTGTCCATTGAAACAGAAGGTCCTGAAGAGCAATAGAATGACAAAGAGTTTGATGAGCAGCGATGAGAACCTGAACGAGAAGTACGCGCTTCTGGTCCAGCTTCTCTACAAAATGTTTTTCCACGGAATCAAGAAGTTCCCGAATGATACCTCATTGCGCGTCTCATACGCATTTTTCCTCCTTGAGAAGATGCGCAGCAAACAGCAAGCCCTACAAGAGCTTAATCAAGCAGAACAGAGCAAGCCGCCTTTTGACGAGCAGTTCATTATTTACAGATATAAGAAGATTATTGAGGACGAAATCGCTGAGACTCAAAACGAAGGCGCTGGAGGCTTGGATGTCATCAGCGAACTCGCGTTCCAGAACCACTTGCGTCAATGTCAGGCGAATATTGAGAAGTCAGCGCTTCAGCATATGGAGTTTTGGTCCCAGCTCAGCGAAGACAATCCTGATCTCGCGAAATTAAATGACCTTGGATCGAAAATCAATGCCTCGGTTGCACATGTCGAAGAGCATTGGAATAAGCTGCTGAAAATTAACCCAAATATGCCGAAGGCTATGAGATTGTATGGCAAGTTCTTGATTGAGATAATAAACGATAGAGAAGCCGGTGAGGATCTCTTGGAACGAGCGAGGATGATGATGAATACTGCGGCGCATAAAAAAACGATTAGCTTGGTGAATCCTACTGGAAATGACGAATTTTCTAATGATGCGACGCCGACGGTTTTCATCTCAGGTGACACTGAGAAGTTTGCGCTGATCACAGGCGTGAACCTTGCAGCAGCAGCGATGTTTGGATATAATAAAACCGAGCTTATCAATAGGAGAGTAAACATGCTGATGTCGCAGGTGTATTCGAAGTACCACGACTCGTTTATAGAGGATTATCTCAATAATACTGACACGAAGCTCGCGAATACGAATAAGGAGAAATTTGTTTTCGGAAAGAATAAATCGAATTACATCTTCCCTACCTACATCAATATCAAGGCCGTACCATCGATTCTGCAAGGCATTCAATTTATATCTACCTTCAGAATGGATAAAAACTTGAAGAATGCTGCTTTTGTAGTCACAACACCAGATGGAACTATTGATGCGATTTCGTCGTCTTGCATCACCATGCTTAAACTCGATCAGAAGATGGTCTTGCAGAAGAAGAGCAACATCGAAGATTTTGTCCCGAGAGTTCTCAAAGATCGAAATACTTTATTCAATCAAAATTTATCTGCTGCAAAATCATTTATCACGGTGGATTTCCTTTACCCTAAAGATTCTGAATACCTTTCGACTCCATACGAAACTTCAGGACAGCTGAATTGCTACTTACAAGATATGGTTTTCCTCTCGGGAAGAGTAACTGCGGGAATGTTTTTCAGATTTGAAAAGCCTCCCGAGAAACCTATCAGTCATATCGGCCCGGACAAAAAAATCAAGATTATTAACTTTCAGTTCAGATACGAGAGAGACAAGCCAATTATTCACGGTGAGTACGTCGAAGGGTCCAGCTCAGACATCAACAGCGCAGGGCAGATCGACAACACCGGGTTTGCGGACGATTTGATAAATTCTGCGCTTGGATCAAATTTAGGTGATGGAGACGCCAATGGATCAGCTTTCGGTGGAGTTGCTGGCAGCGCGAGAAGCAGAGACCCAAATTTCCGCCAGCCAGACCCAGAAGTGAAGAAAATCGACTACGGTGCAGGTATCAAAATACTGCGGCTCGTCAATGGCCGGCCCTCTGAAATCGACGAGAGGAAAGGATCTGAAGAGGACGAAGAGGAAGAGAACGCGGATAATGTTAGTGAGGTTTCAAAACGAACACCCAATGCGAATGAGTTAAGGAAAAATGAAGAAGATAACGGGGACGATGTCTCACAGAAAGAGTTCAACACGACCTTCAAATCTAGGAAAGCGCTTAACCAAGTCATAAGCGACAAACGACCTCCACCATCGATTCGTAACCTGAAATGGGTCGCCAATACGCTGGTTCTGATCCTTGTCGCGCTTGCAGCAATCGATTATTTCATTACTGTGCGCGAATTCAACGAGATTAAACAAAATCTTGATGTCATCACTAAATCAAACGACCGAATCGCTGAACTTCAAAATATCGTTTCAAAGAGCAGAGATCTGTACCTCTTGACGCTTGGGATCTCTACCGATGCGACAGAAGAGGATTTAAGAGAGGAAATAGGGACTTCAGCGACCAATGTCAAAACAATCGTCGATGCGCTGGGCTTAAGCAGTATTCCTGTATCAGATGCGCATAGAAACCTATTGACTAATAACTCAGTTACTATGAAATTGCTGATATCAGGCGACCAAACTTCGACAACGATGTATAACCTCGATCAAGCGACTATGCAGATCATATCAAGGGCACTAAACCTAATGAATACGCCTCTTGCGTCAATTACCAGCAGCAATACGGATCTATTTTTCGTGACCTACAATAATTTCAATGAGTTCTACGAAGGACTGAGGAACTCATCAGACATGTATGTCAGTGAATTGGTCGACAGAACAGAGACTAAGCTGGAGGTCTTCATGGTGCTGCTCCTCGTAGCTGCAGCGGCATTGATTACAGCGCTCGTTATCTTAGTTCCGGTGTTTATCCGCGTGAACAAGAGTCGTGAAGAAATTTTGAGTTTGTTCTTAGATATTCCTGAAAGAACAGTAAAAGGGTTATACACGAAATGCGAGACTTTTATCTCGAACCTGCAAGTGGGTGAGGACGACGATTTGGTTTCAGAATTCGATGATAGTTTTGAAAGACACCGCGATGAGGGTGACTCGGAGCTTCATCCAAGGAAGAAAAGAAAGAAGTTTAAAAATAGCGGCAAAAACCAACGTGAGTATTTCGTGAAGATCTTAGTTGCAGCTTGTTGTGCGCAAGCGTTCTTTATCGTGGGCTATTTCCTCTCGAAAAATCTCCTTGATCAAGTCAATTCTATTTCCAAGGAATTCAACTCGACGTCCATGGCTGAATCCTACTTTTCGTTTGTGAATAACGTGCAAAGGTAACCGTTGTTTTTGTTGGCATCGTGCCTAATAAAAACAATTTTCTTCATCAAATAGGCAGATGATGATAGATAATACTCTCCCAATTCTCCTGCAAGATGCAGAGACGGTGAGCGTCGGGGCTATCCAAAAAATGTATTCGCTTGATAGTTTGATCCATGAGGTAACGCGTCATCAACTCTGCAACCGAGAGACTGAAATTCATTTTTTGTTATAGGAACATTCTGCTAATATTGCCTTTCACTCGGAGAATTACATAAATTATTTCAATCACATCATGATGCTGAATCCTTGCGATTTGCTAGAAGACGTTTCAACGGAAACCTGCAAAAGTTTCGCGAGTGGCGCTGTTTATCAGGTAATTTGACCACCACAAACATGGTCAGTTAACTTGCAATTACAGGGAATGGCAGTGGATATTACAAGGCAGTTTGAGAATCTGAGATACATGCTTCAGCTCTACCTAGATTTCAAAGAAACCCCAACGCTAGCTTTCCCAGACCCAGATGTGGCTTATGTAGAGGTTTACACACCCCAGACGGACCCTACCAATCAGCAGAAGAATAACTGGCTTAATATCATGAAGACTGCTCGCGCGATTGAAGCAGGTATAGAAATTTAACTTCCACATGTCTAATCAACTAAACCATGCATAATTGCAGATGATACTCAACATATCTTCATTCAAAAGGCTTTCCGAATATTAATGAAGCAATTCCAGGCTGGAATCGAAGATAATTTCGATAGATATATCGTTCAGAGGATCATTATTCTGATCTTGTTCTATGTCATGGCAGCAGCTGCTTATTTACTGCTCTGGATGCCAATCGTTAGCCGACTCAGCAAAGAGGTATTTCTTTTCTTTTACAACTACAACTTAGAAATTAATTCTTAATAATTCTAGATTTGGAGGACAAAATGCATGCTAACAATGATACCGCTAAATGTTGTCGCGAAGATCAGAAGTGTCAAACTTTTCCTTAAAAAATTCTGGAATGAAAGAGCAGTTGCTAACTATTAAAAGCTCCAGACTCTGTTCAGTTTTTTTCAGTTTTTGATGCTGTTATTTTGTATTTAGAGAACTTTAAGTTTGCCTAATAGCCTCCGTTTGCCGTTTCTTATGACTGCAATGAGTTTATTTGATAGTTATCCAAGTTTTACTATATTAAGCTCTATTTTCATATTTACCTCGTCAAAGCAATCTCGAATTTGAGCAAAGCATTATAATTCGGTTCTATCAGCATTTCTAATTCCATTCATTAACTAGCTCTGTACCGGGAAAAGCGGAACAGAAAGAAATTTGTTCATGTGTTATCTGATAAATTTGAATGAATACGGTTAGTTAAATAGAAGAATTAAAAAATTATCAGTTAAATCAAATAAATTTCAAAAGATTAAATGAAAGGAGCAACCTCAGACTACTATGAAAAGGTGTTTCAAGGAAAGAAGTTCCTACCAGGCGATCATATCGTTGGTGCTTGTGTCAAAAACGCTGCTCCTCCAAGAAATCTCATCGAATTTTGTAAAATTTACACTCGCCACGCTATTTTCGTGGGACGCGACCCAATCCATGAAGTCGTAGCATTCACACGAGGAAAAGACAACACTATTACTGCGAGCTACACCACACTTGCCAAGTTTGCTGACCATAAACCTGTTCTCATCGCAAAATACGAGGCTGAGACATCTGTTGATCTCAAGTCGACAAATTTCACTTATGAAGATGAGCGGGCTCCAAGGTTGGAGACTGTTGAGTTTGCTATCAGATTGGCTGAGGAGAAAAGCTTGAAGAGTTCCTATTTCTTTGGCAATCACGGCGAATCCATCGCCCACGCCTGTGTCGTAGGTAGCAGGGGGCCCACTAGCACATATCTCTATCGAGCATTACTCGACGAAGCGATTCAGGTCAAAACAGACAACGGACTCCAAATTCTTTGGGGAAATGTCTGCGCAAACTTCAGCAAGCTCGTGCAGGCGGGGACCGAAGCGATATGGAAAGCTGGGCAAATGATCAGCAATTTAGTTTCTTTCAGCGAAGCATACTGCAGTTTTCATTCAATCGACGAGACGCTTGAGAGCGAACTGACGAAGTGCTTCCTGGAGCTAGCAGGCAATAAAGATGACACAAAAGTGTTCAGCGAACATCTAAAGCGAGTGAAAAAAATCGCTTCAAAGTTAAACTGCGTTCCATTGGTCTTTTTCGAGAGAGTTTCTCAAGGCATTGGCGATGAGAAGTTCCTCGCGAAATATGTCAATGAGACATTATTGGACTCGAAGGAGAAGATGGATCTTAAAATGCAAGTGATTCATTTCCTGCTGGCAGTGTCGGTGATACTATTAACCAGCTACTACGAGAAGAAATACTCTTTCAAAACAGAGAACGTTAAAAAGTCGGAAACTAAAGGCCAGCCAACGGAATTATCGAAAATGAGTCTTAAAGAAGTCTTCCCATTCAGGGTGGCTAACGGCTATAGCGGTGATGTCACATTGAAGCCGAGCCAAACGCAGGTCAAAGGCAAAGAGAACTTGAATGTGAGTTCAACTTCAGTTGTTTCCTCGAAGTCTCGTATCTTTTGAACATTTTTTTATTTATTTGAGACAATTTTGATTTTTCAAGCCTGAAAAAATGAATAATCGATAAAATCTTCTTCATACACAACTGTTACTTACTCTGCCACGGCTTTCTGAAATAAGTTTTAAAGATACTGGGGGGTGATTGCGTTAAGATTCTTAAGTTCTGATTTAATTAATAAACTTATTAATTGCGATAGATAAGATCGAATCGGTGTATCTTTGTGTTGTTAATTGATTTGCAATAAAAATTATTTGTAAACGAAAAATAAAACTCCATAATCCTAATGTTGCACGAACAAGCTCTTCGAGGACAAAATCTTCCCTACTGTGAGCCAGAGGTCAGCCGTCTCACCAGTCTTCTTCAATCGAAAGCCTCTGAATGTGAGGAATGGGCTCGGAAGTATAAAACCCTTGAGATTACTCGTCAACAAGAAGCTGAGGAATTTAAGAAGACCATTAATAGCCTCAAAGGAACAGGATTTGTAAGACAATAACTTCGAACACTCTCCAATTGCTTTTTTAAAAGGATATTGATAAGGTTCACATACGATTCAACGCAGAGCGTACGGCTTATGAGACACAGATTGTTCAACTGCAGCTTAAAGTGACCGAGCTTGAGAGTATGAATAAAAACCTGCAAAGAGACAACGAGCGGCTGACATATCTGTCAAATGACCGCATCTTGGAGATTGATTCGCTGAAGAAAAGATATAATGAGCTCGAAGAAGCCTATAGACTTGAGGTGAGCGAGCTACAGTCGCAGCTGGAACTCTATAAATCGAATAGCTTCGTAAAGCTCATCTGCTTTACCTGTTTATAATGGAAATTCGTTTTTCATAGGATGTTAAGCAGTTGGCAATTAGATACGGAGCTGATAAAGCAGCAGATCAAACTCAAATTAACCAACTGAAACAGGTGAGCGAGAATCTCAAAGAAGAGCTGCAGCGAGTGTATGAGTTAGTAAGTGTGAGAAAAAATGACTATGATGAACTCTCGGAGCAGGTAGTTGACTTCTTTGGTATCAGACTGAAACAAGCGCGTGTAGTTTGAGAACCTGAAGAAGAGTTACGATGAGCTTAATCGCAAATCCGCTGAGTTCAAAGGGATAGGGTATACAAAGGAGCGCATTGAAAGTATAGTAAAGGAAAACGAGTTGCTGTAAGTTATTTTCATGTTGGTGCATTGTTGATAAGGTTTGTTGATTCACAGCAAGAGGATGGCTGATGAGAGTCGAAAGCAGTCAGAGGAGAATTTGGTTGCTCTTGAGGAGAATCGGCAGTTGTTAGAAACGAAATTGCAGGAAATTGATGTGTTGAGGAAAAAGTATGAAGACGCGATTTCTAACTATGATAAGTTGAATAGTCAGGTAAATTATATGATTGATTATTTTTTAAATATTTCTTGTTTGAAGCTGCTTCAGAAACTTCAAAGCAGTCCGAGCAACTGAGAGGGTTTAGGTGGGAAAATGATTGTAGGAAAAAGTTCTTTAAATGATACTGTCTAACAAATGAATAAAATCAATGCTTTCGTTATTTTCTAGTTGTTAGTTCGAGAAACTTTCGTTTTCTTTGAACCACATCGACACAAATATAGCATTTCTCACAGGATAAATTGAAAATTTTATTTAGAGCGAGAGAGAGGAAAAAAAAAAATTTTAAATTCTCGTCATGCTGGGTGTGAAGCTTGAGTTGAAGAAATTTCTTAATTGCATCCCAATTGCTAGAGAGTCGAGCAACGAAAACTCATTCTCTCTCGAATGTTTAAGAAACCGCAGATTTAGTTTGTTTGACATACAATGTATAAAATTAAACAATCATTTTAGCAAATTAATTGGTTGTTTTAACAGTAGGAGAAATCTTTCAGTTAATAGCGAATTTGTTTATTTTTATACCGGGTGAATTCAGATTGCTACAAAGAGAACATGGGACATCAGAGATGATTCTCATTGTTTCTAATGATATTGACTCTCAAGGTTTTTAATGATAATGATTTAATAGGTTTTGAAGAGTTGAAATCATGAAGTAACCATCAAGAAAAAAGAGAGAGAGGGATGGAAAGGAAGGATATCTTCGAGTCAAAAAATTTAACCAACAAAGTTTTTCGGACTCGTTTTCTCACACTGTTTAAAAAGCAAATAAGAAAATTTCCAAATACAATCAGTACAAATTAAATGCGCTCTGGTTTACCAACGATAGATATAAAATTGTTCGGCAATCAAAAATTTATTACGGTCTTTAACCCAGTTCACTGCAAAAGAAAAACAATAATCTCTTGAGAAGAAAGATTTATAAAACTGGCCTAATCAAATCGGATATCAAATATGCACTCAGACGACCTGTTCAAAGAATTTGCTGAGCACAATCGAGAAAGCCACCTGTCCACTCAAGCATTCCTCATTGAAAGCGAAACTCATAACTGTTTCGAGGAGCTTGATTCCATATTTCTCAACCTCAGCGAAATAAAGAATTATTTCGGAGAAGAGGAGAACTCCTTGGAAGATTTTAATCCCAGTGAATGGAAAACAATCCCACTCAAAATCCCTAACTCCAAAAAGATAAAGAAGCCAAAATTTGCTTTCAAACGGATCATCAAAAAGACGTCTATATTCATGGACAAGTGCGACATAGTAGTGAAGTTATTTAAAATTATTTCCATCAACGACCTTCAAAAACATCGAATTGAAGAAGAAAATGCAATTTTGAGAGAATTCGACAAGATAA
>ENA-UOUE01001810-UOUE01001810.1-compost-metagenome-genome-assembly--contig:-NODE-1810-length-11955-cov-4.757114_pt1 | contig 11955 bp, 10 predicted proteins | sample MGYA00238146_ERZ747223 | MGnify/ENA primary metagenome ERZ747223 (study PRJEB28781, sample SAMN06268865) | compost metagenome | isolation source: single cell | place: USA: California, Emeryville, Joint... | reverse complement strand
AGCTCCTCAGTCTTGTATATCATTCTCGGCGACATCCAATATTAGAAGGAGTTTATCCTATGGCTTCCCCGCCTTCAACAGTGATATTGTTCCTCCTCAGATCCAAATTTCCCAGATTTGTCCAAATCTTGTTATCAGCTATAACCATGGCGCCTTTATCACCGATTTCATTTATTGACAATTGGAGTTCCTCTAAGTTTGTCCAATGTTATATTATTGCCGATAGAAGCTGCGCCTTCGTCTCCAATCTTACGATCCACCAATCGAAGTACTTTCAAATTCTTCCATGTGGTGTTGCTACCGATACAAAGGGCTCCTTGGTCGCAGATTGGATTGTGAGATAATGTCAATTCTTCAAGATTTTTCCAACTGGTGTTCATGCCGATTGTCAATGCACCTTCCTCGCCAATGAAATTCCTTGCCAAATTTAGCCTTTTCAGGTTGTTCCAATGGAGAGTGCTGTCAGCTAGGATGAGAGCTCCACAATCTCCGAGATGGTTGTGACTTACATTTAATTCCTCAAGACCAAGGAAAATTTTGCTGTTGATAATTGCAGACACTGCTTTGTCATCGATATCATTTCTTCTCAAAAACAAAGCTTTCAAATTTTTCCAAGTTTCGTTGTTGCTAAGAGAAAGACACTCAAGGTATCTCATGCTGTTTGTCTCCAAACAAATGCTTTGGAGATTCTCCCAAACCGAATTTCTCTTCCTTCGCTGTCAATATTATACCTTAAAACCTATGGAAATGCCGAATTTCTACAACCCGAATACAAAAATCATTCAGAAAAATCTCTAAAAAGCCCATATGACTAAAAATTTTTGTTAATGAGAGAGTTTGAAAATTTTTGTAAAAACTGATTCAATTTTTATTAGTTCCGATCCTTGAAAACGAGTTTTTACATAATTTGGATGCAGCACAACTTGACGATGATAATTCCTTCATTGCTCATGTTCATAGCGATAAATTCATTGTAAAAAGTATTGAATCTCGAATTATGATGAAAAGTAATCCAGATGAAAAGCCGAAAACTCAAAACAACTGAAGTGAATTTATTGAATCGACCAAAACTGCCAAATAATTTTTCAAAATGAAATGAGGTTTTTAGAGATTTAAGGTAATTATATGACAGATCAATTTCTTCTAATCCACGCAGTCTATACTCTGCCAATACACTCAAATCTGCTTCACCTATATTTTTGTCTCTTAGTAACAACATTTTGATTATTCCCTCTTTATCATCTTTACTTTGAATGATTTCCTCAAATTTCTTCCTTTTTGGCTCATTTACCCATCGAAGCAATTCTTCAAATCGCTCTGTTGTGATCAGGCAAGCCAAGCTACAAGAATCTTTATCTCGACCCCACATGCACTCCTATCACCAAGCATTCATTACCGGATCCCGCCCTTCTATCAACAAATACACTTCCTCCACCTTGACTCAGACCTGCATTGGCATCATAGTGAATAAGGCCAGTTTTCGCTTCGATTTTCTGAATTATTCCTCTCTCTCTTTCCACTGCTCGAAGCAAACCTCATTTACTTCTGTCATCCTTCGCACAACAGGGTATCCTACTACGGATACTCCTGTGCCTTTCACTTGGTCTGAATATTCCGCCGATATTGCATCCAGCCCGCAATAACCTGTTACTCTGCCAATTGGTGTATTCAGAATTATCAGAGAATAGTTCGCTTCGTCTCCTTCATATCTGAACTACTTTTCAGGAGCAAACACATCTTGAGCTTCAATCTCGCCAAAAGGAGCCCCATTTCCATTTGCTCCTGGAATGAATTTGATGCATGGATACCTCTTTCTAATGGGCTTCTGATTATCATAGGCATTATGTGCTGCAATTAGAACCAGATGAGGTTCAATCATCACTCCAGATCCCCATTTCATTGTTGTCTCGCTTTCTGACTCCTTTATGATCACTACTCCATTCGCACTCTGAGAGAATGTGTAGTAATCACTTCTCTCTTCTTTGGATTTTCAACAAATTCAATTAGTTGTTTTTGCTGCTCTTTAGTTTTGGAGATTTGGTGGTCTGTTTATGGTGCTATTGGTTCCATTTTCTTGTATAGCAGTGGTGTTTTAGAGCCTCCTTTTGAAAATGTTGCGAAGTAAAGAGGATTGAAACCTTTTGTTCGAGTTTTAGTGTCGGTATTACTATCAATTCTGACACCACATATTGCTTCACTGATCGCAGTTTCAATTTTGTTTTGACTTTTCGATTTTTCCATTTTGATTTGAGCAGACACTGTGAAGTAACTTTTTTTATCTCAACATTAATTAAAATGATTATAATTCTTGCCAGTCCGATTTAATTAAATCGTATTTCCGTGACTGGAATGAGTATTACATATCACGAAAATCTTTATTCTGGAGTCATTATGAGTTATTACTAATCCATGAGTGCTTATTTAGGATTGCTTGTATCATTCAACAAATGTTGTTCTCATACAAGTCTTTTCCAATTCTCATCAACATCTAAGACTCGAATACGAAAAACCGCACTCTAAGTGGTGATTTCATAGTCAGGCAATTTCAAACCGAGTGACAGATGGATGAGAGAAATTCTAGAAGCATAATCGGCTATCCTCAAGGGTTTTTTTTTAACTTTTGAGTTTTGATCATATTTTAATACTTTGAGTTTTAAGATTGGTTTGGATAAATCTCAACATCACGACTTCAGCAAAATTTAGTTCTTTAATTACCTCTATCTTGAGATTTTTCTGAATATCTTTCACATTCAGAGCCGCAGTTTAATTCATTATTTAAGGCCATCTGCTAATTTTATTTTATTTTTTATGGCTGAATGTACCCATTTCTTGATTTTTTGACTCGAAAGGGTATGTATTCCCCTAGCATTTCGAATTTTCCAACTAAAAATGAACAACATCTTCATCGGTAAACCAACCTTAAATTTGAGGTTATAAAAATTCCTCGTTATACCCTCAAAAATCTTTTTCTGAACTCTCATACTTTTCGGAAGAGTACTATAGTTGTGTTTTCTGATTTAAACTTTTGTTACGTTACTGAATATGACAGATGGAATAAATTCTACTCACAAGTTTGAATTCTTAATGTCAGATGCTGTTGTAATTTCAGTGCAGAATGCACTCAACTTTATTTATCAGTGTAACTTGCAGCCAACCAAACAACAGGAGCTGCTCAAACTGCCCTTGAGGATATTTCTTGTTTAGTGGAACATGCGTTACAAGTTTTCCTGATGACTATTATCAAACCTTCTCAGGAGAAGCTGGAGTATATCAGGTTCCAATTTGCTCACTCAAATTGATCCTCAAGTTTGATCTAAGTCTGACGACTCAAGCTCGAATTATCAATATAAATTTCAACTACGGCATCGTCAACATGATTATGGCAATGTCTCAAAAAATTCAAATTGAGATTGGGAATACTCAGATAGACGATGTTCTTTTCGTCCTCTCTCCAATCACAGAGTCCAAAATACAATTTGGTTACTTAGGAGATCAAACTTATCCTCCGTACTCACTTCTAAAAGTTACCATCAACCTGGATACAGATGATTTTAATAGCAATTCCTATCAACAGTTTAGACTTGTTGAAAAGACAGCGAGCATCCGACTTAAAGAGATCTATTCATTCTCAGACGCAGAAAAACAATTTATCACTAGTACTTCGGCTGTTACTAATGCCGGCGGAACTACTATAGCAACCATCCAGGCTGTGAACTCTGCTGCACAGGGAGCACTCTCAATGAGTCTGATACAATTGCAAATCGTAGGAGAAATTGTACAATTACTAAGATTAGTTGCCATTCGTTGGCCTCCGAATGTCGCAGAGTATTTCGCAACTTCTCATATAGACCCGAATTCAATAATGCTGCCTGTCGACTTTACTGGACAATTAAACGGTCAGTTGGACAACAGAAACTATTCGATTCCCCGAGTTTTTGATGAATACGAGATTCCACCATTCTTCAGTCAAAATTATAACAATGAGTTGTCGAACTTATTACTCTGGGTCCCCATTCTCGGAGGATGTGGGATTTTGATTCCCCTATTGAAGAAAGTACTCAAGAACGTGGCCAGCAAAATGGATATTCCAAAGAAATATGATCGAAAGAAGAAGAAGTATCATGATCATTTCATCAGGCTAATTCATAAGCTACACCAGCTTATCAATCGAATTGATGATTCCACGATTAGGAATTTTTTGTTCCTATTGATTCTCTCGGTTTATCAGCCGGGAAATTTATGGTCCCTTCTCAATATGAAGTATGCCTCCGCACTACTTGAGCCCCCAACGACATCCACGCAAGCTTCTTTAGCCTTGGGAATAATTTTTTTCCTATTTTTCCTCGCTTTACTGGGGGTTGTGTCAAGGATCCTTCTGAAAAATATGAAATATCTCGTTGCCACTGAAGGAACTCCTGAGGATCCACAGCAAGAAGAGCGATTAAAGAGATACAGTATTTTAATTGAAGATTTTAATCGTAAAAAACGGGCACAGATACTGTTTCTCCCAATTTCGCTGCTCAAAAGCTTTCTGTTTGTCGCAGTCATCTCCTTGATGGCTTTTTCTCCCATGACTCAAATGGCTCTTCTTTGGGGTTTATCGACTGCCTTTGTTCTCTATTTGGTGATATATCAACCCCTCAAAGTAAGATGGATGAGAAATATGACACTTTTCATCGAATTATTAACATACGGATGTGTCACGCTTGGATTCGTTTTTGGGGTCATTGAGCGGGTTGTTGATCTGGATGCAGTGACCTTGGATGAGATGGGGTTAATTTTTCTCGTCCTCACCATCGGTTCCACACTTGGAGGAATAGTGCTCAGCTTGATTCAATTTCTACAGCTCATAAGGGACATCTACCAATACCTTAAAAACCGAAGAGCACAAAAGAACTGTGTTTATCCGATTACACCCTCAGAACCTCAGACTGCAATTATTTGTTTAACGCCCACTACCGAAACTAGGGAAAAAATGAACGAAGATAAAGTTCAAAGAAATTCTGCTTCAACTTCGCAAATTAAAGAACCATCCGAATTTGAGAAATTAATGTCCTCTATTGAGAACGTATCTCCAACTTTCTTTGAAAAAGGACCAAAACAAAAGCAGCTACTTGAAGATTTGAAAGAGTGGTGGAATTCAACTCAAAACTTGTTGAGCAGCGAAACTTACATTTCACAAAATACTAATGAAATAAATTCATCAGATCACAGGACATAATCAGAAAAGCTTTATTTCACAATTTGAAGAAATATATTCCTCAAGACACTTAATATTATTAGAATTGATTTTCCTATATTTTTTTAATTCATTTTTGTGTAAGGATTTATAAATTTACTTCGGTATTACTAATGAGGTTCTGAATTTTGATTGTGCTGTCATATCACGAAGATAATACAAACTTTCAAACAACAGTTGATGAATTAATTCAGAGCTATAACTCTATTGGCTTAGGTGTTATTGTATGCTCCTATAAAGTAACTTTATCTTTGTCTTTAGAAATTTATTTTCTCACTCTATGCGTCTAAATTATCATTTCCTCAAAAAAATTAAAAAATCAGCATACGGATACCAATTACAAACAGTATGGAAAAAAGAGATATCATTTGGCTCATTCAGATTGGTTTTAGGTTTTTATGTAGGATGTTACTACTTCATGTGCACCTACCTGCTAAAGAATTCTCAAGAATACCAATTTATGTCTACAAGCAATGTAAACGGAAAAGAAATTTAATTTCTAGTGATGCGTCTCGGAGGTTTCTGAGGGAATGCCAGAGATCTCTGAGAGCTGCAGATAGAGCACCGCGATTTGGAATCAGATCTCCTTCCTTGTTGAATGTAATTTTTCATTACTGAACTTTTTATTTGGGTAGTATTGCAAAATGAACCACTTTGAATTTGCAACTATGTAAAATATTAAGAAGAGAACTGATGAAATTATGAAATAAAGCCACAAGCAGTGAACGCCGCCAGATACATCATCATCGTCAAGGGATGGAACTTTAGATTTACGAGCAAAACGCAAATAGTTGCTCAAACTTGATAAAATAGTAGTTTAATACCCGCTTCCCGTTATCTCACTTAAGTTTGGGAGTTAAATTAGGCTCTGAATTATCGGTATCTCTTGCCAATAGTGACTTTTGGAAATAAATTTTATGCTAGTTCTCAGCAAGCGAGTTTTTTTTTTTCGAAATGAATCATACATTTTAGTCATAAAGTCGAGATTTCTGCAGGATATCTCTGAACTTGTGGGTGCCTATTTCGAGAGCGTCTATTGGGGATTCTTCATTTTCAACAAACTTCTAATTTTTTAAGTGAAATTCCCAAGCTAATTCGATCAACTGATATAAAGTAATAAAAGCGAGTCGAAACACATTGTAGATATTTGCTTCTAAATCTCCAGTTAACGAGTTAGAATCTGATTTTCAAAAACCATTAGAAATTTTCACTTGATTCTATCATCTTCATTCGAAATTGATTGGAAATTAATTTGCGAAAGTCAAGACCAAAAAAGCGGATTCTTAAGAGTAGATGCGAAAGTTGACGAGAAAACTGAAGAAAAGCATCTTCAATCCAGACAATTAGACGATTTTGTAAAAGATATTCTCCAGCTAAAACTTACCCTGCAGCTTCTTGTGTCAAACAAAGAGAACCCACTCAATTTCTCAACAAGATGGATTTTGTTAAGCGATTTCACTTTCAACTTCCAGTGATAGATTTTTCAGTTTTCACCGAAAATTTATTTTATCGAGAGCCCTTCTCATCAATCCGCAACTATTTTCTGTGTAATTAAAGTGCGTCATCACTTGTTCATCGTAGAAATCCGGATATTTAATATAAAAGCTATTCCTGAATTGAGACCCTCAAAAACTGTGATGAGGAAAACCCGTAATGATTGAAAATCAAAGCAAAATGAACCCCTTTGAAGCCTGTCTCAGCTTTTTTGCGACTGTTTTGAGAAGAAGTTGAGTGAATTGATTCAAGATCCGTTCGATCAGACTCTAAAATCACTTCTTGTTTCCTTCTACTGAAGGAAATAGCTCCCTAACAGGAGAGATAATGAGAGATAAACGCAGAGTAATCGTAGGTTCATTTCATTTATGTATTTCAAAAATTGGCAGCTCTTGAGAATTAAATTATAACAGCCAGGGTTTATATCTCACTGAAAATAAATGCGAAGATATCTTATTCTTCTCAGAAATAGAAAGTTGATTCCGTTACTTCCAAAACAAACAACATGTTAGACTTGTGAAACATTCAAAGATTTCAATTTTCATCCGTTCCGCAAGGATTGAATCGAAATTTATCAGCATATCAAATCGAAACAGAACAAACATCAGTAACTTGCTTCCGGAATCTATCAAATAGCAAAAGACGATCTTTCGAAACGTGATTTTGAAATTTGCATCATTAATAGTATTGAGTTTTCTTTTTCTCTAAGAGATTCGATGGAAAATTCAGGTTCATTTGCTCTTGATCCTGTTGCGACCATCATCTAGCCTCAACAGATATACCTCAACGCACTTTCAAGTCGAAGTTTTATTCATGAATAGGAGTTAATTTCCTCAGTCTCAAATGCTTAAATTGGAGTCATAAAGACTTCTTCCAGTCTAAAATTATTAAAAATAGTTGAGTCACTCAACTAAATTTATTAGGGGTGGTCAAGTCAGTAGAGCAACTCCATAAAAGAACATGAATACCAAACGAATTTGTTAAGTTCCCATCGAAGATACTAATAAAAATTTCTCATAGGAAGGCTCAATGATATTCTTGATTCCATTCAAAATCAATGAAATTAATGAAAAATGTTGTAACCAGAGCTCTTCTATGAGCCGAAGGAACTGAAATGGGCTCCGATTTTTCACTTAATGTTTAAATATGAAATATATATAGTTATGAATTTCCGAAAATTTGAGAATTTCTAAACCTTCTTATTCTCTGTGATTCCTGATGAATTATAATCGAAACATTTTTTCAGTAAATAGTCAAATTTTAATGATCAAGCTTAAAAGTTTCCTGTGTGCTTTTCCTGTTTTTCTGCTCAACTATGCTTTGCTCTTGAGTATGAGAGGTATATATTCTCATTTTCCACATATATTGACTGCAATGATATCTGAAGTGGCGGCAGTTGAGATTCTCAAATTTCAAGAAACTCAAAAACAATTTGCGGGAACCTATGATCAATTTTTGCTCTCCACCAAAACGAGCGGATGGACTAATTGCAAGCAGTACGCTGCCAGTTTGTGGATCAAAAAAGTAAGCTGGTACGGCAGTTGGGAAACATATACGCGTATTTCTCATGCTCCTACGTAATTATTATAGATAAAATATGCAAAATTAACTGTTAACGTGCAGACAGAATGTTGGAGTTGGAAGAGTAATGCTTTTCACTGCTTCTCCAAGTGTCGCAGCCATTTTTTATGCAGCAATGACGGGAGACAGTGGAGGAGCCTGGACAACATGGGAAGGAGTAACAATAATTTAAGTGAATTTGTTTGTTACAATTTCTGAATAGAGCGCTACAGGAAATACGATGCTACCAACGAACAAGTGGGTGTTTTTAGCTCTTACCACAAATACAGCAACGCAAAAACAAAATGGCTTTCGATACACTCTGCCTTCTACCACGACTCAAACCTCAGTTTTCGACACCAGAGGACCTACAGGAGCATTTTATGATTTGTCAATAGATGCTACGATCTTTATTGGCAATGATGGCATTCACGGTGCCAGCAACAACTGGCTACAGTATGTAAGAATGTATCTGGATTATTTTCCCAATTCAGCGGATGAAATGATCAATCTTGCTACTATGGATACTGGTAACATTTATCATGTTTTGGATATATCCTTTACTTCTCTTATACTTTAAAGGCACTCTGTATATTGCTCACTTTAGTTCGATACCAACTATGAACAATAATCAAACAGTTGTTGTTGATTATCTTCAAGAAACATCACAAGGAACCTTGACTGCATACAAAGGTGAAGGACTTGGATTTTTCCCGTCTAATTTAGATTCTCTTTTTTCTTTTAGGTCGTTCTGCTTCTGATACTGTTTATGATCCTATTTTGAGTGTGAGTAGCAACCTGCTCAGCTGTCGTACAAATACTGTCCTGAGTTTCAATGTGGGAGGTGTTGCTCCGAATGGTGGGGTGTTCGCTATGGACATTTATCCATATTCTGGAGGAGCAGCCACTCAGACAATTTTTTCCTTAAGAGACAGCTCAACAAATTTGATTTCTTTTATTGCAATATTCGCTGATTCTACGAATAGAATCACGTTCTATAGAAAAGATTCTGCAGGCTCGCTAACTACAGTTTCAACTCCTGTTCTTTCCCTCACGAAAAGTAGCACTATCTTGTTCCTTTCATATTAACAGTTTGAGTAGACACTTGGAATCGACTGATTATTGAGTATACACAAGCCCAACCACTAAATCTTCCTGGTGCATATTACTCTTTCAGGATGTCTGTCGGATCAACCAATTCCAATCGTGCTTATTTTACAGATTCAGCAGGAACGACTTCGCCAAAACCGATATTCTTCGGAATAAATAACATGGTTCTCGATTTTTGCAGTCAATTAGTGAGTGGTACCACACCTACAACTCCTGGAAACTTCGACATAATGAACTTTTTATGGTTTTCTGGACCTAGCATAGTGTACTCCAATACAGCTTGTAAACTAATCGTCTCTTCGTCATATAAATCTTTTTTTCATGTAGTCGTCCCGAATTGCCTCAAAGCTGTCATTCTTAATGATAACCAGAGATCATGTCTTTTATGTGCCTCTGGCTACTACCTTTATAATACAGCCTGCTATGCAACCTGTCCAACTGACACTCTTGCACACGAGGGAACTAAATCCTGCCAAAGTAAATTAACTCATTAAAAATTTCTTTTAATCTTGTTAATTTCTACAAAAATAGAATGTCAGTATGGTTATCATTACGTAAGAATCTTCCTTAAATTTGCCAATTTATCTTACCTTCCATTGACTAGGATGCTTCAGGACTTTGCATGGACTGCACTACGATTGGCTATTTCCTTTCAGCGAGCTCTGTCTGCATCAAATGTTCAGATGGTTGTGCCACTTGCACGGGAACTGGTAGCAACGAGTGTATTTCTTGCATTCAGGGATCATACTACTTGCAGCCCTCCCCGGATTCGACCACGTGTGCCATGACTTGTCCATTCGGATACGGCAAAGATGATACTCTAGCAGCCTGCGTTCAATGTTTACCCACAGAGGTTTGGCACGACAGCTTGTGTCTAGCCAATTGCCCGGTTGACTACGAACCCACAGGTACAGGAGGGTGCATAAAGTGTAGTGATTCCAATCTGCTCTATCACAATTATGGCTGCGTGAGTGTCTGCCCTGATGGCTATGGCGAAACAAGTCCAGGGAGATGCGGATTATGTACCGATTCTAATTTGCTATACTACAATCATGCCTGTGTGAGTTTATGTCCGGAAGACTACGGTCCATCAGGTTCAGGCTGGTGCATAAAGTGTACTGATTCTAGCCTTATATATCACAATCATGCCTGTGTGAGCAGCTGCCCTGATGGTTACGTCGAAACGACCCCAGGAAGATGTGGATTATGCAGTGATAACAATATGTTATACCACAATCAGGCTTGCGTCAGCCAATGTCCTGATGGCTATGGCGAAACAAGTCCAGGGAGATGCGGATTGTGTACCGCTTCTAATATGCTCTACTACAATCATGCGTGTGTGGGTTTCTGCCCTGAAGACTACGGCCCTTCAAGTTCAGGATGGTGTATAAAGTGCAGTGATTCCAACTTGCTGTACTATAGCCATACCTGTGTAAGCAGCTGTCCCGAAGGCTATGTCGCAACAAATTCAAAGAGGTGCGGATTGTGTAGTGATTTTAATTTGCTATACCACAATCATTCCTGCGTGAGCAGCTGTCCTGATGGTTACGTGGAGAATAGTGCTCGATGGTGCGTATTGTGTGATTCTGACTTACTATACCACAACCGCACTTGCGTGAGCAGCTGCCCTGATGGCTATGTTGAAACAAGTTCAAGAAGATGTGGAAGATGTAGTGATTCCAATCTGGTGTACTACAACCGTACTTGCGTCAACAGTTGCCCTGCAATGACTATCAGCGTATATAACAAGTATATTCTTCAATACGAATGCAAGCCATGTTATTTGGGATGTGAGACATGTGTAGATGGCACTTCATCGGGATGTATAAGCTGCTCAGAAGGGTTCTTCCTTTTCAATAATACTTGTAACACCGGATGTCCTTCTGACAAGTATGCGAATACGCAAACGAGAGTTTGTGAGCAATGCCAGCCTCCCTGTGTAACTTGCAGTCAGCCTAACAACCGCAGCTGCACTAGTTGTACTCCAGGATATTTCCTGTTAAACGGAACTTGCGTCACAGATTGCCCTGTTGATTATTATCAAAGCTATTTGGGGGAAAGGGGAGTGTTTCAGGTCCCAACTTGCTTTCCTAAATTAGTCCTCACCTTTAATCTGAGTCTCACGACTGATGCGCGTACCATCGGTATTAACTTTAACTATGGTATTGTCAACATGATTCTGGCTATCGCCCAAAGAATACAGGTCCAAATAGCAAATACTCAAATAGATGAAGCCCTTTTTGTCCTCTCTCCACTTATAGAGTCAAAGATAAAGTTTGGATACTTGGGCGATCAATACTACCCACCACTTTCTCTGCTAACTATCACGATAGACTTGGATACGAATGATTTTAATACCAACTCGTACCAGCAGTTTCGAATTCTTGATAAAACAGCAACGATCCAACTCAAAGAAATATATCCATTCTCCAAGGTCGAGACCCAATTCATTTCCAGTACATCCGGCATCGTTGGAGCTGGTGGAAGCACTGTAGCTACAATCCAAGCTGTTAACTCAATTGCACAAGGAGCACTCTCAACGAGTTTAGTAA
>ENA-UOUE01001808-UOUE01001808.1-compost-metagenome-genome-assembly--contig:-NODE-1808-length-11966-cov-14.278577_pt1 | contig 11966 bp, 5 predicted proteins | sample MGYA00238146_ERZ747223 | MGnify/ENA primary metagenome ERZ747223 (study PRJEB28781, sample SAMN06268865) | compost metagenome | isolation source: single cell | place: USA: California, Emeryville, Joint... | reverse complement strand
GTACCTCCGGCTTAAAGAAGATTAGAGTCGCGTTGAGAGGTGATGCGATTTACCAGCATAATGCCTATGAGATTGTTAGTAATAATGAAATCTGTGATCTTCATCTTTAAAATTTTTTAAAACTCCGTATGCGTGTTATTGTAGTATTTATTTTAATTAGAGAGACTCATTTAATTGAGTATGCAAGATAAAATATGTACTTAAGCTGAAAGCGAGCTAACGTGGAATACTATTTTTTTTTTGGGTGGACTTCTGATTCAAAAATGATGTTTTTGAAGAGATAATGAATTTCAAAGATTGTTCTGAGTATCACACAAAGGATTCCTTTCTGGAAATCTTTTCTAAAGTGAAGTTGGTCGCCAAAAATTTTTGGAGTTTACAGAATACCTTTAGTTATTTCTTGGCAGCTGCCCAAACGATGCTTTCCTCAAGTAACTAAAGTGGTGGTCGCAAAACTCGATTCGAGCAGTTGTTAAACTCCAATAGTTCCATCATCAGTGGTTTATAGAAACCCACATGAAGACATAATTGTTACGATTTTGAATAAAATTCTCAAAATTTTTTTCCCTCACCTTTTTTGTTATGAGGTCGAATAATAGAATAATACATATCTATATTATGTAGTTACGAGAGTCACATTGTCTCTATCAAAAAGAAGCGATATATATTTCTCACAAGCTGAGAACTCTAAAAAATATTTTGGTTGCGAATTATTACAGATTATGCGTCAGAAATGAAGTTTTGATAGTGAAACCTAATTGAATTTCTAAAATTGATTGACAAGCAATTACCTTTTTTTCGCCTTACATATTGAAAATGAAATTTTAGTTAACAATACTTTTCATTTTTTCGCAAATGCGTACGAACTGTATAATGCTGGTTCTATTCTCAACGATTCTATGGTCAGAAGTCCGTTTGACTAATATGAACGACATCAACCAAGAGTAGTAATTTCCAGTCGAATTATCCGAGTAGTTTGTTCTAAATAATCACAAAAATTTTTCTTCTGTCATGTTTTATTAGCATTCATATTTTACACTACATTGAATCTGCCTATCCATGTAAGAAGTTGGCATATATCTGGTCAGAACTTGCTGTTTCGACGTTGCTTTATGAGAAAAAATATCTGGCAAATTGGAGTTACTGACCACTCTTATGAATCAGTAGGAAAAAAAGATAAAATTATTCAGTATATGTTAATGAAAAATTTCAACAGTTTGATCGGCTGATCTGCAGAATTTTTGTTTCAGCTCTTCAGTAACCAGAAAATATTGATATAAAGCCATCCCATGAAATACAAATAATATCAAAATAATTACTTAAACCTCAATTTACTACTTCCTTCACTATAACTTTCCTATGACAACAGTTTACGATAGCAAAGTCAAATACTCCAGAATCGGAAATTGGAATTTGATCAAAAAACTTGGTGACGGTGCCACTGCAAACGTATACCTCGCTTATGACCCTACCTGCAGAAAATACTCTGCGATAAAAGTGCTCAAAAAGCTCGACTCCAAATACATCAGAATGTTTACAAACGAAACTCAACTTCAATCGTCTGTCAGCCATCCCAACATCCTCGCACTCAAAGAATTTGGTCAGTCCGTTACCTTAATCGATCGCAAAGATAACGCAAAAAAAGTCATGGCCTTGGCTCTTGAATACGCTCCCGGTGCTGACCTTATCAATCTCATTCAAACCCTTGGAGCCTTTTCAGATTGTCTTGCAAGAACATACTTTCATCAGCTAATAGACGCGATTGAATACTTACATAAAAACGAAATTGCACATCGCGATATCAAGCCTGATAATATCATGATTGATAAGGATTACTGCCTCAAGCTTGCAGACTTTGGTTGTGCCATCAAATTTACCAATGGGGAGATGCTAAAGAGCTCTGCAGGGACATCTGCATATTTCCCACCTGAGATTCTAGCAGGACTGGAATATGATGCTAAAGCCATGGATTTATTCGCTGCAGCGATTATCCTCTTCTGCTTGGTGATCGGCCATCGCCCATTCGAGAAGGCTACAGTTGAAGACTCTCTATACAACTGCATTATAAGAAGAAACTTTGACTCTTTCTGGAAGAAACATGAAGAAATAATGATCAACAATCAGGAGAGCAAGAAGATTCATCCTACATTTTGTGAGCTTATAAACCGAATGTTTGATGTGGATCCTCAGAAGCGGCCGTCAATCAAAGAAATCAAAAAGTGTTTCTGGTATCATGGACCTGTTCTGGAAAAGTCAGATATCGTTCGGGCTATTGATGCGGTTAAGAACCAGAAAGCTGCTTTCTAAATTCAATGCTGCAAGTTATAAGCAAATATTGAAATTATAATTCGCAATAATACACTATATATATAATGCAAGAATAATAATCTATATCAAAAGTTATGTAAATACGAAAGTCAGTTTGTCTATAACTATTGAGAGAGCCTCAGACAATCATTTTCGAGAGATGAAGTTGCAAAATATTTAAGATAGCGTGTTAAAAATGTTGTTTTGATCTTGAATTGTATATGAACCACTAAATTTATTCATAGGCAATTCTGGTTTTTCATTATATAGCCTGCCAATCCATTTCTGGAATCAAGTATTAGTATATTATTGAGATCTGACGGATCATTGAGGAACCCCACCGAAGCCATTCCTTGCTCAATTACCAATAATTCTGCAACATCCAGTCAAACAAAATTGCACCTTTTGATAGATGCCAACAGAATCCAACACACTGAGCTTAAAAAAATCAATTTGCATTCTACAAGCAATTCTGAGACGTTGCTATCGCTTTGAATGAAAAAAGAATTTCTAATATCAAGCTGGTAGACTGTATAATGTGATGTTAGATCCGATTCTGACATTCTATGAAGAGAATTACTTTAGAGGCTCGAATATTATGATTTAATCACATACAGAAAACTTAACAAGAGAAGTAAAGCCCCAACCAAATTATCAGATTAATCTTTCTGTTGTGGAGTTAATTATCTTTTTACTGAAGCGCTTACGCAAATGCTTATGTCTTGCTTGAAAAAATTTATCACACTCCGATTGAATACCTGATAAAAACTGATCAGAAACCGAAATTTAATGTTTCAGTTCAGTGCAATCAGGAAAAACAAGCTGTTTATTCGCAGCATCTTAGCTCAGTTTGAACACTAATCATTCATGAAGTATACACTTGATATGTCTACCCATACGAAATGTTGAGATATTTCTGGTGAACACCTTCTTTTTCCACCTAGCTTCCAAAGAAATAATATAAGTTACTGATCACTCAAATGGATCAGTAGGAAAAAAAGTGAAAAATTATTCAGCGTAAAATAATGAAAAATTCCGATAGGTAATTAGTTAGGTCTGTAAATTTTTTTTTCAGCTCTTCAGTAACCAGAAAATATTGATATAAAACCATTCGATGAAATACAAATAATATCAAAATAATTACTTAAACCTCAATTTACTATTTCTTACACTTCCCACTATGACAACAGTTTACGATAGCAAAGTCAAATACTCCAGAATCGGAAATTGGAACTTACTCCAAAAACTTGGCGACGGTGCTACTGCGAACGTATATCTCGCTTATGATCCTACCTGCAGAAAATACTCCGCGATAAAATTGCTCAAGAAACTCGACTCCAAATATATAGAAATGCTCAAAAACGAATACCAGCTCCAATCCTCTTTAAGCCATCCCAATATCCTCGCACTCAAAGAATTTGGCCAGTCCGTTGCCTTAGTCGATTGTAAAGATAACATAAGAACAGTCGCAGCTCTGGTGCTTGAATACGCTCCTGGTGCTGACCTTCTCAATCTTATTCAAACTATTGGAGCTTTTTCAGATTGCCTGGCCAGGACATATTTCCATCAGTTGATCGACGCGATTGAATATTTACATAAGAAAGACATCGTTCATCGTGATATCAAGCCTGATAATATCATGCTTGATGAAGATTACTGCCTCAAGCTTGCTGACTTTGGCTGTGGGGCTAAATTGGCTGGCACAAAGCTCCTTAAGAGTCGTGTCGGGACATCTGCATATTTCCCACCAGAGATCCATTCGAAACTGGAATATGATGGGAAAGCTATGGATTTGTTCGCTGCAGCGATTATACTCTTCTGCATGATGATAGGCCATATGCCCTTTGAAAAGGCGACGGAGATGGATGCGCTTTACTACTGTATTTTGAATGGAAATTTTGAGTCATTCTGGAAAAGACATGAAGAAGTTTTGTTAGGTACTGATGAGTACAAGAGGATTCCCCCCTCATTTTGTGAATTGATCAATAAAATGCTTGACTCAGATCCGAGAAAGAGACCTTCAATTACAGATATCAAAAAAAGTGTATGGTACAATGGGCCTGTTCTGGAAAGATCCGAAGTGATTGAGGCGATAAATGCGATTGGCAAAAAGAAAACTATTTTCTAAATTAAGTGAAATTATTCACTGATTTGATTCAGGTTTAATTAACATAGTCTATGATTTTTTCATTGATATACACTCAACAACAAAGAATTAGAATGAAGAGTAGCCAGGGGGAAGGCAGTATAGTCTAACCCTTCGAGTCGAATCATTCTAATCTTTATGGGAAACATCTTATAGTTGAATAACCGAGATGTTATTTTTTCAAATTTCACATTTTATTTTTATCGCGTGGTGTAGACATTTCATATGCATGTTATTAATTCAGCAGATATGAAAGTTATATGTGCTGTATATAAAATTAAAGCACTTTAAATCAATCGAACCGTCTCCAAAACATTAGGGATATCATAGACTGCGAAATTTTGTGGCAGCTCGTCCATGATTAAGAGCCATTCCACAAAAGTGAGATTATAGAATTTTGATGTACTTGGGCATTAGATCGTCTTCATGCTGATCACATTATTATTATGATACCCAGTAAGCAAAATACATGAAGCTGCATGTCTAAAGGAACAGTGAGGACTCTCAGAGTACTCCCATAATGCTAAAACATCATAGTATTAATAACATCGCATCGAAAACCCACTTCTTTACATGATACTCACCGTTGATTGATTTATATTATTTTAAAGCTTATCCAGTTAACAATCCATAATAAATAATCAGGCGGTTTTGTATTTTTACCAATGAACTCAAAGAGAGGCTTAGAAGGCGACGGGCTTTGTGAACTGTTCTACAACCTCCTATGGACCAAAGAGACTGTTTACGAGGATGCCTTTACCTGCTTTTTACCAGATACCGTCGTCTTTAAGAACGGAAATATCATCGCATGGTACTTCTCCGATGAAAAAGGAAACATTCTCCGCAAGAAAGAAGCTAACCTGGAAATCGAAAACGTTAGACAGGTTTTCTATCGCAAGCGCTCCAAATACGACGTAATCGCGCTTTACCTCACCGAAACAGCTGAGGAATCCGCTAAATATTCCGGAGAGATGGCAATCGAGTACCTCACCGAAGATACGTTTGAGAAATTACTAAAAGATCATAGAAAACTGCAACGCGGGATCCTTCAGAGGTTCATCGACCCATTAGGCGGCAAAAATGCATTAATTCAGGTCATTTGGACACCTAATATGTGTTTTTTCTCAAGAAGGGTCAATAAACACCTCATGAACGATACCAGCGTGAACGTTTACAAGAGAGTGATCACATTCGACGGACCAGACATATGGAGCGATAACGCCCCAGTAAGAGGCTTCGATTTTCCCACAAAAATAAGGACGCTGATTGAAAATATGATCATCCACATATTGAAAGTATCGTTCGATCGGTTCAAAGTGAGCAAATTAGTCGCCTTTCTGAAGATCTGCGAGGATAGGAAGGTCTGGTTCCTTTGGTCGAGTTCAGTAAGGCTGTACAAAAGGCAGGAGGAAAAGGATCAAGATGTTGAGCCCGAGATAAAGATTGATCAGAATTTTAAAATCCCCCACGTCATTGAAGAGAATCTCGATCGGTTTCGCGATTTGGGAAGGGAATTCGGGAAGATGGAAAAGCAGTTGTTCAAGTGCCCTCGATGCGAGGTGCTGACCCACGTTGAGAGGCTCGTCTCCATTGAATACCGCCTGCTGATCCAGATAAACTCGCTTGGGATGAATAAGGAAGAGCACGCTGAGGACCCTTTCACGAAAACCTCATCGAAAATTCGGTTTTCAGCTCAATCGTTGAAGAAGCAGCCCGAGATCGCTGAGGAGGCGCAATTAAGGCATAAGGCCGCTGATATACCGCTCATCATCAGGAGACTGCATCCCAAATTAAAATTGCAAGAGTTTATCAAATACAAAAACAGCATCGAGTTCCTGAGCAAAAGAGCGCCGATTTGCTTCGACTGCTATTACATTGTGGTTGGCAGTAGTAAGTGCTCTGGGAATATGCTTAGATCAGCGGAAAAGGTCGAGGAGCACTTCAAAGGAACCGGGTTCATGCATCATGACGCGCTTGTTAACCAGAAAGACATACTGAAAACCATGCAGAAGCAGATGGCTGGAATTGCAGAGAAAAAACCGCAAAGAGAGAGAATAAAAAAGCTTCGATCAGAAGTGTTTGCTAACAACGCAGATTTCCAAAAGAGACAAACCATGGTCCCAGGTCGCAGCAGCTCGACGGCGAGAATGCCGAGTATCACTAACCCTCCAAGCAGATCCGCATCGCAAGGGAGACTAATGAAAACGAGTTCTGCGGGGTTCAGCGACGGAAGAGCCACCGCAAGAGATTATTCGACTCAAGTTAGTTTCCATCCTCGAGAAGGCACTTCAGAAGAGCCGATACGCAAGCACAGGAGCGTCGTTAGCATCGGGGGTAGGAGAACGAGTCTCGCACCTGAAATCAGTGAAATGCAGGACGAAAGGTCGCAGCGGAAGGGGACCGATGATTTAACGTGGGAGGAGGATATAAGTAACACTCATGTGCAATGGACGAAACAAGCGCTATTGAAAAAACTGCTGATTAATTACCAGACTCAAGGGAATATTTTTATGGAGAACCAAGCGAGCAAAGCGAGGAAGGACCGAGGGTATCAGATCCTCCGAGAGGCTTCGGATCCGAAGTGGAAGATGATAAAGAAGGATATCGAGCAGCTGGTAGAACCAGATACATTAAAGCTTCCAGAAACGAAAAAAGTGGATTTGTTTTCCAAGCTGTTTGAAAAGAAGCAGCTGGGTAACCTCGATGAGGTAGATCCTATCGATGAGAATGATCATTTCGATGACCAGAAAAATGAGAAAAAGCTTGGCTTTGCTGCGGATGGGCTTGGACAACAGAATAACGACGATTGGGACACTGAAGCCGTGCGGATTTTGAGGTCGCTAGGTGATGTGAACCAGAAAGAGAAGAAAAACCTGAAGAAAAGCTCCAAGAAAAATATATTCGACAAAGTGGCTGTTGAAAAAGAAGAGGGCAAGGTTCTTGAGTATGAGATCCAACCGGGAATTAAAGAGGATGGAAGCCAGATTAGATCATTTGAACTTGGGAAGTTTGTAACTTCTGAGAGTGAGAGCGTTCAAAAAGATAAGTTAAATCTTACAAAAGAGAACGTAGCGGTTCAGGGCGAATAATTGAGTTGAAATTACTACTGAAATGCGTTTTTCATTTTTCCGATAGGAAGTAATGTATCATTTTTGTAATATTTTAAATAACGACACATATGTTGGTGTTTAATGCGAGTAATTTTGCTTTATAAACTCTTTCCAAAATCTTGTGATACAAATTTCAGATGACTGTAAAACAAAGAAATTATTAAATGCTTCTGTTGGCTCTTTGCTCCGAAGATGGGGGACCCTTGAGGCAGGAACTAATTAAATATATTTTTCCAGAGATGAGGATGGCAGTAATGTCTGAATACTTTTAATTTCGAAAAACTCAGATTATTAGTCGTATTCGCGATTAGAATTCGATATCGAATCTACATTAGTCGCTTCTATGCGTCTCTATGACTCTTAATGCTGGTCATAGAAGTGAGACTCATTAAGGATCTGACATGGAAAATTATTAGTATTATGTTTGATTAAAAGCGAACTTTCTCTAAGGATTAAAAAGCTGCGACTTAGAAATTGGGAATTTCAAGCTCGGTGTCAGAATTCCAAATTATCTATTGAAGATGAAACTCAATGCTCAACGAGAGGTGTGGAGTAGTTTTGCAATACTTGAGTTTTAATACTAAGCCGTTTGAGAGCCTCGGGATCTCGTAAATTACCCGGAAATGGTGAGTTTCGATAATGTTTGATTATCGTTTTTATTTGGCATTCTGTGTTCTCATTCCTTAATCATGCAAGCTAATTTGGATTATTAATTTTTTTAACGTTTCAACGTTTTAATATAAAAAAGCAGCCCGAGCTAAAATTAGATCATCCTACACCATCGAATTTAATTATGGTATTGGCCTTCAACCCAATCTCTAATCTGACTCTGAAAAACATCACCCACTAACCTTCGCCTAAACTCAAACGTGCTGCCAAAGTTCTCAAATAACATCCATAACATCGGACAAGTTGTATTAGAAAATATCCCTCCCACCCAAATCAATTACACATCTTTCTTCGATTCCATCATCGACTATTTGCAAAGGGGGAGCACCGACTAGCACTAAGCAGGAGAGCATAACCTTTGAAAATTTCTTTGAGTAATTCAATAGACTTCCACTAATCTCAGCTAACTCTCAACTAACTCTTAATTTAACTAAAGCGGTCATTTTTATCTATGAGGGCATAGCAGCCTGCGGCTTGGGTATCTTTTAAAACCCACAAAAGCAAAGCTGAACGGAATCCAAGCGCGTTTTTCCCTTATATAACATAAATTAAATTCATGAAATAAGAGAACATGTTTTTAAGATCGTTTTTTCTGTTTAAACAAATAAAATTATCGACTCAAAACATGATCAACTCAATACTCAGTCATTTCAAGTTCTCAGGTTGCTGCGCCACCTCATGTGTCAACGAAGGACGAGAAAACGAAATCGCCTTAAACCACTCCCAGCGCAGCGAGCATAATATCCAAACAGGCACTTATAACAAAATACCGCGACCGACTCGGGAACATAAGATTTTCTCAGCGCATCCAATTGAGATTGGCCTCAAAGGGACTTCTAAGAAAGACAGTCTTACTACAAGCGCCAACTCCAGTTTTCATGGACCTGCGCCTGAGAACGCTGTTAAGATATCTAAAATGCCCAATTATATTACTCCTGCGATTCAGAAAATCATCGACAGTTTAAAGCCATTCGAGTATGAATACGATAGTCCTGAAGATAAAACCCTGCCTCTACTAGAACCGTATGAAGTCGAGGAGGGTGCTATATACATTGGCCAGTGGAAGAATGGTAAAAAACATGGTCGAGGCGAACAGATTTGGCCGGACGGGACCTATCACAAAGGTTACTGGCGCAATGGGGTAGCTAAAGGCAAAGGGAGACTGATTCATGCGAATGGAAATGTATATGAAGGCGATTGGCATACAGATAAAGCCCATGGATTCGGAGTGTTTGCTCGAACGGATGGGTCTTTATATGAAGGAGAGTGGTTCGAGGACTTTCAGCACGGGTACGGGAAAGAAAGCTGGCTGGATGGCTCTCAGTATGAGGGTAACTATTACATGGGTACTAAGCATGGGAATGGAAAGTTCCTTTGGGGCGATGGGTCAAAATATGAGGGAGAGTTTCAACAGAACGAGCTTCACGGCCAAGGGGTTTATGAGTGGCCTGATAAATGTACCTACAATGGAGAATGGAAGTACAGCAAAATGGATAGCAGAGGCACTTTTACATGGCCAGATGGCAGGAAGTACGTCGGAGAGTATGTGCAAGATAAGAAGCAAGGGTTCGGGGTATTTTACTGGCCAGACGGGACGATTTACAAAGGATATTGGGAAGATGGAAAGCAGCATGGAGTCGGCAGTCTGTTCAACCCAGAAGGTGTCGAGCGCAAAGGCCAATGGTCAAAGGGAAAAAGGATAAAGTGGCTTGATCAAAGAAAAAGTGCGAATGTGATGGTCGAGGTGAATCCAAAGGAATGAGTGTTATTGTTAATGGTTTGAAAATTTTTACTCAATAAATTTTTTATAAAATAATAAATATGAGAGGTTTTTGCGTTTCGGGGTGAGATTTTTGAATAATGTTCGCTTTTACTTTGCATCTCTGATGCGAAAGTGGTTAATTATATTTTGAACTAATCTAAACTCCGTCTTGTGTAATAAAACTACCAGCTCTTGAATAACAGTATCATTTAACGATCCTGAAATCCGAAAAAATTCTCATTCTATGTGAAAATGGAAACCCAAAGAGAACGTAGATAATACGTGAATGGAGGAAGCGTAGATTCAATGTAAATAATAAAAATGAAAAATAAGCTAGCCCATTGCTAAATTTCTATTGAAGGTGACTTAGTAATCAAATTCTGATGTATTGAGTCACTATCTCGATCGATTAAAGAGATTTTCGTCTTGCCTACAGTGAGTGCACTTTTCATGACTTCTTCAAGGTGGCTATCTTGGTCTCTCTTCCGACATTTCGCGGCGCAGCTTGAAATGATTTTTTGGGAAATCCCATAAGCTAGCGCATTGAAAAATCCGAACAAGCCAGAGCATGCTGTGGAGATTAGCCTCAGGTCATATCCAATGCTCTCAACAAGATTGAATTCGAATAGAATTTCAACGATTCCAAGTGGTGTATAACAGAATATCAGAATTAAAGGATAAAATATCAGGACCTTCTCATCGGCGCTGTTATTTCTTCTAATGTGCTTCATTGTGGAAAGATGGTAATGAGCACATACAGTAATGGCCATTATAGGATAGACTACCATTATCATAAGTGATGAGACTCTGATTTTTCCCTTGTGGTTGATATAATAATGCACGCACTCTCCGGTGTTGGGGTTAATCTCTTGGAAATTTGTGAGAGCAGCTAAAAGACCACAAGCCGTTGCGACTCCAAACGAGAGAAGAAGGTATTTTTTCATGGACTTGAATGCGGGCGTAGACTTTATTGAAACGTTAAGAAAATGAGCGAGACAAGCCGTAATGGCCCCTGAAGCGACAAACCCAAAGACTTTAAAGTAGTAGCACGTTCTGCAAAGCGATTCATTGTTATTTGCGAGAACTATGAGCAGGGAAAAGCAATTTCCGATGAGATCTGCTGAAGCTAGTGAAATAATCATTTTGCCAATTCTCGTAGTATGAATTTTGAGAGTGAGTGTCGTAATGATGTTGAAAGTGCTTCCAATAATCGACAGGACAGCTGTAACTTGAAGCACCCTTAGGAGAGAATCGAATTCCTCTGGTGGCATGAATAAGAAATAAAAGTGGATTAAATGAGAAATTAATTGCTATACTTGCTCAACAAGTCCCGGAGTCGTCTACCAACAAACAAGTTTAATTTATTATTTAGGATGCTGGAATTGAGTTGATTGCTAATTCCAATCGGAAAGAAAAAAAGAGAACGTGAGCAAGCTTAAAAGTGCTCATCTTGTTGTTAATGAGGTTTCATGAAAAATACTCATTGATGGAAGACTACAATTTCGAAACAAAAATACATTGAAATGGTTGAAAGAGGGAAAGCTTCTCATTGTATTTGTGCTTTAGCAAGTCCAGTTTGGGAAAGGTATTAATCAAGGTTCACTTTAAAACTTCTTGTTTGATGAAAATTATACAATATTTGTTACTTCAAAATTTTGAAAATTTCGGTTTTTAGGTTTTTGGTTTGCAGATCAGCAAAAAACCTGCAGATTGAGTTTCAACTTTCGTTAGACTTAGCTTGTTGAGCTTGCATCCATAATTTATAAAACAAAGAGGTTGGATCTTGTAGTAGTTGCTGGGGCGAATTGAATTCAGCGACATTGCCATTGTCCATCACGAGGATTCTATATGGAACATTGAAACCAGAGATATACGTTCGTTATTACCTGTCAGAGTCGATTATAGTATTCAGTCTATGTGCAATCGTAAGAACTGTGCTATCTTTCAGTTTTTCATGAATAGTTCGTTGAAT
>ENA-UOUE01001807-UOUE01001807.1-compost-metagenome-genome-assembly--contig:-NODE-1807-length-11971-cov-5.693543_pt1 | contig 11971 bp, 3 predicted proteins | sample MGYA00238146_ERZ747223 | MGnify/ENA primary metagenome ERZ747223 (study PRJEB28781, sample SAMN06268865) | compost metagenome | isolation source: single cell | place: USA: California, Emeryville, Joint... | reverse complement strand
TCGCAAATAAAATAAGTTTATGTAAAACAAGATGCAAAGGCATGAAAGCGAAAGTTTCCTAGTAGGTTAAGTTGCATTCACATTTTGGAATTGCTGCTCATGTAATTAGACACTCCAGCTCACTCCAATTTATAAATTTTATGTATCCAAATACGCCAGTGTGGTTTTCTAAATAAATTTTATTAGATTCTGAATCAATTTCTAACTCAAGCTATATCGAGGGCTTTACGTTTATTAAAGTTCCAGGTACCAATAATTCTAAATTACATAATATATAAAATCGATTCGTTAGGAGAAAATTAATCGCTAAAGATATCTCCTTCGATGGATTTTAAAGATGGGGTCAAGGAGGTTCCTTAACATAATGCTATTCACCTTCATCTTACTGCAGGAAATTGCCTCATGCATAATCTAATTGGAGTTGTTTTGGTAATACATGGGCACAAAAACATATGTTTGTTAAAGTAAGCGCTGCTTCGATGCTAAGCTTCCATTTCGTGGAAATGAATAAGAAATTGGAAGATTTTACAATGAATAATGTTGAAGGCTAAAATAATGACGAATAAGAGGGGAAATATCGAAAAAACGGCAATTGAAGTTACATTTAAATGTTGTGTAGTTATCGTGCCTGAAAAGATATGAATGGAGATATTTTTAAGAGCAAATTCATTGATTGCAACATTTTGAGTGCCAAAATCGTGCAAAAGTTTAACTAACATGCATGTCATAGTAATTTTGTTCAAAAGACATTATTTTGATAGAGGAATTGAGCATTAATTTCAATTCAGTTGGCAACTTCGGTTGCAAAAATTGTTTTGCATTGGCCAAAACTGCTGAACTGGCTTTCAATTGCTCAGTTGGAAGCTTGCTCACTCTTCAATCTTTTTCATTGTTCACGGAATTATTTAATGAATTCTCTCCATAATATTTGTTAAAATGCTAAAGATTTTATAGAAATGGCTTTTGCATCAATGAAAAGGTATGTATATTTACGCTTCAACTCGAACTTTTACTAAGAGGTTTACTGAATTCATGTCAAATCTCAATCATTGGAGTGGTTTTTGAATGGGAGATAAAATTGCCTCCGCCAACGCCAACGAGTGACAGTTTCAGCAGGAACGAGTCTAACTAGATGACAAAAAGCAGCCATCCATCAAAACGACAGCCAAGGTATATTATTATCTAACTCTGAAAGAAGATATCTCCATATGGGTTTTGCATCCTCATATCCCTAGGCTCGTTTGTTTTGCTCTTTTTTTCACAACCTACTTCTTCATCTTTATTGAGAAGCTTTTCTCACCCTTTAATTATTTTTCGCACTCACAATGTCGAATTTAATACACCCACCCGAATTTTTCAATTTGATAATTTCAAAAGTGAATAGCAGAGAAATTTACATCTTCTTCCTATTCAAGCATAGAGTATAGTTAGGGTTCTGCTGCACTTTTGCTTTGCTTGATGAGGAAAAGTAAAATAATTATTGACATTTACAAAGGAAGTTAGAGTTTCTTAATTAAGTGAGTTATCTACAGGCAAAAGTACGAAGTTATGGAAATGGTATTCACTAAAATTGACGTTTAAACAAGGAAAGTGGATTTTTTCAATTGAAATTTGGCTGCTAACTCTTCAGAGCCTACTTTGGACTTCTAAATCGAGCTTCTTTCTTTAAGAAAACTCGCAAACCGGACTTAGCTGAGCATTTAGTATAGTGAACAAGGGAATTATGGTCATATACAAAAGCAATCTTAAGTAACAGAGAGAAAACGTGATTTTTGTCCTTGTTCAAAAATCTTTCTCAAAGTCCAGCCTCTAATTAACAGTTTATACTAACAATTTGGACGAATAATCCACAATAAATCTCGAGTAAAATTTCTCTAACAATATTGACCGCCTCTGAATAAATACATGTATCTTAAATGATTCTTCTTCACTCACTTAACAGAAAAACCTTCTTCCTCCTCCAGCAGCCGGCGATTTCGCTATACCCATTTTCCCTTGCCCTTCTAGCTCTTCATTCCTTTTTTTCAGAGCTATTATCATATTCTCGAACTCGATAACTCGACCTCCGCCCTGATTCTCTTTCAGCGACTCCAATTCTTCTGAAAGCTGCATATTCTGCTCCATTAGAATTGAATTCTCCTGCATGAACTTGTTGTTCGTTTTCAACAGCTGGTCAATCATCATCGAGTTCTGCTTATTCTGATCCTGCAGCTCTTTCAGATGCTTATCTAACGCCTCAATCCTCTGGGCTTCCTCCTTCGACGGCGAAGCCTTCCCTTCTTTATTTTCACCCGAAGTCTTGATGAGCTTAGTCGGGACCTCCACTAACTCGCTGTCTTCTTTAATACTAAAGTTTGCTTGTTTCACATGTACTTTCAAATGGATATCAGAACCAAAAACCTTCGAAAAAGGAAACTGAGAAGAAAACAAGAGGAAAATGCTGCGGTTAAGCAGTAAAATCTTTATTATTTTATAGGATTGGAGATTGAAATTAGATTGATTTTTAACTACCCTTGTTAAAAGCAGTAAATACTCCTAATGTATTTTTATACAATCATTCATATTAACAATCATGTAAGTTTTTTTCTGAGCTGGAAACACTTCAACTACCTAAATGTTAGTGAGATTCATGATGCGATTCATGAGTAGTTGCTTTGTGCTCTTCAATTGATTTCATGTGTACTTCATTCTCCTCCTCTTCTTCAGCCAAATCTAGTGATCTTCCGTTGGGAAACCACGAGAGATTGTCAGCCTTGTGTTTCGACGCTATATATGATTCGATTCCATTGTATTCCAATGGATCCTTTTTCTTGAGCATATACAGATAATAGACATAATTCCACAGATGATGATTGTACTGAATATGATGGAAGAACCCTTTGCCGTCTTTATCCAACTTCCAGCGATCGATATCACAAATGAAACATTTATTCTGCATATCGTGTTCAATATGCTCCTTCTGTTTTCTCAGCGTACCAAAAGTGAAGATGATCGTCACCACAAGCAAGTTCAAAAATATTAGATCAACCACGATGAAGAACGCTAACTCCCAGATAACTTTCGTCCACCATAGAGACCGTGTGTGTGGATCATAGGATGGCGTCTCCGTTACGTCTCCAACTCCTCCAAGGCTCCTAACTCCGTAATTTAACGTTGTAATGAAACAGTGCAGCATCGAAGTACAGGATCTTTCTGAGTTTTTCGTATACAGATCGTCAAGGAACCAAAACCCGAAAATCGTATAGATGAAAACGAAAATCAATCCGAGGATTCCTGTCATGATGAGCAATCTGCCGTTTAACGAGACGGCTCGCACCACGTTTTTGAGATTAGAGAAACGGTTAACGACGTCCAACAGCAGCAATGAGTAGACTAACTCTACCCCGAAGAGTCCTAGTATTGAGATAATCAAATATAAAGTGAGAGTTCGGAAGGCTCCATCTGAAAGGAGGAAAGTCGCGTTAGTCCAATAATACAGAAACGTTGTCCAGGGATTACCGAAGCATCGCTTACCATTGAGCATGAAAACGGAGCACTCTGGCCCATACTGCAGAAGTAACCGCCTTGTTGTAGAGATGTCGAAGTCTCTGATATCATCGAGGTGATTTTCGCTGCGTCTGATTATTTTTTCTAAATCATCCTCGCTCTCGCCTATTTTTTTATAGAATTTCTGCTTGCTGTTAAGGTCTCTCCATTTCTTTCGCAAGTGAAGCGGTGCTCTGAGCATAACCCATGAAGCAGTTAATAAGCCGAGGATGATGATTTGTATTATCCCCAAAACATGTATGGCGCTTTTGACGTTCATTTTCCCCATGTAAGCTGTTATGAGCATCCCATTTCTACCAGTATCAGTAGAATCATCAAATACCCTGACATAAGTAAAGAGGATTATTAAGTTAATCACGAGAGTGATGACCGTTGATAAATTTCTCAAGAAAGTCAGTCTCTTCGAAGTTAATTTCGGGCGCCATCGACTCAGTTTTGAAAAATGCTCCATCTCGTCGAAAAGATATTCAGTTGAATTCAGCAGGCCATGGATCTTCTCATTGGGAGAGTCTCGTTTCACGTGTTCCATGAGGTATTTCTTACTAGTACGAGACAGGAACCTCGTCTCGGGTGAAAGCGGGAAGTATACTTTGATCAGTTGCTCGTGGTAGAAGATAATTTCAATATTAGCTATATTTGCTTTGAAGAAGCTCAGCGCTCCAGTCGTCTTATCCTCGATCTCGTTACTTAGTATATCAGCTATAGCTTTGTTATGGTCTGCAAGAGTCAACAGCAAGATGAATACTCCAAACTCCTCAAGGATCTCATCGTCGAATGGATCTTCCTGAGCTTTAAGAGCGTCTATGATCGACGTTGTTTTTGCTGATTTGTTGAGTCCTTTACGCTTGCAGAAAGACTCAAATTCATCTGTTAGCTTATTAATCACGAATTTGAAATCGATGTGAAGACACATCTCTTGAATTATGCTCTCGTTTGTGTTTCCTTCCAGCAGAGAATAAAGTAGCTTCATTGCTTTTGCTGCGGTCGCGGTTAGAGCTTTCAATCTCTCTTCAGTGGTAAACCCACGCCGCTTCTGCTCTGAGATTTTGTGGAACATAGTGGCATAATCCATGCAAGAATTTATTATTTTTGATGCAACTAGCGTCCTTTGATTCTCCGGGCAAGGTCCTTGGACGGCTTCGATGAGAAAATCTAGCAACTGGTTCCCAAAATCGAGACAGCTTGCGTTAGCGAATTTGATATATGAAGCAAACCAAACTGCTGAATTGGAAAGGAAATCAAAAGATTTCACGTTGATACTATCATTCGAAACCAGCTGTATTCGCAAATGATTTTGCATTTCGAAATTGTGGCCTTCGCAGAACAATTGCAAAAGTCTGAAGAGTTTGACCAGCTTATCTATATTATCAGTGATTTCGCTCTGAATCTGAGCAACATTCTCTGCTCCATCTGGTTGGGTCACTCTATCAGCCGTTAAAAATGTTTTATTTTTATGCTCATCTTCCTCGTGGAAAATATTTCTATTCGCGAGTCTTTCATTCAAACGGACCATTTCTTTCTTCATTTCTTCAAACCCACTTATTATCTGCTTACGAATCGCTAGAATAAAGAGGTTCTGAGTGTCATTCTTCATGAAGTCCAAGAAAACTTTCTGCACGTTATGATTTCCTCCGATCAGCAAAGAAATCGCCAGCAATATCAATTCTTCAGTAATCTCTTCGCTACGGCTTTTCGGAAGAAGCTGACACACTACCCCCACAACTCCAAAGTTCGTCATCTCATCCTGTCGCTTTCTCACCCTCTTTTCGAATGCGATCCAGTCTTTTGACTCCCATTCTGCAGCTGGCTTACTGCTCCCTGGAACTTCTCTCTCGATTATCCTCCTGAATATCCTGATTCCCACAGTCTTTAAATCGTCATTAAATGAGTCTTCCTCTCTCAAGATCAAGTCTATTAGTGCCTCAATAACTCGCCTGTAAGTCACAGGACTTCCCTCCTCGACAGCCCTTTCGATGTTGATGATCATCTGTGTCATCGCATCAAATTCAGTATCAATTTTATCAGTAAACGCCTCCTCGTTTAAACTTTCAAGTTGTGCCATAAGCTTTTGAAAGTTCGTCTGCTCTTCAAGCATTTCAGGCTCTCCAATTAACAAACGAGGCGTCTTCACTTTGAATTTCGTGAGCATGGTTTTATTCTTAGTATACCTCTTTAAGGTCGGAGAATTTTCCTTCAGGACATCGAGATTCACCTCCTGACGCTTTATAAGCAGTTCGGAAGTGAGACTCATGCTCTCGAGTTTTTCATGGTGGTACTTCTCCAGAATACGGTAGAGTTTGCCGACATCTTTCAGTTTGTAATGATCAGAAGGTGCGAGGTTGAATTGTTTGACTTTTAGGACTGTTTGTTGGAGAAGATACTCGTAATTAGGGAGATCAATCGTGTTTTTCTTCCTGAACAGCGAGGTCAGATTCAATATGACGCCTTCGAAAACGAAGACTTCTTCAATGCGCTTCGACGCTATGATTCCCTTATTTGCCCAAACTTCATATGAGCTCCACCCTGAATCAAGCAAAACTTGTAAATCTTCAACGACAGTAACGAACATCTCACTGAGATACTGCTCGTCTTTGGAGAGAGTTTCTTTCTCGGTGTCTAAGTACACATGGTAGAGGAAGTACATAACCGCGTATTTTACATAATAGCATTTATTTGCAAGGTTATAAATGTTTTTTAAAATCTGTAGTGGAAATAAAATCTGACACTTGCTCTCAGTAGCAGCGTTCTTTCCCTCGCATGCTACGGCAAGGACGTCGAGGAGACTTACAAGGTAATCAAGTTCTCCGGGAAGCATGACGGTAGGAGTATGTTCATTAAGTTGCTGATCGTAGTTTTTGAATTCTTCCTCCAACGTTTCCCAAGTCCTGTCGAGTTCAAAATCAGGGATCAGAGTGGCATACTCTTTCCTTGACAAGCAGTTTATTACTAGCGTTTGATTCTTTTTCAAGGTATTGTCTTTGTATTTCATTAGAGAGTTGAATGTTAAAAGCAGTTTGCCGCGTCTAAGATCGTTGTTTGGAAGGTATTCAATCAACTTTACGACCACAAGGAGATAATTTTCTAAAGTAGAACTGTCGCTTAATAGCGATTTATTATTGTAGAAAAGTTCAACGATTATGCTTTCAAGACCAAGCGAAGTGTCCTTCTTTAGCATTTTCAGCAGCAAGAAGTTATTTCTATTGACAATTGCTTGGTTCTCCTTGTCTTGACAGGCGAATCTTGCTAAAAATTTGACACAGGCTTTTAGTATTAACCTCTTTGAGCTCTCTGGGTTTGTATCATCAGACTCAATGCGGCCCTTTAAATCGTAGTTCAAAATATCTAAAACTCCCTTGTAAGTGTTCATGTACCGCAATATTTTCTGGTAGATAGGATGCGGACCAGTACCAAATTCGAAAATCTCATCAGGCTCTGTGCTACGATTTGTTTGAAGGCTCGATTGGGTGAACTGTTTTTTTGTATATATGATTTTGTTTTCAGTCACGCCATCTTTTGTCATCTTTAGAAATTCACTCAGCATGTGAATTGCTTCGAGGACCTCCTCGTTCAGCTTTTCGGAGGCTTGGTCAGACTTTCCGTACCATTTCTCTGTAGTTTCCGCCAATTCTTGGACTCTTTCTCCCAGTCTTCGGATGATTTGGATATTGATTATGGTCTCGTGATCATCGACTAGGTGCACGAGCGAAAGAGTCTTTTTAAGACTCCAGCGTTTAAAATGCTGGTCATAAAGGATTTCAAAGGCTAATTTTCGGAGTTCGCTGTTTTCATAGAGCAGCAAATCTGCCAATATCAATGAAAATGAGGTGTGTGAATAGCTTCCAGCATCAAGTTCTTTTTTCGAGCAGATTTCTTCGACCCAGTCTTGTGGGGTTGATTCGGTTAAATTGGAGTTTGGCTTACTATTGTGAAACAATTTGGTTTCTTGTTGTTTTTTGAATTCAGCTAAGAAGCTTCTCATGTGCATATCTTTAAAGAAATTCTTGATAATTTCAATGATTTCCAACGCCTTGAGCTTGATCTGCATTAAAGTTTCAGTTTCACCGGTTGCTTGATATCGTGAGCTAAAGCTTACTGATTCTGGATTAGCAACAATCGCTTTGAATGCGAAACTCGAGGATTTTTTGTTCCCCTTCCTGAATTCATTCTCTGCTACAGTTGTCACATCTTTCAATCCATTCAACATTTTCATGAGCGGGCGCAGCAGGCTCTCGATGTCTTTAACTGTGGTGTAAAACCCAAAGCTCACCAATAGTTTGCAATTTTCCAAGAGAATATACGTCATTTTATTCAAATCCTCTTCGAAAGCGCGCATATAGCTTCGAGTAGCGATATTCTGGAAATATTCTTGAAGAAACTCCTTAAAAGAGTCATGCTCATGCGAGTCTCTCGCAGAATTGAGCATCTCTCTACAGTTTTCGGAATTTATGTCGTCCCAAGTGATCAGATAGTTCGGGACATTCAAAGGCTGATAAGTCTTATCGACCCAGAGGTGATTGAATAATTTGGCAAATGCACTGCGCATTTCGATAGGGAATTCCTCGCTCGACAGTATCTCAAAGCAGAGCTCGTACGTATAAATCTCTTTGAGTCCATCAATCGCTATATAATTCCTCGAAAGGCACAGATCTGCGAGAAGATAGACCACACCAATATAATAGTCATAAACGAGAGCATCATTGCCGCCTCTCTCGCTCGCCACTGCTTGGAACGTGCGGAGCTCGATCCATTGGCCAAATGGAACGACGTTGATGAATATTATTTGATTTTCCCTAAACTCGATGCGGTAAACGATCTGATCTCGGATATGCTCGTCTTCGAAAATAAGCGTCGAAATCGCGTCTTGATTCTTCATCATCGGTTCTCCGTCGCATACAGTCAACGCGCGAAGCAGATTCACGTATTTTGGGTGCGGGTGCCGACTTGTTAGCATGCCAATAAACTTCGATATAGTCTCAGGATTAATCTTGCTCTCGAGGATCCTCTTGTTGTTATCGATGAGCTCAGTGAGCGTCAGCTCGGCTAACAGGTCGTATTTCGAGTCCGAAAACATAGATTGATAAATGAATAGATCCAGCCATTGCGATGCGTAGAGCTCATTAGGTCGGTACTCTCTAATTGTATGTTTGATCAGCTTGTTAGAAAGCTGAAATACTTGAATCATCAGCGGGTTGGTGATCGTATCCATCCGATAAATGCCAAGAGCGAAGGGATAAAACAGGATATCAATAAGCACCTCTATGAGTTTCATATCTTTAAGCAGTCGCTGGCGGTTGGACCAAGTTAGACCCTCACAGGTAAAAGGGTCGGGGGTGATGTCTTCGACTTTCACGACGAAAAATATCAACTGTTCCAATGTCTCAAGCGCTTTGGTTAGGTAATCTGATGTTAAATACTCCGTTTGCTGAGCTTTAATCACGTCTCGAAGAAAATGCAGCCTCGTTAGAGCAGAAGCAGCAAAGAGTACATCTTTCTTCTCGCTGTCGTCAAGTTTTTCAACAACAAACGTATGTTCCGATGACTTTTGTGTGTCCATGTACGTTGGCTTCCGTTTCACGCAAAACTCGCTGTCTTTGAGTGGTTTAAAATAAGAGGAGAGCTGATTGCTGTCCTTGTGTGGTTGACTGAAACTCTCTCTGAAGCTTTCTCTCGCGCTTATTTTAATACTGCCAATAAGATGCGTTGCTCCAGTGTACCGCTGCTGAGTAGAGTAGTTATTGAACATTGAGTTAACTGGGGTTGTTTCAGGGAGGACTCGCAGGAATAGGTTTTGACCTCTAGCAAACGACAAAGTGTAGGAATTTCCATTAATCACGTTCGGGTTTTGTTGATAAGCTAGCGGGATGAAGCTCACGCAATTTGCAAGATCTATAGCGGCTTTTTCGTCTCTTTCCTGTGCCAGAAGAGGAATAACTCGAGCTTGATCCATACGAACTTCATCTAAAATCATAATTCTTCCGGTGAGAAAATGACGCAGTTTGTAAAGACTGCAGTTTCCGGTCATGATCTCAGAACCTCGGCCTTTCACGGCTAGCTGTTCTACCTCCCATATCTCGCTGACTGAGAGACTTTCTTCAGGATAGTCTCCTGAATACTTTCGCACGTAAACTTCTGGGTTTTCTTGCTCATAAGCAATATCAGCAGCAACATAGCCGTGAACTCCCATATGTCTCAATCTGATAAGATCTCCTCCCATAATACTTTTCGTCTCCTTTGTTTCGTGATTGTCACCTTTGGTGACACGCCTGTAGTACAGCAACCGCCAACTTGTCTCCTTATACTCAGACAAATGCGCTTCAAATCGAACCGAGTAAGGATCCATCTTTCGAAATTCAACGGTTTTGTACGGAGATGCAGTAGCGTGGACGTTCTCGACTTTAATTGGGATATCAAGATCAATACGACCTTCCCTCGCAAAATTAACATAGCAACTCAGTTTTGTGTTCTGTAGCAGAATCTCTTGATCATAGTGAATAGGATCACCTTCATGACAGACCTGATATTTAGGGAGAATTCGAAATATCATTCCTGCATTATAATCATCCGATAAAACAAAAGTATAGGCAGATTTCTCAAATTCCGCAGTCGTGACTTTTCCATCAAGAAAAGATTCTGAATCCACATGCATTAGCTGTATTTCGGAGCCATAGCTGACGGCAGATCCTTGATAAACCTCAAGAAGTTCTTTATTCGCAGCTGCCTCTTCAAAGCGACGGCTCTGAGCCTTCTGGAGATTGTATTCGTATTCATCAGCGAGTGCTTGATCATCGTCATTGCCAGAGTCTTTCATTACGTCATATTTTGGTTTTTCTTTCTTCAATCGCCGATATTCTTTGTGCGCTTCATAGTTGAGTTTGGGCCAAACTTGGAAAATAAAGTCCCGGTAGTTCTGGATTACGGCTAAATTTTCGTCGTTGTTCTGTTTGGCTGCGAGCTCGACGAGGTTGAATGGAAGAGTTTGAAAAAAAATACGATTGTCAGTGAACCCGGTTGATGATAGTACGCCATCTATTGTACTTTTCAGATGAGCATGCTTTTTAAGGTGTCCGGCGATTATAAAATAGTCGCCGTACAAAAGATGAGGCTCGATTTGGAGAGCTTCTATCTTGGACATTGATTGCTGGTAGAGGTTACAAATAAAATAGCAATCGCTGAAAAATTAATTGAGTCAGGGCTTTTGATTGATATCCCAAACTTTTATCATGTGTTAAATTTTATATTGCTGAAAGGTTAACTTGTGTGGACAACTGGCTAATTCTGAGTGCAGCAAAGGATAGAATGGAGTTAAGGCGCCAGTTGAAGGAGAATGTAAAGCGAGCTTAACTATTAGATCGGTCAATACGAATGTTCAGATGGCATATTGAAAAATAGACATTTTTCATGAAAGGGATAGCTTGAAGCTCAGAAACAAAGAAGAATATTAATCTATAGAATATTTCATGCAGAATCGATATTTTCAAAGGAAAATTTTTCGGTGCCGCATTTGGGCTGACCCAGTTTGCAACGATAAATTCATTACTTAACTGCTCAGAGCAAATGTACTTATTTTTCACCTTTTGTCTCGATAATAGAATCTTGCTTGCTTAGAGTCACGATAGAAAGTTTCGTCATGGCAAATTTGAAGGTTGCTGTTGATTTATAATCGTTGAGGTTTGTGGAGCGCATTTCTTGCTCCTGAATTGAAATAGAGTTGGGTGACTCAATTTAGTTTCGCTTTTCAATTTTTCTTAAGTTTTCAAATTCCTTCCACAAACTTTCGATTAAGCAAGAAAGAAAACCATCTTCAAATTAATTTTAGCTTAACAACTCTCTCTTTTCTGAAATATTTTACACATCGTTGTTGTGGTACCCTTTTGCCTTCATGGACTAACTCCAAACAAGTGCATTTAGAATCTTTAATTAGCTTAGCAAATATCCATCTCTTTCTCGTTTCTGATTGGTCCTGTACCAATATTACTTGACTTTAAATGGATAGAAACATAGATTTTCGAGAAATGCATTTGTCGTTCAACTCTCATTAATATCAAATAATATCAACATATTATCTAGATAGATATACCACTGAGCATGCATACACAACCTTATCGACTCCCTCCGCTTTCCTGGCAACCTTTCTTTTTCGACAATTCAAACGGCAAGATCAAAGATCTAATAGAACGGCGAAGATTCTTAGAATCTTTAAATCATTAATTAATTTTAACCAAATCGATTGTTCTTAACGACACGAAATAGTTCCATCTTACTGAATGGTCTCCGATTTTTTATGAGAATACACTACACACCCCAAGAAATGACCAAGCAAGCCATTCAGTCTCTTAGTAGCATTATTACCCTTAGCCTCTAGTACATTCTAATCAGACTTTTCAAGATTTTTCTCCCTGTATCAAGATTCTAACGTAAGATTCCA
>ENA-UOUE01001806-UOUE01001806.1-compost-metagenome-genome-assembly--contig:-NODE-1806-length-11971-cov-9.057676_pt1 | contig 11971 bp, 8 predicted proteins | sample MGYA00238146_ERZ747223 | MGnify/ENA primary metagenome ERZ747223 (study PRJEB28781, sample SAMN06268865) | compost metagenome | isolation source: single cell | place: USA: California, Emeryville, Joint... | reverse complement strand
TTCCTCTCAAATGTTTCTGCCATTCTTCAAATATGCTAGCATCTTCAGTGAACAGCTCGACAGTAGCGGTCCCACTGCTCAGAGTAAAGCCATACTGCTTTTTCTGAGCCTTGATACGAAAACTACATTTAATAAAATCCAAGTTTATCGATCCTTTAATAACATTTGGGTTTTTTTGGTCACAATACACGAAAACGTTCTCATAGAGACAGTATCTGCGCGCCACCCACATCTTGAGACGTTTGCCTTTCTTATGAAGTATCGAGCTGTAAATACACGGGCCAAGGCTTTCGATTCCAGATTGTGGAGGTTTCACCCAAACTTTCAGCCGGGACTCAGTCGCAGGTCGTTCTGAAGCAAAGAAATCAGCGCAAGAAGTTTCTTCTTCGAAGTCTCTCTTCATAGATTTGGTTTGTATATATTGTTTCCCAACTAAAATCCTAATTATAATGATCACAAAGGCTGGATATTAACAATTTTGATAAAACTGTTATTTATGTGTTTTCATTCGAAAAAATACTTTAATCTGGGATCCGTTTTCGTAATTAATTTATAATCAATCGATTCTACCGGCGCGACCATTAAATTAGGAGAGCGCGATCAATAAACGTGAATCAGCGGAATTTTTTAATAAATTCATTTTTTAATTAGAAATCAACGCATGGAGCATGCGCTCCCCCGAGGTATAATGGGGAAGTTGCTTATCGTATCGAAAACACGGTGTTTTGCTCTGAAAAACAGAGGAAGCCATCCAAAAACCTGTTTAGGATTAGCGAACTCCGATAATTAGCACTATCTCATAATTTCAATGAGAGCAAGGATTCTGACAATTGGATCCGTTCAGATAAGAGAAGAAAGGCACCAAGAAGCGCCTTGTTTTGTGCATAAGGTAAGAAATGCTTAGTAAAGAGCTTTTTTAAATTGCATTTCCTAAAGATTCGCATCACGTCATTCATTATCAATGAATAAAAAATTATTTCGCAGCAATTTGAACTTAATCGTGAGTTAGAGTAAAAAGAAAAGTTGACCCTCGCGTGAAGTAGGACAGGAAGGTATGGCCAAGTTGCAGAATTCTGTAGTTGATTAGATTTGTGAAAAGAGATGACTAGCTTCTTATCATCTGTAAGATTTCCTTGAATTTGTGGAAAGTAAGGCTGCTAAAACTTCAAGGAGGCTTAAAGGAAGTAATTGATATCGAATTACTCACAGTCAGGTCTAGGGATAGTCTTCTAATCATCCCATGGTTGTTGAACCTGTCTTTGAATGGTTTTTATATAGGAGACTTAAAATAAGACGTATTTTATGCGAACCGTTCACTAGGTGATTCGGTTTCTCTATGGATTGATTGTGGAGACATCAATGGGATGCTAAAAGCTTGCAAGTATCACTATTCGTTGAAAATTTAAAGCAAACAATGCGCATTGAGAAACAGGTAGTTTTGGCATTCAGGAAGTTTGATTGTTGCTATTCCTCAAAAAGTAGTTGCTTGGAAGGAACTAATGTAGAAAGGTTTCGACTAACTTAGAATGAATAACTAAAAAAGATAGTTGGTATTCAATGCAGATCTAGTAGGATGAGTGATTGGTTTAATCAAACAGTTCCGATTCGGCTTTAAGAACGGAAGGTTTTTCCGAAAGAAAGCTTTATTTTCTTTTGAATCCAGGAAGGAACAAACTGAAGAGGGTTTCTGTGGTAAGAATTGATATTATTCAGGGTGAATTTTTATCATGATTCAAGGATTAGTGGACGGATATCGACAGGACTGCTCTTCTTGAAGCTGAGCAGTTCCTTTTATACCATAGCCCATAGCGGTTAGGTTTATAATGCCGCTAAAAGTGCAATCAAGGTTTTCAAATTAATTTCTTTACAATTAAAATGTGTCTGTATCTCAGTCGAGTAATAAATCGAAAGCGATAATTTTATACTTCAATATTAAATGGGTTTTCACCCAAATTGCATTAACAAATAGAAATACAATTTGCGTTTTGTTCCCTGGGGATGAGGTTGGGGTACCTTGATGGGGATCGCAAATTTGAAATTTTGGTGAAAATCTCAGTGTAATAAGACCATAAGGCCGGAGTCAATTTTTGAGAATCACTTTCTTGATTAATATATCCTCTGCTGCTTATTATGCTTATACAAAGGATGAGTCTGAAATAATGAGAGCATTCAACCCGTTGAGTTCACTCAGCATCAGTAGAAGGCATAAAGTATCATTCAGAAAATAATACGTAACTCATCTTACACGAAAAATAATTCAAGGTGAGTCGAGCTATCTTACTTTGTCAGGTATTAAAGGAGGAAAAGGATTTCTACATAATCATTTTTCAGACCCATCATTAATATGATTGCTTCTTTGAAAACTAACTAAAGTCCAGACTTTCTGGATATATTATCTCCTCTCCCTGGTTATTTTCCCATGGTAAAGAGAGCACTGCATCACTTAAGATATTTATTGTATATCTTAGGCGCGAATATTGTTCTTTTTTATACGTATTTTCTCTTTCAATTTGACTACTTGACTGATGAACTCTGAGTTGTTTTGACCGTGTAACAATCTTAAAGGCCTTCCATCAATCAAAAACTCCGACGCGTCAAGGAATCGAGGAATATCATTTTCACATTACAATAAATCCCTGAAAGCCCTAAAATCACGGATTTGTCTTTGTAATTAATTGAACAGATGGTCTACAGAGTACAAACACATACAACTAGTCATTATCTTTAATCCCAACGACAATAAACATTAAACTGACTCGAAAAATTTTCATTTTTCAGTGTATCGAGCAAAAATCAAAACTGCAACAGCTTGTCTTCGGATAATTCTATTTATACCAGTTTCATTATTATTTTCTAACACTTCTTATCAAAGACAACGAGGAACTAATCCATGCAAAAGACGGGTCAGAAGCACGTCCAAAACGCTAACAACTTCCTACTAAAGACCTTCAAAACAACCACCGACCTCAGCAACAACCTCAAAAAAGAACGCAAGGTTGTAGAGAATAAATACCTCGAAAGCGTCCAGAAACAAAAACAATACAGAAACGTTCCTCTCCTTACAAAGAATAAACCCACTAGAGAGGACGAGGAGCGTCGCCAGAGGGAGGAAATGGAGAATGAAGTGAAAAATATTGAGTACTTTGTTAAAATGAAGGTCTCTGAGAAGAATATTGAGATGATACAGTAATCGCACCGCTTAATTCAAATAATCACCTTACTTATCCCTCAGAGAGCAGAAGAATAGACGCAGAGATAACCATTACGCTATATTACGAGAGTACGAGGTCTGGTTGAAGGCTCTCACCCAGAGCTCTGAGGAAAATTATCGAGAAATTAAATTGGATGTTGAAACGTTCTTTATCGAGAGTGATCAAGGTAAAATCCCCTCATTGAGTACTGATCCCTAATCATATTTAGAAATTACGAGATACCTCGATGAATACACTCATGACTATCTGAAAGGGCTCGAAATCACTTTTATTTCAGAAATGACGGAATATTTGAACGACAAAGAGACCGCCCGAGAAGGCCGTTCGACCAATCTGCTGGATAAACTGAATTTTATCGAGGACGAGCGAGAAAGAGCGTTGAACGCGTTGCTGGACAGACTCGAGAAAATGCTGATTGACAACGCGTTTTTCGATACGAAAGTCGTGCAGAATAAGGAAACCGGTGAGAAAGAAGTGATCGTGGTGCCGGATGTGAAAAAGGATATTATTGCCCCTGAAGCAATCAAATTTAAAGAGATGGTGGCAGCGAGACGCAAAGAAAATGAAGTTTATCTCGAAACAGTCATTAATAACCAACGTGAGACGTTTAAGACGTATCGAGCACGCGCTATCGTCATTGAAAAAGAGTGGAGAAAGCTGAAACATGATGAGTCTTTGGAACTCTTCATGGCTGAGATGGAAAAGAGAGAGTACAATAACCCCGAGGACCGTAATGCGCTGTACGCTGAGTTCAAGATAGTGCAGCAGCGAGTGTTTGAGCAGAGGAAAATCGTCTTTATGGACATGGAAAACGTGCCTGTTGAGACTGTTACCAAGGCAATGTTTGAGAAATACATTGAAAATTTAAAAGGAATTCATGAGAAAGCCAACGAAGCATATGACCACATGACGGAGAGTCTCGTCGCGCATCATAAGGACCTGAAAAATAAGCTAATGGCTATAAGAGAGGGGCTGAGACAGCAGCTGGTGTTCTATGGTGCAGATTTGCCAGAAGACGAGTCGATTGAAAATATAATCGAAAGAGACTGCCAGCCGATCATTGATAAGATCGTGAATAACAATCAAAAGCTCCTGAGCGATGTAATCAAGGTTATTGAAGAGAATGACACAAGAGCCCATGAGTTCTTGATGAACTTGGCGCAGTTTTATCAGAAATTCGGAGAGTTGAATGACGATTTAGACAAGAGGCAGAGGCAAGAGGACAACAATTACAAGCTTGCTGCGGCGAAGCTTGAGGATGATAACGACGAGAAATTAGAGGAATTGACCACAGAGTTGGAAAGGAGGAAGAAAAACCTTCGACAGGCCTTGCATCACATCAAGCTGGATGAATGCCTTGAAATCGCCTTCCAACAGTTAGATGTCATTGAGACCGAGTACAGGAAACTCCACGCTGATAATGAGGAACTCGCAGCTAGTCATCCCGGAAAAATCCTTAGTTTCTATGAAGAAATTGAGGCGAAAACCGCCGAGCTCTTCAAGTTGGTGCCTGAGTCCAAAAGAGAGGAGTTTGAAAAGAAATACCGTGAGGACGCTGAGGCAAGAGCGAAAAAGCAGTTTGAAGACGAAATGAAAAAGAAGGAAGAAGAAGAATTGAAGGCTGCCGAAGAAAAGAAAGGAGGAAAAGGAAGCAAGCCGCCTCCACCAAAGAAACAGGATCCAAAGAAACTACAAAAAGAGATGGAAGACAGGATGGTGGAAATCATGAAAACTATCTACATCAGACAGGTCGAAGAGTTCCAATCGCCTTTCCAGAGAACTTGGATTTACAGCATGAGCACCGCTGAGCTCGTGAGAGAATTTTATAAAATCAACCCTGATGAAGAAGAACTCAAAAAGCAAGAGGAAGAACGACTTGCGGCTGAAGAAGAAGCGAAGAGACTTGAAGAAGAGAGGAAGAAGGAGGAGCAAAGGCTTTTGGAAGAGGCTAAAAAGAATCCTAAGGTAAAGCTTTTAGTAGGTAGTAAAGGGGCTGAATATCGGTGTTTATAGGGCAAAAAAGATGCGAAGTTGCCAGCAAACCTTGCCAAACAGAAGGAAGAGGAGGAAGCAAGGAAGAGGGAGCTTGAGCTGCAACAGGAGCCCCAGGAGCCTCAGCCTGATCCTTACTTCACTGAGTGGTTTATTACTTCCCCTGAAGATCTTGACGGCAATAAATTGCTTGATGTAATTGATTTCTTCCTAATGAATTGAAGGGATTATAACATGTTTTTCTATTCAGGAATCGGTGCTATTCCCATATGACGGCACCCAAGGTGTGATAAAGATGTTCATGAAGAAGTTTTTCGGTTACTTAAATGTAAGGATGGAGGACTATATGGGAGAGTGGAAGCAAATCGACGAAGAATTTGTAAATATTAGATGAAATTGACTTAGAAATAATATTATCTATCCATTATAAAGATCGATATGTCAATGGAGAAGCTCGATAAGAGACTCAAGGCTCATTACCCGCTGAAAGGAAAGCTAGAGACAGAAATCTACCAAGTCAGGTCCGCGGAAATCACAGAGCATAAGCGGCTCTACGAGAGACACGTGCGAGACGTGCTCGGAAAAATGGATAAGCAAACTGACAAAATGAACGTTCTACTTGAAGAAGCACAGGAAGAATTGAAAGAATACGATGATGACCAAAAAAGGCTTCGCGAGGCCTTGGTCACAGGCGATTCGCTTTCCAAAATGCAGGGATTGTACGCCCAAGCCAAAGAATCTAGCCTCAAAATCGAGAAATGTAAACAGATAGAAGCTTTACAATGGCTCATTACCTAACTTTCTCATTAGATATTGTCGAATTGAAAGAGAAACTACACAACCTATCAGAGACTAAACTCAAGAAATTCTTAGCGAAAAACGCCGATTTTATCAAGAGTCTGACCCTCTTTGAAAAGGGTGGAAAGTTCGATCAAGAGGAAGTTGACTGGTACCAGAACTTGCTTGTGGAAGTCGACGAGAGGTTCAAAAATCAAGCGAAATTGCGTGCGGAAAAAGCCCAGGTCATCGTTGACAGGATGCTGACTCATAGAAAGAACCATATGACGCAATTCGAGAAAGAGTACGCTGAAGCTCTCGAAACCCTCTCCGCGAAAGACGGTACCGGAAAGAAATACGGAAAACCTAAAAGAATCGCCCAGGAAAAATTGCGTTTGGAAATGACCAAATGCGAGAAGGCTCAGGAAACTATCAACAACTTGATCAGCACCCTGGAAGCTAAATACAAAGAATTCAAGCAGAAAGTGTCCAGTGATACTTACATCCTCAAAGAGCCACCACTGTCCATTGAAATCAGAGAAATTCTGATGACGTTGAGAACTTGCATGGCTCGATATGCTCTTCACATCGAGGGATTGAAACCTGATTCGAAAGTTGGGGACATGCCTCGAGTTACTTACAAAGAAGAGCGGTTGAACATGCTTCTTGAACCTAGTGAACTCGAAGGGGTAAAATTTATTTTAAGAGACTTTGAAATTAATATCTTCACTTCTATAGGACGCGAAACGAAAGGATGACGAGCTCTCTCAGTTGGGTCCTCTTTACTACCAAAAAGACGCGAAGAAGTTCAGAGAGTTGATCGATGAGATCGAAAAGGTTGTTAAAGAGGAAGCAGTTAAGATTTACACGCAAATGAACAAAACGAACCTGCTCACCGGCGCCGACAAGATCCCTGATCACCTGCGTAATTATCTCGAAGGCGTGAAGAAGTCAACAGATGAATTCAGACTGTCTTGCGTGCGTCAACTCCGAGACGCAGCTGGTCTGCTTTCGGATCTGAGCGAGAAGATCAGCGAAATGCTGCTGGAGTCCATCAAGACTCGTTATCTGAGAATGTCGATGATTTCTAACGATGATATAAATTCCGGCTTTGATAAGCTCGCGGCTCAAATGGAACAAGAAAAACAAGAACATGCCTTCAAATTACGACCAAATCTATCGAATCCTGCTTGCGAGCAAGAGTTTAAGGAAATCACTGCGAAGGAAAAGGAGCGTCTGACCACCTTCCTTGATGTAATCTCCAAAAAATTTGTTTCAGTGTCTTAACTAATTGTCTGATGCTAGACTATTGAAAAAACTAGAGAAAACCTCTTGAAAACGAACGAAGACGTTGCTACTCGGTTCTTTAAGTGCCTGTTGAATAACTTCAATTTCTTACTCGAGTACTACGACCGTATGTTCCTCTTTGAAGATTTCATCAAACTGCCCGGAGGTAAAAACCCTCATTGAAAACGTGTTTGCTAATATACCGATCATAGATGAGGATATTCAAAAGAAACATTCAAATTTGAGAACTCTACTCAAAACCAAGCAATTTGGAGTCACTGTCGATAGATCTACCGAAAGATGTCTTGAAAAGACCTGGCCTGGGTTCCCTGGCGACTCGTTCAGCGTCGCGATGCATTTGCCGAAACCAAAGGAGACTCCAGAAGAAATCGCCAAGAAAGAAGAAGCTGCCAAGGCGAAACCAAAGGCTGCTGATAATAAAGCGACTAAGAAAGACCCGAAGGGCAAAGAACAGCAGCCAGTTATTGTAATGGAGCTCGTTCCAGGGGAGAACACAAGGGAAATTAAATCATTCAAGACGTTTAGACAAAAGAGCGCAAATAGTTATAGAAACAGCGGTTATAAAGAATTCAAAGCGTATTTCGATCATACAATCGCTGACACGTTGCTTAAGTACCAATTGGCAAGAGATAATGAAATCAAATTCCAGTTTAGTTGGGAGAAGAGTATCTATGATATATTCAATAAATCTTAACTTTTTACATATTTTCATTGTTTCTGACTCTACTGGAAAGCTGATTTCTTTATGTTAAGAAATAGCCAAATTGCCCTTTCTGACTTTAAATAATCGTTCCTCTCCTTCGAAAGTTTTGCTTCTCATTAGTTAGATTACCAGCTTATCGACTTTATGATCGAGGCTATTGAAATTTTTATTTAGGACTCGCTTTTTGCTGCGGAAGATTTTGCGGAGCTTCCTATTGTCTTTTTTCGCAAGAGACATTTTTTTCGTAAGCTGCTCAAATTCAGCGTCAAAACCACGAGAAAAATCTTCTTTCAAAGGCTCTTTCTTTTGCTCGCTTCTAGTTTTCAGTGGCGATGATTGCTGAGTCTCGCTGACTTTCTCTGGTTTCGGCTTCGTGCTGCTCTGATTCACGCTTTGTGTATGAACATGACGCGATTTTGACATGACTTTGGTCCCGCTAGTATCAATTAGCTGGAATTTGTTTTCTATGCTGTGTTTAATATTCAAGAGTCGTTCTGTATCCTGATCCGTTCCCAATTTCGCGAACTTCGAGGTTTGGAGTTGGTTTAACTGGAGGGCCAGCGGAGAGGAGATATAGTGAGATTCTATTTTATTCGAGCCGGTAAAATTGTGCTCGTCTCTGAGTGAGTCATAGCCTATAAGGCCCATAGCGCTAGTTAAATCATTCACGGTGCTTGTTATGTTCTCTTTCAGTGCGGTTTGTCTTTGATAAGTCTCCAAATCATCACTTTTTTGCGTATGGGAGCGTTCTATTGGTAAGTCGAGGGTTATAGCCCCCAGTTTCTGTTTGGAATCAGACGCTTGGGCCAAGACTCTGTGCTGTTTTGTTAGAATTCCTTGGATTTTCTGGAGTTTTGTGTAGTCTTTTCCCAAAATTTTGCATTTTTGAGTCGCGATGAATTCATCCATTCTGCTCATGGGCTTCAGAGCCTGGCTCCTGTTAAATTCAAAGGAACTTGCTCCTTCTAACGCTCTGGGAGAAATGAAACTGTTTGTAATGGCACTCTGAGCTCCAATATTTGGAAGGATGATTGGCTGGAGTTTCAGTGGGGTTGTCTGAGTCTTTGATGTCCTGACTTGCTCAACGGTCAGGTCTCCAATAGAACTGTTGCCTTCAGTCGAGACTCTTAATTTTGTAATCCGAGCGCCATCTCGAAAAGCAGCAGGACTCTGCAGCGGAGAGGAAGGGCCATCAATTGTGCCTTTAGACCGCAAGGTCACGCTGCTTTTTGGGTGATTATGAGCGGATTCGTCCGCTTTGGAAGAGACATTTTGTTGAAGTTTTTGCATGAGATTATGAGTAGCGACGAAATTTTCGACTTGCTTCTTTGTCAGATAAAATTTTTCATTTTGATTGTTGCTAGGCTGGGTTTCTAAGGGTTTGTCTCTAAATAGTACTTCCGAAGATAGTTTTGGGATTTTTAATGATGTACGGGAAATTTGCTCAGGATGATGGTGCACTGGTCTTCCTTTTGGAAGGAAACCGTTGCCGAGTCTAATCTTTTTGGACGTTTTAGTGTCGCTTTTCTCGAATTCTTCTCTGAGGATGGGGTGTTTGACTGAAAGAGGGAAGCTCATAGGAATAGAAGAGTAGGTTTAGTTTTATGAGGGATCTATTGCGAATTTTATTTTGTACGAGTTGCGACTACTGGAAAAGATTTATTTGATATGAGAGCTTCGCTTTAAAAAAACGTAGTATTTTCATAGTTGAATATTCAAGGCATGATCATTAACAGATTGACAAAGATCTTACGTCTCCATTTTTTATTTTTATATCGATTTTTTTTGTTATTGAGAATTTAGATTTCTCATTTTCTATAGATGGAAACTTTGATCTGAAGGTGTTAGGCTATAATCTAGATAAAATCCCATTACATTCAAACTTAACTCCTGATTGATTTTCTTAATTCCCATATTTATTCGTTGTTCAGGATTTGGACCGATATCGGCGTCTAAGTTGAAGGATTGGGTCTTCTAAATTGGTGTTCATTGCGATTCTGAACTTCGAGAAGGAGAAATTATGCAGAAGCAATGCTATCTTTCCCAAAAACATAAATTGGATCAAAATACTGAAATGGGTGATCTTGCATTAACCTGAGTATCAGTGAATTCTCATGCTGAGAGCGTTTTTTTTGATTTGTAATACTTATTTCATTGATATAGTTCGCAAAACACTATTCTTGAAAGAATAGTTTCTATATGAAAGTCAGTGAAAATATGCGCTAGCAAATGAGTAATATATTCAATTTTCTATTCTATTCGCTCCCCGAAATAGCTGCTTTATGTGGTAACCGCCACGAAATAACTGGTGAGAAGGAACAATTACAAGGCTACTGCTCAAATTGACAAGAAAGAGATATTCAGCTTTAAGTTAAGCAGCGTTTCCCCTAGAAAATGATTGGATACTTCAGCCCATAAAGTTCAAGAAACGCGTTGCTGCTTTTAGAGTTATCTTAGGTGTGTCGTTTTAGCTCAAACAAGCTCAAGTAGAGTTTATAAGTTCAATTTTATCTTTTCTAATTGGAGTCTTAGATTTTCCTAAACTAATCTTTTTTGTTTGCGGATAGATAAGGGCATTGCAGTTTATATTCAGACATATATCAAAGGATAAAGGATTTTCAAATACCAATTGCTTTCATTTATGGTTTCTTGCAGCAGCTCTCTTTCAAATGACGATTGATTTTTCATTTCGTTCACATGAAGCAAACAGACATGATCGCTTCTAATAGTTGAATTAGATATATTTTTAAAAATTTTTTTATCAAGCAGTAAAACGTTACTTCCAACTGAGGACTTTTGACAGTAAAGCCTTTTTCCAGTCTCGATATCTAAGAGCGAAGCTGTCTTATCACCTGAACTACTTGCAACCATATCGGAAGTTGGATTCCATCGCACACATAATATCTCGCCTATTCAATAACAATCGAGTCAGAAATGATTGTTTAAACAAATAAAAAGTATTACTGTGGTGCTTATTTAAAGTTAGGACAATCTTTGATATGTATTCCCGGTCTCAGCCGAACTATTCTTTGTTTTCTCACTCTTCTAAAATAAGGGTTCGAATTCAAATTTTTTTTTCTATACAACAATGTTATGAATGTTCCAAATTGCTATTATTTTATTTAAATCTTTCCCAAAATTCTTAAAGGAAAAAAAGTTTCTGTCGTTGAGAGGAATACAATATTGTGAGATTATAAATGCTTATGATTTCTTCATCATTGATGTTATTCAAATTTATTCTGTTTGTCTTATCTCTTAATAAGGTTTTTCTTATATAATATTTGTTTGGCTTATTCTCTTATGTTTACGGATTATATGAATGTTTTTATTATTAACGATATCAATATAAATCTCCTTGTTGGGTGGGTATGGGTGATGTGTTTCAACCCACTTATAAATCCCAGGAGTTAAACTATTATTATTATGAGATAATTCACTTCTTCAGTTTGACTTCAGCCACTTCGGAGAACATATCTTGGACGATAATTCTCAAATTGTTTACGATTTGTGCTTGAGTAGAGCTGATTTCGCCTTTTAAACTTCCAATTTCGCTTTTTAAACTTCCAATTTCGCTTTTTAAACTTCCAATTTGGCTGTTTAATGATCCAATCTCGCTATTCATTTCTTTCTTCAATGAGCCAATCTCGCTATTCATTTCTTTCTTCAATGAGCCAACCTCGCCTTCCAATTTGCTATTCATTCCTATGAGCCTGTCGTCAACATCTTTGATTGAGACGTCAGAATTACTTTTTCCCTCAAACTTCTCAACAACAAGTATAAACTTATCATTTAAATTGCTCTGAGAATTTTCATTGGCTGTCTCTTCATTTGCCACAGCGTTCCGTTGGACCCTTCTCACTCTTCTTTTTTGGCATCCGATTTTCTTGGCCACTGCTTTCATAACAGCTGCTTCCTCAGCAATTTCCAACAGCATGTTAATTCTCTCCTTCAGGTCGATAATATCGAAATCTTCCTTTAC
>ENA-UOUE01001799-UOUE01001799.1-compost-metagenome-genome-assembly--contig:-NODE-1799-length-12055-cov-5.882451_pt1 | contig 12055 bp, 5 predicted proteins | sample MGYA00238146_ERZ747223 | MGnify/ENA primary metagenome ERZ747223 (study PRJEB28781, sample SAMN06268865) | compost metagenome | isolation source: single cell | place: USA: California, Emeryville, Joint... | reverse complement strand
AATCCTTTCATCACGTAGTTATCAAAGATGATTCCATTTCCACCAAGCACTTCCCTTCCCAGAGCAGCGACTTCTCTGCCTGTCTTAGAGCACCATGCCTTAGCCATGCCAACCATTCCAATGGTTGCTTTTCCTTCCGCATATAGGCTAGAGACTCTCCAAGTCATTAGGAGCATAGCTTGAATGTTAGCCATCATTCTCACAAGCTTATCTTGGACAAGTTGGAACGAGGTGAGTTTCACTCCAAATTGGGTTCTATTATTCAAGTATTTGATGCAGTTGTCGTAAATACCCATTGCAACACCAGTAGCAACAGCACAGACCTGAGCTCTCGAATGAAGTAGCAACTCCGCGACTGAACTAAAGTCTTTCACGTGAGGCAATCTATCTTCATCAGGCACAAATACATCGGTGAATGTGATGTCACCATTTTGAATGATTCTGACTGCTAATTTATGTTGGATAATTTCCACCCTGACTCCTGGGCTTTTCAAATTTACGATGAAACCCTGAATCTTTTTAGATTCGGTGTCACGGGCCCAGCAAATTATGTACTCACGGTTAGAGTTACCAATCCATCTCTTACTTCCATTGATTTTCCACCCTCCATGTACCTTTGTCGCAGTGGTTTCAAGATTGCTAGCATCCGATCCGAATGCAGGCTCAGTCAAGGCCCATCCAATAACTTTTTTATAATCTCTGAAGTCAGGTAAATATCTCTTCTTTTGTTCCTCATCTCCAAAAAGTTCAATGGTGTACATAGCTAGATTTGCATGGATAAAAAAAGAAGTGGCCATAGAAGCATCGACACGAGCGAGCTCAGTAACGATAGGAATTGAGTAAGTAACAGGCTTTCCTTCGCCATATGGTTTGCTAAGGCAAACTGAAGCGAACTGGCTTTTGCCAAATGCATCCATTAGAACATCAGGATAGGTAGCCTTCTCAACATAGTCATTGATTACAGGTGCGATTTCGTTTTCTGCAAAGGATCGCGCTTTCTTGGCAAGTTCTCTTTCTTCTTCTGAGAAGAGATCATAGAAGCGATAGAAATCAACAGAGGAATCAACGATCTTGGCTTCTCGTTTGCCTGTGCCAGGTTTACCAGAAAGTTGGTTTGCTACAAGACCTAATCTTTCCATTGTTCTTTGGTGTAATTATAATTATCTTGAAGTTCAAAGTTCCAATTTAAAAAAATAGAATTGACTCAGGGTGACGTCTATGACAACATTGGTAAATTTATTGGATTCATGAGTTTTTCTTATAACTTTCCAATGTAAGATCAACCAAGTTAAACATAATATAAAAGGATGTGGCTTCACAAGAGAAAAAGAATGTGATAGTGAAATTGAGCAGCAAGGGAAAGAATTCAAAATAACGTTATTTTTGACAAAAGTTTGGATAAAAAAATTTAAATTTTTCTACATTAGCTCAGCCAATGCACATGAATGGTTCACTCTTCTAGTTCAGCAAAATTGTAGTTTTCAAGTGAGATGGTATATGTTAATCGATGAAAACATTATAAGACATTTTAAATAATATTGAGCACTTATTACGCTATTTCTGATCATTCGGCATCCATACATTAGGCATTCGTGAAAATTTTGTTTTTTCCCATTGATGGTATATAACTTAATAATAATTGTTAAGAGTAGGTCATTTCATTCATCCAACATAACAAATCTGCCTGGTTTAAATACTAATTCTTACGTTTTGCATTAATTTTCGAATTATATATCCGCCTTTGGAATGATCTCTAGTTCATTATAAAAACCAGTTGCATTTTCTTGTGCTGGAAGCCATTTCATCTCACATTCCTACTTTAAATGCAGCTTTTCCTGTGAGTTCTCTCCCAGCAACAAGCGTATTAATATCATAGGTGCCTTCATACGTATGAATGGCCTCCATATCTGCGAATCCTTTCATCACGTAGTTATCGAAGATGATTCCATTTCCACCAAGCACTTCCCTTCCCAGAGCAGCGACTTCTCTGCCAGTCTTAGTGCACCATGCTTTGGCCATGCCGACCATTCCAATAGTTGCCTTTCCTTCCTGATAGAGATTGAAGACTCTCCAGGTCATCAAGAGCATGGCTTGGATGTTAGCCATCATTCTCACAAGCTTATCTTGGACAAGCTGGAACGAGGTGAGTTTCACTCCAAACTGATTTCTATTGTTGAGATATTTGATGCAGTTATCATAAATACCCATTGCGACGCCTGTGGCAATGGATAAAACCCAAACTCTTGAATGGAGAAGAATGCCACCAATGGAGGTAAAGTCTTTTGCATAAGTCAATTTGTCTTCATCAGGCACGAAAACATCAGTAAAGGTGATTTCACAGTTCTGCACAACTCTCAGAGCTAATTTATGCTTGATAATTTCCACTCTGACTCCTGCACTTTTCATGTTCACAATGAAACCCTGAATACTTTTCGATTGTGAATCTCTAGCCCAGCAAATGATGTAATCACGGTTTCCATTGCCGATCCATCTCTTGCTTCCATTGATTTTAAATCCTCCTTCAGCCTTAGTTGCAGTCGTCTCGAGGCTGCTTGCATCCGATCCAAATGAAGGCTCAGTCAAGGCCCACCCAGAAATTTTTTTGAAATCTCTGAGTTCAGGGATATATCGCTTCTTCTGTTCTTCGTTGCCAAGAACTTCAATAGTGTACGCTGCAAGACCAGTACACAGAAAGAAATAAGCCATAGAGGCATCAACACGAGCAAGTTCAGTCATTATCGGAATCAAATAAGTGGCGGACTTTCCTTCACCATAAGGTTTACCAAGACAAACTGAAGCAATCCCGGTTTTCGCAATGGCGTCAACTAGACTGTCGGGAAAGGCTGCATTCTCATAATAATCATTGATGACTGGGGCGATCTCTTTTTCTGCAAAAGTTCTAACCTTTTTCGCGAGTCCTCTTTCTTCTTGGGAGAAGAGATCATAGAAACCATAGAAATCAACACAAGAATCTACGATTCTGTTTCCGCGTGCGCCTTTGCCAGATAAATGATTTGCTATGAGGCTAATTCTTTCCATTTTTCTTTTTTTTTTCTATGAGAATTCTATCTAAGTTTATAGTTCTGATTAAAAGTTCATTTCGCGTGATTCTGATTCTTGATCATGAGTATCTTGAAGTTATAAATTACTTTTTTTTCCAAACAAGTGTTTCCCCTATGACTGAAACACTAAAATGTACTTCATGAGAACGCGCCTTGAATGGTTTTGGCAAACCTATGAATTTACTCCTAATAGATCCGAGTTTTGAAGCGCTAATAGATTCAGAGAACAACCTTTTGTTGTAATCTTTCAGTTTATTCTCAAGGACTACCCTCACATGTACTTACAATAAAGGATAAATTACATAAAATCAATACGTTAGAAATACAATGCTCCTATATAGTATTATGAACTTCCAATATTTTTAGAGACCAAGCAACTCTCGATATCTACAGTTCTAGTTTTTAGAAGGAAAACAAACATTTTTAAGTCAGGCAAGAGTTTGTGTGTGATATTTATATAAAGCCCACTTAAAATATTCACTCAAGTCTTTTCGTATGTATTAAAATTAATCTTATGCAATTTCATTTTTTTTCCTTTTTGTTGCAACGAAATTAGTCAATATCTTACTTGCCAACTTTGAACGCGGCCTTACCAGTGAGTTCTCTACCAGCAACAAGAGTATTAATATCATAGGTACCTTCATACGTATGAATAGCCTCCATATCACAAAATCCTTTCATCACGTAGTTATCGAAGATGATTCCATTTCCACCGAGGACTTCTCTTCCAAGAGCAGCGACTTCTCTGCCTGTCTTAGAGCACCATGCCTTAGCCATACCGACCATTCCGATGGTTGCCTTTCCTTCCTGATAGAGATTGAAGACTCTCCAGGTCATCAAGAGCATGGCTTGGATGTTAGCCATCATTCTCACAAGCTTATCTTGGACAAGCTGGAACGAGGTGAGTTTCACTCCAAATTGGGTTCTATTATTCAAGTATTTGATGCAGTTGTCGTAAATACCCAATGCAATACCAACAGCAACGGCACAGACGCAAACTCTGGAGTGAAGGAGAACTTCTCCAGTTGAAGTAAAGTCTTTAGAGTGGGTAAGTCGGTCGCAGTCAGGAACGAAGACATCAGTGAAGGTGATTTCGCAGTTTTGCACAACTCTGAGCGCTAATTTATGCTGGATGACTTCAGATTTGACACCTGGGCTCTTCATGTTAACGACAAAGGCTTGAATGGTCTTTGTTTCTATGTTTCGGGCCCAGCAAACGAGGTAGTCGCGGTTACCGTTACCGATCCATCTCTTGCTTCCATTGATCTTCCATCCTCCTTCGACTTTAGTCGCAGTAGTTCCTATGTTGCTCGCGTCCGAGCCGATTGAAGGTTCAGTCAGACCCCATCCAGAAATTTTCTTGAAATCTCTGATATCAGGTATAAATCTCTTCTTCTGGTCCTCATCACCAAGAACCTCAATAGTATACATAGCGAGACCTGTCTGGACAAGGAAGAAAGTGGCCATGGAAGCGTCCACGCGGGCAAGCTCCGTAATAATCGGTATCAAATAAGTCGCAGGCTTTCCTTCACCATATGGCTTGCTAAGGCAAACTGAGGAGAGCTTGCTTTTGGCAATAGCGTCAACAAGATGTTCAGGGAAGGTAGCCTTCTCAACATAGTCATTGATGACTGGTGCGATCTCTTTTTCTGCGAAGTTTCTAACTTTCTTGGCAAGTTCTCTCTCTTCTTGAGAGAAAAGATCATAGAAGCGATAGAAATCAACAGAGGAATCAACGATCTTGGCTTCTCGTTTGCCTGCACCAGATTTGGCAGAAAGTTGGTTTGCTACAAGACCTAATCTTTCCATTTTTCTTTGCTTTTGTGTTATTCGAATTATAAAGAGATTTCAAAGTTCCGATTTAAAACGTGAATTGATTCAGGGTGACGTCTATGACAACATCGGAAAGTTATTGGATCATCAGTTTTATCTTGGTATAATTCTCTTACATAGTTCCAAGAATCTGGTCTGACAGGTTTCGAGAGCACGATTACCATAAATTTTTTATGAAGACACTTCTCTTGTGTGAAAAGATCAGACCCATCAAGTAATGTGTACAGAAACTCAATAAATTGAGAAAAATGTTGGATTTTCTCTTTTTAAATGAAGTAGTAGCATTGTAAATGTATGCTCCTGAATCAGGTGCCTTTTAATGGCATATACTAGCTTTATTAATAACAATGGACCTCTCTCTTTAGGAATTAGAAATCCAAGTGGAGTAACCATTTGAATGTTTTATTAAATCCTCTTTTCGTTACGGTTTTTGAGAATTCATGGTTCATCGTCTGGAATTGACACCATTTATGAACAATTTCATTATCCGATAAATAGTGAATCAAAGTTTGCACTTGTGTCCGATGTGTTGTTAGAGAAAATACTCAATTAAATTTTCCAGATAAGTGTACCTTTCTCTTCAGGATTGTTGCATTTTAGAGCTTCCAGTGGAACCTAATCGAATCTCTGTCAAGAGTTTTCATCACATATAACAAGCAGTTTTAGAATCTGCTGTTTGCTATCAGTTGCGTCTTTTTCGGTAGGTTGAAAGAGATTTTTTGATTCAAATGACTAAAACCTGCTAGAATACCAATGAATGATACAAATTCTTGTAAAGAATTATTAATGAATGCCAATCTGAGAATGATTTGTAAATATTTAGGAGAGATAATGATTTGAATGATTTTTTTAGTCTGCTCAACATCCTTTTCGCTTTTATTTAATCAATAATCATTTAGTAATAGACTCATTTCATTTCAGATCCGAAGCCTCTCCAACAATTCTTTATCATTTTAAATTTTTGACATTAATAATTAATTCTACCTCTACAAATTTCGGGGGTGGGGGGATATTATGATCAGATATTAGAATCTTATCACTCCTTTGCCTGTGGTTTTCCAAGAATCAGTTCATGGCCTCTTCAATCAATATAACCATCAGCTAATGGTTTTATTGGCTTCACCGAGCCAACAGAGCCTCCATACTGAGAATTTACTTATCCTTCGATCAGACTGGTTTTTCGAGTAATTCTGAACAGTATTTGTCAAGTTAATATCGCAATAAATGATATCAGAATCCACCTTTGATTGATTAAAACCTGAAACTGAAGCTTGCAATCAGCGGAAATTATCTCTTTCGAAGAAATTTTTAAAATCAAGAAATTATCAGAAAAGTGCTTTACGCATCCAATTATCCATCATAACCTTATTGATGAATCTATCACCATCAGCCTATGACATTGCAGACGAGTCCTCACTCCGTGAAAGACTCAGTAACAAACTTTCTTCTCAACATCGGTTTGAGGTTTTAACACCAGTAAAGAAATCATTGAAAGACTCGGAATCCAAAGTCCCTGTTGAATCGAAATTTGACTATGCCAACCGCTATCTCACACTCAAAAGAATTCAAGAAGCGACCAAGGATATGAATTATTTTGGAAGAGACACCTCGAAAAACGATGAGCGAGACATCACTCCTCGATTCAAAGACAACCTATCGACAGCTCCAATTACGAAAATTAGGAACGATTACGACAATAGAACGCGGCCTTCGACAGCGCAGTACTACCAAACTCGAGATCATTCAGACACACAGAGCAGTCAATTAAAATCCGAGCAAGCGAAGATTGAGAAAAGTGCAGGTCAAATAAAATTTAAACCCTACGCGGTAAGTTCATCGCGTGCTACCGACTCGCTGCCCAATAGAAACACTGCTCTAGCTCAGGACAGCGCAATGCTATCAAGAAATGATAATGTCAAAGCTCGTGAAGAGAAAGAGCCCATTGTGACCAAACCTCACCAATCAACTCCTTTGAGTGATTATGCGACTTCAGTTTATTCAAACTATCGATCTCCTTTGACGAAGGACCAGCCGAAACCGAGCACTGAATCGCAAAATCGTTATTCTTCAAACCCAAGCTACTACACTAGCTATTCTTCTAATAAGGACACAAATTACTCGCCCTACTCAAGAATCCATCTAACAAGTAGTAAGCTAACTGAAAAAGATAGTGCTGTTGCTTCGGAATATATTCGCAGGTCTCCATATGAAGTTATAAGCAAACCTGCAACAACTTCAGGAACATACAACTCGAATAACGACCAGAACAGCTTCATGCCGACTTATTTAAAATACTACCGACCTCCCACATCTGAGATGCCAACAAGAGTCACAGAACAGAACAAGCCAACAACGACTAGCACACTCACCACCGCTGATGAAAAAGTTTCGATAGAGTCGAAAATCCAATCATATAACTACATGACTGAAAGAAGAAGGCAACTTTACACCGAGCACTCAAGTCTCACTTTGACTGAAACCATTCGAGATAAAAAAGCAACCGTTGAAAGTTCCGACATTCCTGATGCGAAAGAAAGTGGGCCTTCTATTTCTATCATTTCTTGCATCAAGACATCCTCATTGAAGACTAAGCCGCAAGCTCCGAATGAAGCTGATCGAGAAGGAGAACGGAAATTCCTTCCACCCAAAGAAAGTGTGAGACAATTGAGAGAAGCTGAGTATAGATTAACAGAAACAGAACCGAGCAGAGAAGAGAAAATGGCGTCGGTCAACCAAAATAAAGATGTTATCACTCAGAAAGCGGTTGAATATAAACCATTTGAAACTGAGCCGTTAAAAGAGGCGAAGTTCGCTCCAATCAAAGCAAGCAGAAATTCTATCGCGTTAAGATCAACTGATTATAGACTGACAGAAACCGAACCCCTTAGAGAAGAGAAATTCGCTCCGATCAAAGAAAATAAGGAAGTTACTATTATAAAAGCAATTGAAAAGAAATCAGCTGAAATTGAACCCTTTATTGAATCAAAGTTTGGTCCGATCAAAGAAAACAAAAAAGTCATCGCGTTAAAACCAGTTGAATTTAAAACAACTGAAATCGAACCATTCACAGAAGAAAAATTTGCTCCAATCAAAGAAAGCAAGAATATTATCAATTTAAAACCAGTTGCATCCTCTCCGATTGAGCTTAAAAGCAAAGCTTTACCCACAAAGCCTTATCAACCTAGAACCATCGAGCAAGTTAAAGCTATGCTAGAAGAGGAATTTGAAGAGAGGGCGGCAGTGGAAATAATGAAATCAAAACAGGAGCATTATGATAGTAAGAGAATCGAGAAAGAAATTAAGAACGGAAGACAAATAGGAGATGCAATCGAGAATCCAAAGGTCGATCCAAACGATGCTTCCATAGAGCCTTTTAAGATTTCTTCAATGAGATTAGCTGAAAAAATTGCGGCAATAAAGAGCTCCATTAGAAATGAGCTGGAAAGAGAGCAGCAGCAACTTTCGAAATACAACGAATACAAAGTTACTCGTCCGCAATCGGCGACTGTCAACTTGATCTCTAGTGCTGAAATCGTTTCCAAATATTCCAAAAAATCCTATCTTCCTGACAAAAAGCCTATTATTCAGCCCCAAATTGAGGAAGTGGTCAACCCCGACGACTGCCAAATTTGTCTGGCGCCACTGTTCAATAGTCTGCCTGATGAACCAGAGAAGGAGCTGTCAGTCTTAGACAGATGTGGTCATCTCTTCCATAAAGAGTGCCTGTTGCCGTATCTGAAGGAGACAATTACGACATTCAATTTCCCAATACAATGTCCATTTGCAGGATGCAAGAAAGAAGTTCTGGAGACAGACTTGAAAGAGACTCTTCCTTCTGATCTCTACGAGAAGTTCGAAGAGTTTTCTCTCAAATTCTACTTAATAAAAGTTAATGATAGGATTGCGAGATGCTTTACAGCCAACTGCCCATATGTGATTGAGATGGACCGTGCAGGGCAAATAACAGTGCTGAAATGCCCATTGTGCAAGGGTTATTACTGCTTGAAGTGCGAGCAACTGGCTCATGAGCCGATGACATGCGAGGAAAAGAGGGCTCTGCAGCAGGAAGATCCCGAGATAGTCGAGTTTGTTAAGGGGAAGTCCCTCAGACGCTGTAATGCTTGCAAATTCTGGGTTGAGAAGACAGAAGGCTGTAATCACATTACTTGCAGATGCAAGAACGAATTTTGCTATCTCTGCGGGTTAAAATGGAAAACCTGTGGCTGCGAACAGTAATGGGCATCGTTGAGTGATCACTATTATAATATATCTAATCTATTAATGAAGAGTAAATGTAAAAAGAAAATGAATGATCTCTTAATTCTCAGTCGATATGAATCATATACGACTTTTTGCTATGTGATTTTGATTTTGGTTTTTTCGCGCCAATGATTGAGAGATGAAGTGATCACCTACCAACACGATTGGTTTCAGCTTTTTTTTTTTTACCTTTTTTTGTTATTTAACTCTGATTGTCTGTTAATTTCGACATTTGTTCTTCATAATAACCTCCTGGATTAATCTCCTTACTCACTATTTTCTCTCTGTAATTTCTTGTATTGGTTATCTTGTAACTTTTTATAAGATCACATACATCCTCACAATAAATGGTGACCATGATAACCACACACAAATGCATTATAGATTTATTTTTAAAGGAAATATGTTTATGAGATGGCTTTAGTTTTCTCCCGCATCGACCGCATCGAGCTTCTTACTAAAAAAATGAAGTAAGTTTCCTTTACTCACAATACAAGCAGAAGTCTTAAACTGGGGAGTCATTTGTTGATTTATGGAAGTAGCTCTTGAATGCGATCTCGAATATGACTTTAGAGTGCTTGCTTCCAGTGTTCAACACCATCGTGGCAAATATACCCTTCGCGTTCGTGATGGTCTTATCTCCAATTTCATTCACCAATAGCTTGTAAGGATGGTCGAACTCGACGACTCTTCCTTTGCTCATCACCATGATTTTATCATAATTCGCTACGGTTGACAGCCTGTGAGCAATCGTAAAGATGGTAGAATCCTTGAATTTCTCCATGATGACCTGCTGGATGAAATTGTCAGTCTCGAAGTCAATGTTCGCTGTCGCTTCATCCAACACCAAAATCTTATTTTTTTGAAGCAGTGTACGAGCTAAGCATATCAATTGCTTCTGTCCTACAGAGAACACTGATGATGAGTTGCTCATATCGGTATCGAGCCCCTGAGGCAGAGACTCAATATAATCCCATAGGTTGGTGTCTTTGAGTGCCTGCACGATCTTTTTCTCGTCGTACTCGCCAAGCGGATCAAGATTCGTCTTAACTGTTCCTTTGAAAACGAATGGAAATTGCGGGATAATAGAGATCTTCTTTCTGATGGTGTGTAGTCCGACGTTGCGAGTGTCCACGCCATCAATCTGGATGTTTGAGCCAGGAACCGCTTCCTTGTCGATCTCAACCATTCTAAACAAGGCTTGAATAATGGAGCTCTTACCAGCGCCGGTTCTTCCAACGCAGCCAACCTTTTCTCCAGGTTTCACAGTGAAATTGAGTCCTTTCAGGACAAAATCTGTGTTCTGTCGGTAGCGAAGGTAAACGTTATTGAAAGCTACTTCTCCTTTGGATGGCCATTTCTTGTCCTGAACGAGCTCCTTATCAGATGGGAGAACGACGTCAGCTTCTTGTGGGATTTCAGTGTAATTCTTTATTCTTGCTGTGCTAGCCATTTGCATGATATGCAATAGCACTTGTCGCATGGAAAATTGAGCGTGATCTGTGATAACAAGGAGGTAGGTACAGAGAAGACCAGTAGTCGCGGCACTAATATGGCCATAGAAGACCAAAATACCGATACCAGAGCAGGCGAAGAGTCCTGCAGCCATATCGCAGTAGAATGCGAACACTCTTGTAACATCATAATAGAAGTTGAAAGCCCTGCAGTTGCGATTGAGCAGATGTGAAAACTTATGAATGAACACGTTCTCTTGCTGGTACACACGAATCGAAACGAGTCCTGAAAGCGTGGTTGAGAAAAGACTGTAGATTGGGCTCCTCGTGAGCAATTCGACTCCTCTACCTTGGATAATGAATCTCTTCAGGAGCTTAACTAACGTGAGAACGAAAGTTATCATGATGGCCGCTGGCAGGATAAGCCAAGGGAACAAAATGCACGCTGTGGCAAAAATCGCAGTGAAATAGAACATCGCATCGAGGACCTCGTTCTGAGCTTGAAGCATATATCTATCGAGTACACCGACATCATTTGAGAATCGATTCAGGATTCTTCCAGCAGGGTTAGTATCGAAAAACTGTGTTGCTGCTCTGATAACTCTCTGCAGGATACTATCGTGGAGGTTTGAAGAAGCATGAAGACTGAAGTTCACGAATAGAATCTCTCTGAGGATGAGAATGCAGAAGAACAGAAGCACTATTCCTCCAAAGACTTTCACAGCGAAAGCGTTGGTCCAAACTCCATCGGACCAGTATCCGAGAAGGTAAGTGTATAAGACCCATGTGATTTCAATCGATGCGAGGATCATGGCAAAGAAGATCAGCGCAGGAATGCTTCCGACGTTTCTGATATAGTACTTATAGATTTTCCATCCCACTTTGCTCGACTCGTCTTTTTCCTGCTCGATTAATTTTCCTCGTTCTTCTCTCTTCTCAGCTTCTATGGAAGGCTCTGAACCGTTTTGAGGAGGGAGATCAGTAGCCTCTTCTATTCTGCTACGATCGGATTCCGTTGATCTGGAAGACACGCTCTCTTCGGAGTCCTCAAAGGTGTCAGCTGCTTTTTTCTTTTGATGCTTTGTTTGGAAAATCGACATAATCGCAGAGTCTTCTTTGGCAATCTCGTGGAGGGTTCCTTGAGTTTTGATCATTCCATTGTCAAAGACCACGATCTTTTCGGCTTGTCTAGCGAAATGAACCTGATGAGTAGCAAGCAGCACGGTCTTATCCTTCAAGACTCCTCTAATTGCCTTCTTGAATAAAGTTTTTGCAACTTTAGTGTCGACAGCGCTCAAAGGATCGTCGAGGAGGTAGATATCTGCATCGGAGTAGAGAGCTCTTGCGAGCGCAATTCTGGCTTTTTGGCCTCCAGACAAGTTCACTCCTCTCTCTCCGATTTCGGTTCGATCGCCGTTCGGAAGTTCTTTGAAATCGTCAAGCAAG
>ENA-UOUE01001797-UOUE01001797.1-compost-metagenome-genome-assembly--contig:-NODE-1797-length-12077-cov-16.145583_pt1 | contig 12077 bp, 8 predicted proteins | sample MGYA00238146_ERZ747223 | MGnify/ENA primary metagenome ERZ747223 (study PRJEB28781, sample SAMN06268865) | compost metagenome | isolation source: single cell | place: USA: California, Emeryville, Joint... | reverse complement strand
TCTGCGGGTTTGATGCTGCTTTCGAGATTAATAAGAGAGTCATACAAAAATATCTCTCTCATTCCTTTATGAAGGAATATTTTTGCCCATCTACCATTCTAGAATGAACAATTAAATCTGAGGATACTTGCGAAAATTTCCAAAATCATTTAAAAATGCAACGTAAATGGCTTCCAACCATACAGATTCGAGGACAGTTAGGATTTGAATGAATTAGAAATCATATGTAAGTTATAATGCGTGCTCATGGTGCATTTAAAAACTCAATGCCACCCACGAATGGTAATCATAATATACTATAAAAAATATAAAATCATTTAACTCTCCACAAATTTGATAAATCTGGAGCATGCTAACTGATCGAAACGTAGTATGTTTTTATTTATTGCCCATCATATTCGTCTCTACTGATCGATCTCTACATCGTTTCAGTTTTGAGATTTGAGCATTCAGATACGTTTTGTCCACTTTTTCCATGTTCGGGCTCCTTTTTCTCTTCTTCACTCCTCGCAGCATTGTCGGAATTAGCTTTCGAGTCTTTCGCTGAGGCCTTATTAGCACGTAGGATTAGCGATATTGTAATCGATAAACCATTGCTTACTTGCTGCTGAAGCAATCTTATCCTTAGATAGCATCTTTTGCAGTACCCCTTCGCGAAATGAGCCTGATGATCGCACTTCCAAGGTTTCCGCGTCTTTCCATACGTCTCATAGCAATTTTTACACAATCCCTATTGAGAATTAAGCTCTATTTTTCTAAAGGAGGTCGCTACCTTGGCATGATGAGGCTTTTCTGGATGACCACAAACAACCTTTGTTTTTTGCTTTACGTTTGGATCCAAAGAATTCATGTTGGTTAAGGTTTCATTCATAGAGCATTTTTTCCCTGTATCATTCGCATCTTCTTCACGCAGCAGATGAGGAAACCTCGTGCTTCCTTCAGACGAATTTCGCTTGTCCAAGAACTCACTAAGCAGTCCGTCTTTATCAATGCTATCAAATTTCCCGAGCTCAGATATCCTGTTCGAAAAAAAGGATGGAGCATTTTGTTGGTTTGTTGGATTGGAAGTGATACTATTAAACTGTGGTAAAGTAGTGGTTCCTGTTGACTGGCTATTGATTTGTGGGATTGGATTATTTGGTTGTTGCGTTGGCGCTCTACCATCCATTTGAGGAATCATAGAGTTGAGGAGTGTTGTGGAAGGTCCAAAAATTGTTGCAGGATCGAAATAATCAGACTGGAGGAGGTTAGGACGGCCGTTGGGCAACACTCCAAAGAAATGAGCGGGATTTATCCCTGCATTTTGCAAGATGGTCTGTTGAGATAAACAAATTGAGAGAGTTTTCTTGAGGTAGTTCTGAAATGCGTTGGTGATTTGGATCTTACCAAGCTGCTTGTCGAGCTCGAGTTTTTGGTATGCTTCTAAATTCTGCATCGGAAGGATTGTCGATGAGTGGCTAGCAGCTTTGAGAAATTAAATTATCAATTATAGCATGTCGATTTTTTATCATGAACAAATTATTAGTTTCTATTTTAATCTTTACATGAGCTTCCAAAACATGATTTATATTTTTTTGGATCGAACTCCTTTTGATTTAATTTTCAGGAGGTGCAGAAATTTAAAAATTCGGATCATTTTCCGTGTATAAAGTCATCATTTAGCTTTCTGACGTGCTAGCAAGCCTGACCACCTAATTTGGTGGAGTGCGCTCTTGCCTTAAGTAACAATTTAGCGGGGTTAGCGTTTTTTCAATCTGATATTGAAATGAAGATGATGGGATTTTGTAGACTGTTTGTGGAGTAGAAATCAAGGAGGAACTTGAGCCTTGTGAGTGAAGGAAGGATCTCAATGAGAAAAAAGATTAAGAAAAGCTTTTTTATTTTCCATGGTTTAATCATTTAATTTGAGGTGTCGCCACTGGCTCACTGGGTATCGATATCACAGGAATATTACCAAAGATGTTTTTTTTTTTATTAATCTAATTAGTTGAATTTTAAATCGACAGAATCTAAATAATACGTGGTGCGACTCCGAATTTTGAACGAAAGATTGCAAAATATGTTCCAATCTGAGTCAAAAATGAAATTCTTACCGCGTCACTTCTCTCAAAACTAGAAACTCAAGCTTTGAAACGTCAAAGTGTATGTCGCTTCTCTTTTTAGAAATTATTCAAAGAATTAACTCAAAAGAAAAGTGTGGAGACCAAGCTTGTTGACAGGTCTCGTAAGGACAAAATTTTATGGCCAAATAAAGATATTCTATGATGTGTTTCACATCAAATCTGATGATGAAATGATGTGTGAAAAACGCGCTTAAAAATGTATTATTCATCTACTCAAAACAACAGAGGAGACATATTTCTCATGGTTCCAAGAGAATAATGAAAGCTTGCAACGAAAGATTTAATTTTGGTTTCGGCTACCTAATCATATCAAAAAAACAAATTTTAGCATGCTGTATCCAACAATATTTATTTCAAGCAATAGCTCTGCTTATTCCTAATGATGAAGTTATGTTATGATTCTTATTGCAAATAATATGCAAGTTCGCTTTTAAACCAGTCTCCGATTAAATCAAAATGCTAATGGCCTAGGACATCCAACTTTTATCATTCATGCTCCATAGTTTCGGGCCGAAACTAACAAAATCATCGGAGTAGGCCTACAGAGACCGCTTTTTTTGTGTTTTTCTACAGCACATTTACCGCGGGAGTTTTAAATATTTTGACACTATCAAAATTTAGAGAACAATTAAATGGCTTTGTATCTTAATAAGAGCTTCCGATACATAAAAAAAATCAGACACATCGGAATGCAAACAATTCAAGGAATCCTCTTCCTCGTCATTATTGTTATTTAAATCAAAATTTCCTATTATTATCGATACCTATCAGATCTATTTGTGAAGATATCTCTCTAATTTCAACGATTTTCGTATCGTCCAATCAGCAAAAAGGAGTTTTGCCAATTTCAAGGTAGAATTCTCTTTTTTTTTGGTTTCGTATCAATTTGGCTAAGCCCTCGAGTGCTATTTGCTTTGGGACTTTCAAAAACATCTTCATAAATTGACATTTATCATTACTTTCTCTCTCTGCTACCGCTAACAGAGTAGTTGCACTTCCGTTTTTCTTTACTTTTGTTATTCTGCAGAAAAAAAGTCTCACATTGTTACTAGAGCCTTTCCTAACGATACAATGATCTCTAATAACCTCATTTCTCTGTACTTTTATCTACACTAGCATCATTAAATTTTATCCTCCCATAATAATATCCCTTCTCTCAGCTGTGAGAGCTCAAATTTTAGTACTCTCAAATCCAATCATTCTTTCCCTTAATATCGCTCAGCAGGAGTAATCTGCTTCAGCGTCCAGTAAGAGCGCAGTTGGATGTTCATGATGTTATCTATCGCTTCGAATTTTTCAATCTAAATTCTTTTTCTTTCTTTTCGAATTTCATTTTTTACTCATAATTAGTGCTCTAATCTACTGAAGTAATTAAGAACTTATTCTAGAGCTTTAGCAGGGGGTAAATTCCTTCTAAGAAGAGATTACGAGTCTGAAAATTTCGATTTTAAATAAATTATTTGACATTCTCTGAAAAGGAATTCTTCTCCGAACTACTCACAAAATTCATTTAAATGTTCACCAAGATCGAGCCTCAGCCCGACGTAGCGGGTCTCTCTCAAAAGCTAAAGGAGACGAAAAAAAAGAAAGATAAAGTCACTAAATTCATTGAGATACTCTTCGGTATATTTGAGGTAATTCCCATTTCCAAAAAAAATCCTAATCAAGTCTAATTCTGGTAGGGCGGGCAGCAACCAGAGATTTTTAGCTGGACCAGCGATGGGTCTGGTATCCTGATCCACAACCACGTCGAGTTTTCCGAAAAAATCCTCCCAAAATATTTCAAACATAACAATTTTGCTTCTTTTATCAGACAGGTAGCACATCAGTCTAGTATTATTGAAATAACTTTGGATATAGTTGAACATCTATGGGTTTAAAAAGATAAAGTCCGAGACCTGCGAGAATCATTACAGTCACGAGATGTTCCGGAGAGGTCATAAGTAAAAAAAGATGTGTTAAGGGCTATGAAGCAACTAAATTTTTCAAAATTTAGAGAATTGCTGTGCAGAATCAAGAGAAAAAAAGTCGCAATGAAAGATCAAAAAAATATGCTGAAACCGCCTGATGTGAGTCTCGAAAAATCCAAGCCTGAGCAGGCTGATAGAGCGATACAAGAAGTATAGAATTTGAGTGAGTGGAGGAATATTTACATTGCAATATAGAATTTTGTGCTGAAGAAACAGCAAAAAGAGCTTGCTGATAATTTGCTTCTGATGAACCAACGAATCGAGAAACTTTCCGCTGAAAACGAAATTCTAACCGAGCGGTTTTTGACTCAAAAGTAATAACAACATTCAAGGGTTAGTGTAACTAATTTATTTCATCAAAAGCCAGCAGATTGAGAAATTGAAGCTGATGGTGTTTTCGACAAGAAACCCTCAAAACAACCCTGGCTTAAATCCGCTTCTTAATCATGACCTTCCACAAATGGCCCCAGAATTTGCATTTTCTGACGTTTCGCAGCTAGTAATATACATTGTCTTCGAATAGCGAATTTATTTGGGATAATTAGACCAATTTAATGAGGTCTCAACCACAAGCGACTTCGATTCAGCATTTCCAAGTTAATCAAACGCCCTTGCAACAACAGCAACAAGTCCTGCCTCAGCACCAGCAGTTATTAGCTAACCAGCAGCAGCAACTTATGATGAGGCAGCAGCAACAGCAGCTCTATGAAGCGATGAGACTGTTCCCTACGGAGCAGACGTTGGTGGAAAACCCGGGAATGAGGTTTAACCTACCTATTCAAGGGTCGGATCCTGGCGCGTTTAATAACCTGAAGATCAATCCACAAACGGCGTTCCCAGGGGAGCATTTAGAGAACTCTTCCTATCTTTAAATTTGTAAGTTAAGTTTAACAAGTGAATCCAATTGAAGTACGTATAAGAGCTAGGAGGATCATAATCCCTTTTAATTGTTTTAATCAAAGGAAACAGCATAATGCTGGAATTAAGTATCAGTGGTGTTTATTTTTGTATCCATTTATACTTGCGTTTCTGCATGGGTATTTTTTCCTCTAAGGGCACAAAGTTTTTGTTTCATTTTTTGAAAATAATCATTAGGTGCGTTGTGTGTGTTTTTTTTTTGTTGTTGTTGAAAATGAGGATCAAAGTACCAAAACTCTGATATTTCCAAATTTTTGTCAAGTACCGCAGTTGTTATAATGCCTCTCAATTTAATTTTGCTTGAGCTTTTCAGTGTCAAGCAAGTTCGAATGGATTAGGTGAAATAGAAAGCAACACCAAAGTTTTTAGAACGAATCAACTGAAACCCAAAAGAGAATGAGGAACGCACGATCTGAATATTCAAAAGAGCAAGGGTTGCGAAATGCATTGCGATTGGGGGTTCATACAAACAAGAAACTTTATAAGCCCACTCTGCCTTATTTACTCAATTCTCAGTAACACTCTCCGTATGTTGCTCAAAATATTTGATGATATTATATAAATTATTCGCTTTGACGGCAATTAACAGTACATTTTTATGATAAAAAACAACCAGCTTAAAATAAGTACAAGCCTAAGCCCGAGAGTCAAACAAAATGACGTGGAAGAAAGCTCCTCATTCATTTTTCAATTTCTTAAATCGAATTAAGTCCTTTTGGGTAATGCTTGGAATACGTATTTATATTATTCGGAATATTCTTTCAGATACCTTTCCGCTAGTGCTAAGTATGCGAGAACTTTTTTTGAGTAACAAAGAAAACATTCAAATTGATTGTTCTTTCAAATTTTTGGAGTCATATTATCCTTATGTCTAAGAGCAAATGAGACTTGCGGACTTTCTTGGCTGCTCAGCTATAGAGGCCAGATGCATTAGAAAACTTTTCAGGAGAGATTATTCCAAAGATAACCTTGTATTTTCTCTTAAAATCCATTTGCTGTTCGGAAGGTGTTCTATTTTCGATGTTTAGAATTCCAAAATAAGTCATCAATTTAAGGCAATTTAAGGCGATTCAGTCAAACTAGTCCCATCAGCCCACCAATGACTCTCCTCCATTATGCGTTCACAACCAAGTCTAATCACCTTAATTTCTTATAATATCTCCCTCTTCTCCTCCACTGCTAAAACCATTATAAAATATATTGTAAATTAAGCGTTCTTTATTGAAAAAAACTTAATATTCACCAAAAACTCTTTTTTCACATAGAATTTTTGCGAAGAATTTAGAAACTAAAAGCTTCTTTGGCCAGAAAACACAAAACCCCTCACTCTTTTTAAGTACAGCGAGCATATCCCCTAAAGAAAGCCTTACTCCCACGACAATACATCACATTTCGAAAACTCTATCTGAATAAGTACAAATCACAAATCCGGCTATTTGCCTTCAAAAAATCCTTTTGCGTCTTTGCCAATGGCGAACTATTCTTATAGCCGTTATTTCGAAAAAGAAATCGCCTTCAGAAGATGCAAAAATTGTCCCTAAATTCACTGGGTTCCTTAAATTTGCTGGTACTTGATTTTATTTCAATCTTTGCAAGGTGACTTTCGCGAATTTGATCAATCAGTGATTTCTTTTATTCTTGAATAATTTTAAATGATCAGAGCGCGTTTTTTTTTATTATTATCACATACAGTAGGTTCCTGTTTAGCATCCAGTTTAATACTCAGTATTTCCTCGCTATTGTTGCCTTTGGTTGGACCGACTGAATATCAGTAAATAACTGTTCCAAAAAGTAAAGTGATATATTTGCTGGCTCATATGCTTGAAAAATAATCATTTATTAACAACAAAACTGAACTCGTTGTCTGATAAATAAATGGGTCTTAAACACTCTAAAATTAAGAGCCCTTCTCATGAAATGAGACGTAGGCATTCTTTTAATGATAAAGATTTACCAAGCTTTCAAAAAACGCAGGCGTCCATGCGTAGATCAGTCGAACCGAAGGTCGAAAGCAGTTTTGAAGAAGATTTCCCGTCAGAATTCCCAACCTCATCTCAGCATGATCATATCCAAATCAATGACTCAAAAGAAATCCATTCGATGCCACGAGACCTTCCAATAAAAAGTTTTACGAGACTGCCAGCGAGGATTGTCCGAGACCAAAGTTTACAAAGTTTAGACTCTCCGAGAACCTCGCCAATAGTAGAAAGATTCAAGTTGCCCTCGATTTTATATTACGTTGACCAGCAAAGGATCCAACTTTGTGTGTACGATACAAAAACCCAGGTTTGGAATAAGAACGACCTGAGACTCGCCCATTGTGAGCATTCAGACTTTGAGCTTTCCTCTTACGGCGCTGCGGTGATCCGCAACGAAATAATCTCTCATCTGCAGGAATCAACGCTGGTTGCTGTTGATAACGACACGATACATTTCATTGGGAAAATACACCTTGAATACTGTATTTCGAGAAACAGTTTTAAATTCCTCGGAGAGCATGTGCCTAAATTCACGAATCCCACCGTCTGCTGCAGCTCGGATAACATCTTTTTCCTATCCGGAGAGCAAGACGGCGAGTTTGTATCCTCTTGCGCCAGATACGATCTCAAGAAAAAGGTCTGGATACCGATGCCTAATGCGCCCTATCCGCATGTAAACGGAAGCGCATTATGCTATATTGACTCAGAAAAGAATTATGGCTGCAAGATACTCGTCGTAGGAGGCTTAGAGTCGAGAATTCCGACGCTTTTTAACTATAACATCAGTATTTTTGATCTTGAGTCAGAGACGTGGGAGGTTATTCCGATCGCGGATTTCTGTGAGAAACCTCCGAGACTGATTCGAGCACCGATAGTCCAAAATGATAGAGGGAAAATACTCGTTATACATGACGAAAATGGGATTGTTTTTTATGAATTTGATCCAACTGACGGCACGTTCGCAAGAGAGGCAGGGCTCGGTCCTTTGGAGACATTCAATATTCAAAGAAGAGTTTCCTATTGTCTTGATGAAGACGACCAGCTGGTTTTCTTGAGTAAAATTTCACGATGTACAAACAGTTTCCACCTGCTGGGAGAGGAGTCTCCAAGGAGAACCACGAAAAAGAAGAGTTTTTCTGAATATTCAATCGTGAAGGTGAGTCTCACGCCAAAGCAATCATTAATTTTCGAATAATTCATGCCCATGCATTGAATTTTTTGGCTTTTCACGAAGCACATTATCAGGATTAAACTAATGTAGTAATAATATTAATATATATAATTACCGCTTAAATTGACAATTGAAGAAGTTTTTTTTTTCTCATAATTTTTTTGAAATAATAATACTAATAATTTTACATTAAATAGTTTTTGCATGGTTTTTTGAGAATTTACGTGTAACTGCATTAATTTTTGGATATCATAAGGGTTGGCCTTTGAAAAGACCCGTTATTGAAAATCTCAACAAATTATAAATTGCTGATATCGCTCCACTTTCTTTTTGCAAGGATAATATTCTCTCTTGTTAATTTTGAGAATACTAAATTCGAAAAAGTCTAATTTCTTCCTTGAATAGATCAGTTCTATGAAAGAATAAAAAAACATGAACAGCTTGTCTTGATCCTTCTCTGAATTTTCATTTTTGTTGGAGAGTCCAGTATGAGATTTTGTCTTCGATCACCAAGATATTTTGGTTTCTCAAGCTCCAAGTCCAAATCTCTTTGTTAGTTCCAAGAGAAAAGCATTTCATTTTCCATCGATATTCAATAAAACCTCGCATAGGGAATCGAACTGCAGTTTTCATAAAGGCCTTGCTTGCTAGGAGAACGATGAATATATACTGTTGGTAGTGGTGGGCGGAAATCAATTTTTCATAACGGCTTTAGGTGTAAAAGTTTTCATCAAGAAATTCTTCACTCTCTGAGAATTTCTCGCAAAAAAGATCTCGAGCATGGAACATGTTGTCTAAGTAGTTAGAAGAAACATTTGATAGATGTTGTAGAAAGTGCAGGCTATGGGCTATCTAAGTTTTGTATATAAATTACACAAACATTATGAAATTTTTGATGTATGAGGCGATTTACTAATCAATTATTCAAGTAAAAGTTTCATTCAATTTTTCATCTAAAGTAACCTTCTATCAATTAAATGGCTCCTTTTTATTGTAAAAGCTCGCGTTCTCGCCCTGCGGTTATCGCAATCGAGACAAATTTATTAAAAAACCAATTAAAAAAAACCAGACAATATCTTTTTTTCAGATAAAAAGCAGAGATATTTTGTTTGACTGCTTTCACTTTGAATTAGTAGTCATCTGAATCATCTCCTGAATTGACGAAAGGCAATTTCTCTAAAAATTGAAAATTACAAATTGCATCATAATATTATCATTTACCATATTGGGGAGTACGATTTCCAAAGCAAGAACCGTTCATCTCATTAAACCCTTGTGTTTCTTGACCAAATTGCATTGGACTTGGGTAACCGAGCGAGAAGTTCTGATATTGTCTCGTGGGCACTCTATCAAAGAGAGAAGGTGAGACGCTCTGTTTTCGAGTCGCCATCTCATTCATAGGGAATCTCTGCGAGAGAAGTTCTGAGAGAATATCATTCTCTTCAGGACAGCTATCAAATGATAATTTGTATTTCGATTTAGGATAATTCGTTTTTTGCTGCGGCATCGCGTCATTTGAGTATCTTCTCAACGGAACAGCACTCTTCGTCTCCTGGATACTATAAGGTCCGAAAGACATCTGCTCTGAGGGAGAGAAAGGTTTAATGAAAGGTTCTTCACAACTGTTGAATGGTCTTCGAAGAGTAGAGTTTGTCACTGGAAGGCTATCGGATACCGATTTAAAATTCGCCACTTGAATAATTCGCTCTTCTAAAATTAATTTAATGAGAGAAATGCGATGATAAATAATACCTTGAAAAGTTTGAGGATTTATCACAGTTCGATATACGAACTGCGGCTGAGATTCAGGAAACACATCTGAGATATTCATCCCGGAATCGAAGGAATTGAAAGATCCGGCAGTATTTTGTCGTTCAGGTGAAATAGAGTCCATAGTCGGTGAAAATGCATCGAATTGAGAGCTCACTGAAGTGTTCGTTGAAGACATCTTTGACTTCGGCACTGCGATTTTGCATTCCACCCATTTCTCATCAATGAAGTTTTTCTCATAATTTTGAATGACTCTCTCTGCAGCTTCCTCTGAAGTATATACCACAAACCCAAATCCTCTAGGTTTGCCGGTCGTTTTGTCATACATGATGGATGAGCTTTCGATCGTTCCGAACCGAGCGAAGTATTTGTTGAATTTGTCTTCGGTTATCGTGTGCGGTAAGCCACCGACAAAGATTTTTCGAATTTTTCCAAAGCCTTCCGAGTCAACTTTCTTTGGTGATTCGGTCTTTGCGAGTTGGTCACGAGGGAACGCTACTTTGCAGTCTACCTAATGCAGTGAATAGTATCTTTAAAAAAAAAAAGGATTTAAATACTGTTTTGCCGTCAATCACGTGAGTTTTTGCAAGAATAGCATTGATGACTGTAGCGTCGCGGAAAGTGACAAATCCGAAGCCTCGAAATTTGCCAGTGTTTTTATCCTGCATGATGACACAGTCTGCGAGTTCTCCAAACCTTGCGAAGTAGTCTCGAAGAGTTTCTTGAGAGGTGAGGGTGAGGCAACGATAAAGAGAAAGTGATTTACCTTTTTTCGTGAAAGGAGAAAGGCCGCCAACGAAAATCTTATTGAAATTACAGGAAATGACAGCTGACATTGCTCGGTCAAGTCTTTATCACAGTGAAATGAACTTAATTTGAGTTTATTATAACTCAGGTCGCAAACCTCTTAATAAAGGGAGATTAATCGAGCAAATGCGCATTCGATCACTGTTCTACAACTATTCCGAAACAGATATTTCCGAGAAGAATTTTGGCGAACGAAATAAGAATGAATGTGAAAAGTTTTATTAAATTAATTCTGCATCTTCAGAAGCAAAATAATCCCTGATCCATAAAATGTATTTGCAACCACGAAAACCAGCGGTTGTAAGTAATTGAAGAGCAGTAATACCTCCTTATTCTCTCCTTCTTCTTGGCTGGACTGGCCCAGCATTAAGAATCTATTCTTCTGTTTATAAGTCCTCCACCCTTAAAATCGTCTGGAAAGGTTAACAGGAGCCTAGAGATAATTGATGGGAGGAGCAAATGTGATGTGCTGAGCTTTATCTTTCGATGCGACATATGAGGCCAAAGGTCCTGCTCGTGGGAGTCCCAAAAGGAGTTAGGATAAGAAGCTAACCGTTCAACGATAAATCGAAATTTAAATAAATCCTGTATTTTAGGATAAATGAGTCTGAGCCGTCAGCTCTTTCTGCGCAGATTTTGTTTGGGTTATTGTTGAATAGAGAGTTTACAAAGAGAAATTCGATAGCCCAGATTGGCTAAGCAAACATAGTAAACATTGCGATAGAGGGAGCGTTGACTCTCTCTTCGATACTGAAAAAGGTGGAAAGAGGAGTTAGTCATCAAATGGCGGGCTAGAGGTAAGTCTTTGTTCAGCAAAGTCCATTAAAGCTGAGATCGGCATCACTAAAATGGTGCTTCTCATAGTTAATTAGTTTCCTTGGGACTTCTTTAGTTGGTAAAATTCATCATAGCAATAAGCATTAACTTGCCATTAACATGATGATGCTTTTCAGAATAAGAAAATATAGCGAGTACTTTGAACTGAGATTATTGAGTTACACAATTAGCCTCCACTCAATATTTTTCTCAACAGGACCCAAGTTAATGACTCTTTAAGCGTAAAAAACTTTATGTTTTAGAACTCTCAAATAACCGCCAACATACCTCAATAAACTTATCTCGTAAATGCTATCGTCTGATGAACATAAAGATTCTCCTGGACTCCAAGTGAGACTTAAGAAATTGTACTGTCGCTTATTAGCTCTCTCACCTATCTTAATTTTAATTTGTTTTTTCCTTTGACTTCATCGCTCAGATTCTGAGGCAGCAATATCGCAGCGTGCTTTCTTAGGATTTTTTCTCAACTCCTTATGAGGGCCTTATGATATTTGTTATTAAT
>ENA-UOUE01001796-UOUE01001796.1-compost-metagenome-genome-assembly--contig:-NODE-1796-length-12088-cov-6.813255_pt1 | contig 12088 bp, 7 predicted proteins | sample MGYA00238146_ERZ747223 | MGnify/ENA primary metagenome ERZ747223 (study PRJEB28781, sample SAMN06268865) | compost metagenome | isolation source: single cell | place: USA: California, Emeryville, Joint... | reverse complement strand
TAAAGCATTTGAATTGGCCGTGCTCTTTTGTCTTCTTTTCTCCCTGAGTCAGAAGTGTTAGCGTTGAAGAAATAGAAGGATGTCTTACCACAAGAATCACCGAGGTGATATCGTAGATGGTGATGTTCTTGTCGTCCAGAGCGAGTTCCGTGAGGAGAACTTCATCAGAAGGGGTTCTTTTCAGTGCTATTAGGAAAGAATATTATTATATATGGAAAATGCAAAAAAAAACTTACGTTGCATTGCGGCTTTGCTATCGGACCCCTGTGGCTTGGTGTCTTCGGTAACGCTAAAAACACCTAGACGCGAATTAGCCTCCAATATGGTTCGAAATGTGTCATACCAAGGGGCTTGCCGGCCCACAATGAAAGAGCAGTTTCTTTCCCTATGGTAAGGGTGAATAAAGGGGTTGGAGATGAGGGACTTACCTCTTTAAGTCATTCTGATTGGATTCGGTTGATATATTGTTATTTAACAGCGACATGAGAATAAAGGTGATGAGATTGAGATGACAGCTTGTATTAAACTTAGAAATGTATTTTTAATTATTAACCAGTTTGCTAATCCGTTTTTATACAAAATTTTATTTGCTTCTTATCAGAAGCTAATAGAAGCCATAAGATCGGAAAGAGTTCCATTTTTAACTCCCAAAAGCGAAAAACAGCCCCTGTTCCATGAGATTAAATACTTTACCCAAATTTTAACGGCGTATCAGGGCGAAGCCGGCCATTTAGGTCAAAACTTACTTGCAATTAACAAAATCGACTCAAATCGTTTTTTGGATAATAACGCCTCTCAGTAGAAATTGATTTAGCTGCTGTGAGAAAAATTAGGATTTTGCTGGCAAGTTCGATACATAATAAGACAGGAAAAAGGACTTTTCAACAACCGCTATGTTTACTGTATTTTCATGGAAAAAAATTAATAATTCAGAATGAATGCACCCAGGTGGTGATTGACTTTGTTTTGATAAAGTTATATGTTTAAGTTGCACCACTAGTAAAAAGTCTTATTAGTGCGTTGGAGAGTTGTAGCATTGAATCCTCGTCGATTTAGAAATCAGTTGCCTCCAAAAAGATGCACATCTCGTAAATATTGTCCCTCTAGCTCGAACTTTTTTATTTAAATTACTGTTAAGACTGAGTAAGTCTTTCTAATTTAATCGAAGCATTTCCAATAAAGAGCCTTACTGGCATTTCCAATAAAGAGCCTTACTGTTCAATCAGAACTTTTTCTTTTCTTTTTTTTTTCTTTCTCCCAATGAGATCAATTTCGATACTTTTCGTTGCGAATTCGAGCCCTTGAATTAAGAAAACTTTCCTCGAGATCATTTTGGCTGGCCATGACATGTTCAATATTGACCGGGCTACATTCTCCTCCTCCTCATATGCAATGACATTTCAAGTATTGCTAAAGCCCCTCAAATAAACTCTCTTTCTGTGAGAAGTGTGTGTTTACATCTTCAAGACCGGTTTAGCCCGCTAAGAAAAAAATTCAAGACCAGAAAATTCGGAGGTTCGTATCATTCGGAGTTACTGATATCTCAACTTTTTTACACGCATCAGAATCAAATCTGTTTGTAAGCTTTAAATCTGATGACTCGTCTCAGAGATGAGTAACAAAAGCATTGTGAAGAGGAAAAATCTCATGGAAAACGAGCATAACAGGTATTATGATCAATATGGAGAGTACTACGAAGAGGATGAAGAAGAACGCGAACAACGACTCAGAGGGGAGTATAACTCAGGCCTCCTCAAAGCCGCTCGTCAAGGAGATCTCGGAGAAGTGAAAAGATTTCTGGAAAAAGGTGCACAGCTAATGGCAGAAGATAAATCTAAATGGAATGCGCTTGTCTGGGCGGCCAGCGTCGGCAGTGCCGATGTCGTTCGATTTCTTCTCTCCAAAGGCGCAGGCACTGTGTACAGAAAAGATTATGCTAGCTCCAAAAGCTCCAGCCAGGGTCCGGCTAAGGACTCATCCATGCTGCTAACATCCAATTCTCTCACTTTCGAAGATCCTTCGCATCAGCAGAAAGCTGAAAAAACTAACGGACCAGGTATTGTCAATGAGAAAGCGCGAAGTACGCCATTGCAATGGGCCTGCTTTAAAGGGCATCCTCAAGTAGTTGCGTTATTGCTTAAAGACGGCCACGATTTACTCGAAACCGATAAGTTTGGAAACAACTGTATTCATCAAGCTGTCGCAGGAGGCCATGTGCCGACTTTCAGACTTCTTTTGCAATGGGGGATAAAACTACACTACTTGAATAACAGAGGTCATTCTGTGATAGACCTTTGCACGAATCCTGAAATTATGAAATATATTAAAAAATTCAAAGATGCTGAATTAGCACTTGGGATCGATCCTAGAGAAGAAAAACCCATTTATTTATGCTCGATATCTGACAATTTCTTCCCAGAAAAAGAGATCAATCGTTTCTGGCTCTACGAAACCAAAGACAGTGCTGACATGGAGAAATTCGAGACTAGAAGCCACCGAGAGCATAACCAAGTGTTACGACATCAAGATGAGCTAATGGAACTAATACGAAACAATGATTATGGTGCTCTCACCACAAAATTAAAATTCATCACGGATAAGGGCATTCACATCGAGACGAAACTCCTTGCGAAAGGCATTGCCCACCAGGAGAAGCTTCGCATTCAGATAGAAATAATGGACTTTATTCAAAGTGTGAATGAGATAGATAACTACAAAACAATCAAAAAGACTATCAATACGTTAGAAGAAAAAGTACGAGACGCATTAGTCAGAGGAGTAGATCTCGACCAGAGTATTTGCGACGCTGTAAAAGGTTGTGCTGATAGGTTGCTAGCCGAAAGAAATTTGAGGTTTGAGCTAGACAATCTACAAATCAGTAGCATAAAACCAGAGGAAATAAAAACACTTGAGGAAAGGAAGAATGAAGCTAAAGAACTGCATGTGGCTGAGAAGTTTTTAGAAACTGCGGAAGTGTTAAAGACTAGAATGGAGAAGCACCTTCACGCAAAAGAAATTCTGAAAAGGTTTCAGGAGTATCCTGTCAGGCCAGCATATCCTCTGGTTAAATACACTTTTGATATGAAATGTGGAAAAAAGTTAGACAAGATCACAAAAAAGATAATAGATCCGACGAAGTTATATCCGCCTGCTCCTAAAGGGAGAGGAAGGAAGCCTGCGAAGTGGGTCTTGCCTGATTGGGCGGTCAATACTGCGGAACTAAGGGCCCATATGAACACGCTTAATGATTATATTGCAAATCGTGTTGAGCTCGAGCTAAATGACGAATTTGTCACAGCATGCCAGGCGCAGCTTCCAAGAATGAAGGAAGAATATGAGCTTCGAGTTGAACTTGATAAAGAGGCCAGATTTGAAGAAGAAAAGAAAGCGAAGCAAAAAAAGAAGAAATGAGCTTTCATATTTCGTGATTTAACTCATGAATTGGTTTTCTTTGTGAAATAAAGTTCATACTACAAAAATTTACGATATATTGTATTCATACTATGGCTATTGAGAGCCATAGAAATTCCATTTCAGATGTAGATGAAGGCGATTAAGTAAAAATTATAGAAAATTTATGAATCACATGGGATTGGTAGAATTGAAACTTTTCGGATGATACATTGTTTCTTGACAGGGGAAAAAAAGTAAAAAAAGCCTCAAGACGGGATCGAACCGTCGACCTTTCGCTTACTAAGCGAATGCTCTACCAACTGAGCTATTAAGGCTTGCTGATAATACATGAGTTTAGCCAACGAACAAACTACTTTTGCTTCAAGAAAATTCTGATTAGTATGCTGCTTTCACGTGTAAGTCTCCTTTTTACATCATTATTTTTGAAAGGAAAAAAAAGTAAAAAAAGCCTCAAGACGGGATCGAACCGTCGACCTTTCGCTTACTAAGCGAATGCTCTACCACTAAGCTATTGAGGCTTGCTGATAATACATGAGTTTAGCCAACGAACAAACTACTTTTGCTTCAAGAAGATTCTAATCAAGAATGAAAGATGAAGAAGCAGTCTCTCTAGGTTTTTTCACGTGTAAATCGCTTCAAGAGTTCATCAGAAACAAGACTCATGCCAGATCACTATAACTTAGAGTTTCAAATCATCTCATCTCAATCGTAAATTTTAATAAAAAGCCTCAAGACGGGATCGAACCGTCGACCTTTCGCTTACTAAGCGAATGCTCTACCAACTGAGCTATTAAGGCTTGCTGATAATACATGAGTTTAGCCAACGAACAAACTACTTTTGCTTCAAGAAAATTCTGATTAGTATGCTGCTTTCACGTGTAAGTCTCCTTTTTACATCATTGTTTTTGAGAGGAAAAAAAGTAAAAAAAGTTAAAAAAGTAAAAAAAGCCTCAAGACGGGTTCGAACCGTCGACCTTTCGCTTACGAGGCGAATGCTCTACCAACTGAGCTATTAAGGCTATTTGATTAATCACATTCTTCAGAGAGCAAACTCTATTTTTTAGAGAAAATCACTCTTCGCCTTTTTTAGATCAAGGGCATGTTGATGGGTTTCAGGTTCTCTTTAAAGCTTATCACCAGAGGCAAGGCTCTACAATATTCAAAAAATATAGTGGCTGCCAGCGTTTCACTTTCATTTCTCACACCTTGACTCAAATTGACTGGTGAACACGTCATCGTGACAACAATAAAAAAAAATAGCCTTAAGACGGGATTGAACCGTCGACCTTTCGCTTACTAAGCGAATGCTCTGCCACTAAGCTACTAAGGCTTTCGATACTGATTTCTCCATTGTTGAATAAAAGCTTTGGAAACACATCGTGATCTCACCTCTCTCCTTGTTGACTGACTTCATCACATGCACTTCTATTCCTGATTAAAGTGATGAAACTCAAATCTTTGAATCATGATCTTATCTTATGTCTCGTTCTGGAGTAACATTTAATCATTTGCATGGGCAAACAGAATGATGACAAAGCTCTCAGCATGAAATTAGTTGTCGTAGTGGTTTATCTAATTCCATGGAGTAAATCGACTACAAATAGCCCAAATAGCTTAGTGGCAGAGCATTCGCCTTGTAAGCGAAAGGTCGACGGTTCAATCCCGTCTTTGGGCTTTTTATTTTTTTTTAAACCTAATTTGAACGAAATGTAATGAACCTGAAACATTGTGTTGAAAGCTTTTCGCTTCAAAATCGTCATTAATTTTACACTAGTTGATACTCGGAATGCTGAATTACACACTTTGGACCTGAGAAGGGAAGGTAAACATAACTTACTTTTCCAAATAATGCATTTCTAATGCTTAATCGAGTTAATCGAGTTCTTTATCTTCATTTTCTCACGTTTGAGAGGGCGATAGTTGTAAGCTTATAAATATAACTAGATACAAACTCAGCTGCTTTTAAGCTTCTTCATATTAACTTGCAAAGAATTATACCTTGTAAATTCATAAGAGTAGCTGTTTAATTGATATTACTACTTTATAAACTCCCACGGCTGTTTTTATTTCCTTGATTAATACTACAATCGTGAAAAACTTATCATGGTGCTAAATCTCTTAAAAACGAAATCTGCCAAAGCTCACTCTCATAAATGTGATTAGGCCCTTTATTTCAACCAATAAAACCGATTCAAAACTCAATTGATGATCAGAACCCATATTGTTCTCATCTGGATTCCAGTCCATCTGATAGAATTTCACCTAGATACCCTCTAAAGTCTCGAATTAGTGAGTTCAAATTCTAAAGATAGCGATACATTTTCATTACTTCATGGGTTTTACACTAGTCTGAATTAAACACCTATTATAAATTTTAACTCACAGCATATGAGAAAACCGTCAGCCGAGGTTCTTTTATCGTCACAAGCCATTATAGATCGTTTCTTAAGCTCCATTGATCGATGCTGGTCGCAACAGCAACGATTTTTAAAGGAAAAACAACGGCGAGCCTCAGTTATTACGAAATTTAACGAGTGCTACTATTATAAGTATTACTATTTTAACTTATTCATCCAGTTTCAAGGGTCTACGCTGCTTTTCCTTCTCCTTTCTTGAGTCTATCATGTTCCTGAGGTAAAGACTAGCGCTAGGTGTCAAATTTAACCCATCTAGCATTCATTTATCCAAGATAAATTTTCCTCTATCCGACTCGACATGTTTATAAATAAAGGTATGCCAACTTTAATTATAATAAAAAATCGAATCTTAATTTGAATCCAAATAAAATTTTAACAGCTCCATTATTCAAAAAATGACTGACATCATTCAAACCACAACCACTAAGCCTGAATCTACCTACCTCGGCAAACTTGCTCAATACAACATTACCAAAACCCTCGGTGTTGAACACCTCTATCCAGTTTATCTCGCTGAAACAGCCGATTCAACTGAAACTTTCGTTGTCAAGACCATGAACGCTAACGACGCCTCTTTCCTCAACGAATCCAATGTCTTTGCCCTTCCAGAGCACAAGAACATCATCAAAGCAAAGGATCTCCTTTCCAATGTGTCTGCTGATATCAAAACTGATAAAACCCGCGGACTCGAAACACAACAAAGCGCAGTTGTTATGGAATTCGCTGAAAATGGTGATATGTTCAACTACGCAGTCCAAGGCGCCTTCTCTGAAAAGATTGCTCGCTATTTCTTCGAGCAGATTCTCAATGCTTTGGAGCATCTCCACAGCAACAGTTTCTGCCACTTAGATATCAAGCTTGAGAACATCCTCTTGGACAAGGACTTCACTGTTAAACTTACTGACTTCGGTTTCGCTTCAAAGCTCGAAGAAGGAAAACGCCTTTACAAGAAGGTCGGAACTCCAGGATACAAAGCTCCTGAGATGTGGAAAGTCGGCTCTAACTTCACCGGTTACGATGGAGTGAAAGCTGATGTCTTCCAGCTCGGAGTACTCCTCTTCATTATCACAACTGGAATGGTACCGTTTGCTGAAGCAAATGGTGGAGACGTCTGGTACAGACCTGCTCTTAACGGCAAATGGGACATCTTTTGGAACTTGAAAGAAAAAGCTCTGAGATCAAGAAAAAGTGGACTCAAAACCTTTGATGCTAATTTCAAAGAGCTCATGACAAGACTTTTGAACCCAGATGATAGCAAAAGACCAAGTATCCAAGAAATTAAAGAAAGTGCTTGGTTCAAAAGTGTTGAGCCTGCGACTTATGAAGAAGTTTTGGCTGAAATGAACATGAGAAAATTGCTCATCAAATAAACAGACAACATCCAATTTTGATTTTTATCTTTTCAATATCACATTTGTATCGACTCCTGTTCGATTCGATGCAACCTTTATTTAACTGCAGTGAATGCAAACTCTATATCATTGTTGTGTCATATGATTTTTCCTATGATTATTAAACATCATACAACAAAACTCGTTTCCCAATTAGCTAAGAAAAGAAATTTGACTGAAGTGCCAAATATTCGACTTATATTGATAAGAAAATATCATAGCACTATAATAGATTGATACCACATAGTTTTTTCTGGTCAAAAGGAAAATGAGGTTACTAAATTATTACAACTTGGCAATTTACTTATTGTGGGAATGTTGCTGTCACAATTGGTATAAGACCGTCCTTCAGTAATATTTCTCCTCATTAGAACAGTGCAAATTTTTTAATAAATAAATAAGCCAGACTAACTTAAAATTTATTAATTAAACGGAAATATCCAGCAGATGCAAAATCCCGTTTCACATCGTGCCAAAACTCATGAAAGAGGAGATTCGAGGTCCTTTGTCGCAAAACTTGACCCCGAACTCGAGGAAAAAGTTAATATTATTATAAATCGAATGCCCAGCCACATCAAGGCAGCTGTTGCCCAAAAAAACTCAGAGGAACCTAAGAATTCGCTACGAGAGATCTTACAATCAGGCCCTTTTCCCCGCAATTCACCTATGAGAGCCGATAATCTCGTAAAGCATAGCGACGTGCTCTTCCAACCATATTTTCAGCAACAGGAGCCCCCAATAAAAGAAGTAACTTCTCAACCTGTCATTGAGCAAAAGCCAGAACCCATGTCCTACGACTACAAATCCGACGTTCCAATCACAATCGAGACAAGAAGGGTGGTGAGTCCAGCACCAACTGATGATAACCTTGCATCTCTAAAGGCGTTTCAAGAAGTCCTTGACCGGAAAGTAGACGACGCTTTACGTCGCTCGCAGTTAATCACAAAGAGTCCCCAAAGTGTAAGATTGCGCAATTCAGGTCAGCTGCAAAGCCCTCCTCCATACTTCCAAAGTCCAGGCAAATCGTTCCGCTCTGATACCGACAGATTTAAGAACAGATTTGGCGAGAATTTGCAAAAATCGGAAGTTAAATATCGTGGCTCAGAGTATCCTGGTCAGTCTTATCAAAATCCTTACGGTTTTTTATCTCCTCAAGCGAATCCTGTACAACAGCACTATAGTGCCTCGTTAGGGCTTGATAGATACAGAGGTGGAACTGCAAATAGCATCGTTCGGGACTCTCCACAAAGAACCGATCTTGACTTCGCATTTAAAGAAACGCTAAAAAGGAGCCAAGCGCTCGAAAATGCGAGCGGAGGAGGTCGCAAAGAAAACACATTTGTGTCAGGGTTTCTGGACGGTATTCATAAGAATGACCTCTATGCTTCAGTGGTCCAAGAGAAATTTTTGGGATCAAATGGTTTTGCTACCAAATCTCCAGGAGGTCTGCAGTCCAGCCTCAACTTTGACTCAAAACCGAAGTTTGTCGATGAGAAGTATGAAGATGGATCAGCTTATCTAGGTGAATTGATTGCTGGTGTGCGTAGTGGTAGAGGTACTTTCACTTATGTGGACGGAAGCAAATATGAAGGAGAGTGGGAAGACGGTGAGAAAAATGGGTATGGAACTCAACACCAAGCGAATGGAGAAATATTGTATACAGGAGAGTGGCTCAGAGGGAAATATCATGGGATGGGAACTCTGCACAATGAGAAAGCACTTAAATCAAATGAGAAGTTTGATCATACTAACTTCAGCAACTTGAATAACTTGTGGGACAAGTATGAAGGAGAGTTTGATCATGGCAGATGGAATGAATTAGGAACGATATTCTTGACAAACGGCGAGAAATTTGTCGGCAAGTTTAAAAATGGCAAGGTGCATGGAACAGGAACGTTCTATCAGGTAGGGGATAAAGAAATCAGTGGAGAATGGAAAGAAAATCGATTTGCATCGGCTTTGTGATAAATTAGTGATATCGTTTTACATTCATTCTGGAGTGAAGTCTTAACTAGGATTATATTTCTTTTTAAAGATCGCATGAGATTGTAAGTTTCGCTTGTAACAAATTGGCAAATGCAATCTAGATTCGTCATTTCTCCATAGTGTATATCTAAAGGATTAACGAAATTTTAGCTCATTCATGGCAAGAAAAGCTTTGAGTTGTGACGTTTCCGCTTTTGTGTTGCTGCTTACTATGGAGGAAGATTGTTAGAATTTGAATTATGAACATGTAGTTAAACACTCTGGCTTATAAAGTCTCATTATAACGAAAGTGTTTAAATGAAAATACCAAAAAGTGTGCTTTTCAAATCACGAAAACATGAAACCACATCGAAAATGCGAAAATATTCATAGTCACATCGAACCTAAATTTCCTTTTGCGAAGGTATCTCAGATATCCATTTAACTCGCTCTCCGTCTTTCCATTCTCCTTCTCTCTTTTGCCCGTCTGTAAATTCAAATACTCCTCTTCCATGTTGCTTTCCATTCCACCACTCACCAACGTATTTTTTCCCATCCGGCCTAAAATTCGAAAAATTAGTTTGATTGAAATTTCTTCATAACAAAATATACCAAATAAACGTTCCGAAACCTTGCTTTTTATCCGCTACGTAATCCCCTTCATATGATCTACCATCAGGCCAAGTAAACTCTCCTTTTCCATGCATTTTATTTTCAAACCATTCGCCTACATAAACACGCCCATCGTTCCACTTATAAGTCCCTTTGCACAAAAAATGTAAATGATTGCCCGTTCAAGTGAGGGAAAAGTTACCAGTTCCCTCAATGCTGTTGTTTCTGAATTGCCCTTCGTAAACCGAGCCGTCTGCCCACATAAACTTACCGAGTCCTTGCTTGTTCCCATTAACATATTCTCCCTCATATTTTGCTCCATCAATCCATGTTTCAACGCCATTTCCATGCTGCTTGTCATCCTTCCACTGCCCAATATATTTTGCTCCATCCAAATGATAATACGTTCCATAACCTTCTGCCTTGTCGTTTAACCAGCCGCCTTCATAAACATCTCCATCAGCATGCAGCAGTCTTCCAGATATATTTGCTTGATTATTTCTCCAATAGCCCTCATAGATAGAACCATCTGGCCAGACTTGCACACCACGGCCGTGCCTTTTATTCTCAACCCTACACTCAGCACAGAGAAAATAAATATTCTAAAAGCTTCAGATAGTTGTTTATACCATTCTCCTTTGTAAAATCCGCCATTTGGGATAGGCAAAACAGGCCGGAATTGTCTCTCCTCGAAATGAGGATCTTCGTTGTCTTTCTCGTAGTCATAAATAAATGGTGGAAGTTTTCGATCACGTTTCATGTGACACGTTTGAGCGTATTTGTGTAAATTGTCAATGACGCGATTGTTATAGTTTTTGAGACATAAATTGAAGTATTTCTTGCGAACTTGGTATCCTCGGATGAAAGATTGAATCTTTATGATGTTTTTTAGGTAATTTTTGGGATCAGGTTTTTTCTTGTTAAGCTGGAGCTCAGTTTTTTCTTCTTGAGACCGTGAAAAACACTGGCAGGCGCCCATCACTTATTTGCAGGAGAGTTCTTAATAGATTCAAAGAGGTTGTTTTTTAAAAAAAGTGTGAAATGAAGCCTCAACGGATCTTAGTGTTTTAAATTTATTTCTTCTTAGTTTGACCCTTTCATCAGATTTCAAATGCTCCATCTGACAAGTATCATTCTCTCTGAAAAAACTTTGGGTTTCAAATGGCAAAAGAGTAGCATATTGATCAAAGTTGAGAGGAAAATAAAATGGAAATTATTCAGCTAAGATTTCCAAGACAATGTCGAAAAGAAAAACATTTTTTCCAGGAAGATGACAGCTTTAGCTTTGAAACTATATCGAAAGTTTTCAAGTAGATTGAAACATTCAACACTGAAATATTTTCGACATGTGTGTTATAGTTTTCTCATTAGATGTTCACTAACTCGTATCTACTGATAGGAACTAATTTCTTTGTAAAAAAAACTTAAGCAGTCTGATGAAGTATTTGTTCAAAAAAAACTTTGTAACTTATATTAGTCTCTGATAGTATATGGCAGCCAATTGAAAAGTGCCTTTGGATGGTGAGGATCGTTATGATGAACTCGGCGAACGATCGCTCTTTGGTCTTTTATCAACTCAAGAATGTGTTTTAATGCAATACTGATTAAACAGTGATAAATAGTGAAATGGTATTTAGATTTTCTCATATTCATTTTGCAAACATCTCATGGATACCACTACTTCGTAGATTGAAGTTAAATAAGTATTTTTATTCATGGGCTGGCACAATACCTTCTTAGATACCTTTTAGCAATCTGTTTTAACTCGATCATATTGAGGAACTTTCAAATTTATAAGATTGATGTCAATTCTACTCCAATTCTAAATCTAAAAATTCGAATTATAAAATTCGAATTAATTCTTCGATTTTCTCTCAAGTGAGTAATATATCATCAAAATTTAAGCGAATAACGTGTACGCTGTTATTTTATTGGTGCTAGCACCTGAAAAAATTTCGTTACCTTCTTGTTGGTCATTTAGGCACTTACACTCCTAGAAACATTACAAAGTAATGTAATCAATGCCCAAAACAACACTCCAAAAGGAGAATTTCTCAAATAGAGGCCAGGCAATCTCATCCATCATAGTTTTTTCATCATTTCACCAGGTTGCTTGGACTCTACGATTTAATCTACTACTAACTCTTTGATTTGGGGCTTCCTAATAACCACTTTGAAGAACACGGCTATTTTCAAGTATAAACTCACCAATGTGTTTGCCATATTAGATTAGCGGCTCTGGGTGAGGTTTTCTCCTCTCTATTCAATTGCTCTGCATTTATCAACAGG
>ENA-UOUE01001795-UOUE01001795.1-compost-metagenome-genome-assembly--contig:-NODE-1795-length-12093-cov-17.867177_pt1 | contig 12093 bp, 13 predicted proteins | sample MGYA00238146_ERZ747223 | MGnify/ENA primary metagenome ERZ747223 (study PRJEB28781, sample SAMN06268865) | compost metagenome | isolation source: single cell | place: USA: California, Emeryville, Joint... | reverse complement strand
TATTATTACTGAATCTAATGCTAAATCGCCTTTGAAAGCAATAGCCGCCTCAGGAATGTCTTGATTCTGTGCACTGAGAGCAAAGCACGGAAGCCAGATATCTCTATTTACAGTCTCCTCCTCCTTGCTAACATTCTATTTCATAGATTTCGTAGTATATTAATCCTTTCGAAATCCCCAAAGAAGAATTACCTTGAAAACTGAGCTGATTTCATTGCACAGCGATTCACTTCCAGATTCCACGTTTTTGATAACTTCCTCTAAGAGAACAAAAAAGAAAGTTAAACCTGACTAACAGACCTGCAATAGCTTACCGGTCTCAGTGATAAAGATATTTACATCCTTATCATCCGTGGGTAGGAGATAAAATTTCGTGTTACAATGCGAAGAGCTCATTGACATTATTTCGTTCAATTTTTTATTGATTCTCAGGTACATGACGTTCTTGTTGTTTATCGGCAGCAATCCCACATTAAATGACTCCCAGCGATAGATAAACGAGAATAAGCAGCTGGAGAAGTTCCCTTCCGGTTGACTGGCGCTCAGGGCAAATACATCTGTAGCTAGTTTCTCATTCATCAACTTCTTGACCTCTTCGAGGTCAGTTTTCTTCTCAAAAACAGTTCCATAATTAAGCCATGCCTGCTGAATATCATATTTTATTGATGTTAGTAACACATAATAATACTTCTGGGTTGCCTTTTAAGCCTGAGATTAGCCCCACGTACTTTTTCATCCTATCGTCCTCAGTCTCACTCAAATTCGAGATTTGATTATCACAGTGTTTCAGAAGCGCGCTGACGATAAAATAGCGATTATCAACGTGCATGTCTTCATTGCAATCATTATTAGCGATTTTTCCTTCAAATAAATTTAATTTACTTGTCTCATCACGAGCTTTAGTTAACGTCTTATCAGACAAGACCACAGCGCCCTTGATCGCAATCTCCTCGGTAGCTCTAATTGCCAAATAGTGTTATCTACGCACAAAACTATAGTTTCATTACTTAAACTCCGACACCACGCCATCCGGTCTCTTGACGCCATATTCCGTTTTCCTCAGCCCAGACACTGCGTCATTCGTAATCCTCTTCCAGCGGAAATTATTCTTTTTGTAAGCTTCTTCAATTTTCTTATCCACAGTTAGTTTCCCCGTTTCATCCTCCGTGTGGTTGAGTCCTACCCAGATATCATCGCAAGGGTCTTTTTTCCATAGGTAATCTAGCAACAGCCCGAGCGCCTCTTCGTAGATTTCCCTCGTTGTCACCGTGAAATAGAGTAGCTGCAGCCGTCTTACTGTGAAATTCGAACTGCTGATGTTCAAAGCAGCGAGTCCAACGAACGCGTTGCCTTTCTTTACCTGATACCACCGGGAATCTTGCCCAGTGTTGCACATCTGCACCAAATCATCCACAGAAAACATGAAGAGTCGCCGAATCGCCTCGTCGACGTTTTGAGAGTAGTCCGCGAAGATTTTCCGAATCTCGCTTTCATGCGCTTTTAAAGGTACGACCCGCAGCGTCGTGTCGCTTTCTAACTCCTTTGAGTCTTCCTGGTTGCTATATCTGTTCGCAGACTTAGGTTTTTCCTCTTTTTCAGGCGTAGTAGACTTCTTATTTTCTATAATACTGGTCTGACTGGGGCCGGAACTTTGGAGCTTGTCAGAGTCTTTTGTTGGTTGTTTTACGAAATTTCTTGCAGATCGCCTAAATGAGTCCTTCGATAAAGGCGGTGGCGCTCGTTCCTTGTCCTTAGTGAGACTGATATTCAAGTCCTTTGATGCAGAATTCTCGACTTCCGTTGGTTTCTGTGGAGTTTTTTGCTCATTGATTTGCGAACCATTTATCTCTGTTTTCGAGTTTCTTGGCTGTTTAGGAAGCGGAGCCGGACTCTTCCTTCCTTTCTGCCCTGTCCCGGGAGTCCTGCTGCCAGGACGAGTCAACTCAGGAGTTCGATTATCAGATACAATCGTGTTCATGGAGAGGTTCTGGCTTTCGATGGTTTCAACTCCAGCGCTCTGAAGCCTGTGTGGGTATCTGAAATCCATAAAAGTCGAGTCTGACGCGATTGGAGAGCTGTCCCTGACATTCCTTATTGAAATTGAGAATGTGCTGTCTAGATAATTAGAAAAGAGTAAGTGACGGACTCAAAGGCAGGAGATACTGTTTTGGGTGCTAGGAATAGGACTTTCGCCTCGTTTCGTGCTCATTGTCCTCAAGACTATACTTTCTTTCGTTTGTTGTGTGTTTCTGGGTCTCTGAGGAGTATGTGCCTGTCTGCTGAACACTGATGCCTTAGGTTTCTTGGGCTTTTGGCCACTTTCCAAGGGTAAATTGTTAATTTCATGTTCTCTTGCACTACGAAGGTCAGATCTGGACCAACGGATTTGAGATTTTACCTTCTAATCTGAGACTCGAGACTGCTCTGGGACTCGAACAGTTTTCTTTGAACCATATGATCGTTTACGCTTTCTTCAAGAATAATCACTTCACTGTTTCCAGTTAGCTTTCAATAATAAAAAAGCGATTTTTACCATGCGCGAATGCGGTTAAGAAGAGCTTTCGGCATACTCACCACCTTTTTGGTGGACTGGCCGCTGTTCTCGGGCTCTCTGGATGGGAACTCGAAGAATGGGTCGGACTTTGAGGAGAAATTGAAATACTTCCCTAGAGTCGTCAAGCCAATATCCTTCGTATCGTTTTTGATCTTTTTTGGATTTTGGGAAATATTAGAGACCGTGTTGGATGCGCTATTACCTTCATTAAATAATTCACTCCGAGATATTGAAACGATGCCGTAACTCCCTGATTTCCTTGCATTGGCTCCTCAGTCTGAGGGCAGTTGCTTTGGATTGCTTCGCGCCATTTGACGATACATTCAACGGCATGTAGCGACAAAACTCTCAGATGTGACATCACTTCCGCAACCTACAAGCGAAATCACTTAAGCCGCTCCTGATTAACACTGTACCTTGGTGATTAGATCGCTCACTTGAGACTCGCCCTCCTTCTGTGACGCTTCAGCAATTGCCACCCTTCTTGCGTAATCTTGCAATTGCTTCAAGCAGTTCTCTCGAGCAATTATTGCTCTAAAAGCGACCTAATTCACACAACAAATCTATATTTCACATCGATCGATGAACCAGATACCTGGAGAGGAGACTGATCGCTTTTTATCTCCTCGATCTCTTTGCGATACATCTCACCTCGCGCTTTTGCTGGGACCTCTCTTACTGATTTCAAAAAAGATTCTCTGAGGAAAATTTCAAATGAATGGACAATTATTCAGCTGGTACCGGTGAAAATCAGGAATGTCCTTTTTATCCCAGGCCAAAAATAGTCTATTTTCTAGCATTCTGAGGTCCGCCTCCCCTGGAGTATCACTTATGGTCTTATTCACTGATTTTGATCGTTTTTTGTCCTCAACAGTCTTTAAAATCAAAGGCAACGGCGTGCCAATCATCGCTTCTATTGAGAATACATGAGCAATTTGTTCGCCAAAGCAAAAATACTTGTCACAGTATCAACTGCACCTGCCCCATTTATGTACCCTTCAAATTGCATTGGTATAGGACTTACCCGAGCGTTTTTTTTCTGTTTTGCTGTTGTATATGCGAAGCTGTCATCTCTTGAGCTGTTACATATTGCGTGAGATCAATGCTGCTGAGATAATAATAAGACTTTATAGTAGAGTTGAGCTGTGTCGGTGATCTCCTCCCTTTAGTTTTATCTGGTCTTTTGTAAGCTATCCGATAATTTATCAATTGATTGCGAAATACAGGCAGAGAGTATTACATCCAGCATGCCTGTCTTGGGAATAGTCATATGGTGGTATATTCTGCAAGAAGAATCGAGTGTCCCATTGAGTTTCCTATATACACCGCGAGGTTAATTGTTCTATATGAGGTTGGGCTAATAGATGAGTACTCTGAGCTTATTAAGGATAGTGAGTTGTCGGCTTTTTGTTTTCTTGTGAGTGGGTTTATGGCTCTCGTGGTATTTGCCTGTAGATGTGGCTCTAAATTGCTTCATGTTGGTGTATTTTGCTGAACCGCGAACGAATAAATTGCCAGTTTCTAATTTAATTATCCGAAGGTATGAGTACTAAGAACCGAGATTTGAAACAAGAGTGCGTATAATAATACTCTTAAATGAGCCGAATTACAGGAATTTGTTAATATTATCAAAATAGATAACTCCAAGAGACATCTAATGCTTATTTTGATAGAGAAATGAACTATGTTTCCCCATCGCTCTGAGGACGCACGTCCGAATACGCCACAATATGAATATTTTTGTAATTCTTTGTTGATAGAACTCAATGAAAGGATTACTAAAATTTTATTAAGCTATCCATGCGCTCAATACATATTACAAAGAAATCAGCCGTTTAAGACTCGAATTTTAACCAGATAGCAAAGACCGATTAGGGATCGCTTTCTAAAAATTGGATAAAGAAAGTTTATGAGAATCCTGTTTCAAATTTCTCTCAGCTTGATAACTTAGGATCAGTGTTAAGTCCCCTAGTTCATGTGCTTATCGAATTCCTTTTATATAGATATTTAAAAAGAAAAGAATACCGCTTTTATTGGCTTGTCTACTTTAATCAACTGGGAATTAAGCTTTAATTTGATTTTTATATCGGGAATAGACAGAGAAAGAGGAAGTTGTCTTACAAAATCCCAGAGAGAAGGTTTTTCAAGCGGTTTCTGCAAATTTAATTTCTTGTAATTCTGGTTATATCGAAGCAAAAGTAAGTTACTAAAATAAACCATTAGATTAGCTTTATGTGTTTTATTTTCCATTAGAGAAATGCAGTCATCAAAAAACCAAAGCCTCATTGACGCCTGGACCCGTCTCGACCAAGTCCTCAGCTCCACTCAAGAATACGACACCCATGAACCCGAAAAAATAATTGCTGTGCATCCCAGAATCAGGAACGGCCGCACACCATCCATGCCCAATATCCAATCACGACCTCAATCAGGCATCCCCTCTAGAACGGGAAGCGTTCACCGCCAACCAGACAACAAAAAACGCCTTTCAATCAATACTTCTACATTCACACTCCCTCTCTCTAGACCCCTCTCTAGAGGTACCTCTCCTATCGATCCTCCAGCAAATGTGCTTGTTCATAACTTTCCTCTCACCAGACCATCATCATGCAAAAGTGTGGCAATGAAACCATCGAAGCAGTACATAGTGCGAGGTTGCTCTCCTCAGAATCTCAGCATTGCGTCAACGAAAATTCTCTCATTGACTCCATCAAGCATGATAATGAACAAAAAGCGACCAGTTTCTGCATCTACGGTGAAAGCTTTGGAATTTTTCAACCCGAAGATCCAATCAGATGACCTTGAGAGCAAAATTCATCATTTTACCATAGCGGAATTGACTCGCTTGAACGACGCGAAGTCCTACGACAACAAAATGGAGCCCAACCAGAACCAACTAAAGCATTTTTTAGATAGATTCAGCAGGACTTCCAAGCACCGAAACCTCGAATTTGACAGCCTATTCTTAGGCCCCGAAGCCGGGAAAGTGCTTTCTGAGATGCTTTTGAAGGACCGTCATTTCACCAAGGTGCACCTCTCAAAGAATTTCCTCGGAGACGAAGGAGCAGAGGCAATAGCAACTTTGCTTATCGAGGGCAATACGATTATCCATTTAGATATTTCCAGCAATAACTTGACCCATGAAGGCGCGGTGAAGATCATTGAAGCATTATCTGTGAACGAATCGCTTGTTTCTCTCGATATGAGCAGCAAAGAAGGCTTACATCGAAATCGCTTAGATGCCCGAGGAGCTGCGCCGATGGCTTGGGTGTTTCAGCGGAACCAAACCTTGCAATTTCTGAATTTGGCTTCAACGATGCTGGATGAAGAGGGAGCGAAAGCTGTCTGCACCGGCCTGCAGAATAACACGGGGTTGCTCGTGCTGAATCTCTCCTCCAATGAGATAGGACCTTCATTGGGGGATTCGCTCAACCTCTGCCTGCCGATTTGCGAAATCGTTGAATTGGACATTTCTAATACGAAACTAGGAAATCATGGACTAGCGACTCTGGCGCCTTTGTTCTGGCCGTCGGCGGGCCGGAGCACAGTGCTTCGAAAGCTGAATTTGACTCATAATCATCTAACGGCTGTAAGCATATCACGCTTATTCGATTCCTTGAGCAAGAATAGCACATTAGAAGTGCTGATTTTAGACAAAAACTCCCTCCATGGCAAAGGGATCGCGAGCCTGGTCAATCTGCTCTGGGAGAACAGCACTTTGCAGCACCTTTCGATGAATGAATGCGAGCTCGCCCTCGAAGCCTGCGACGCTTTGAGCAACGGGCTCGATAGGAACCGAAGCCTAACAATCCTACATTTAGCAAGAAACAATTTTAAAGACACCGGAACTTCTGCCTTGGCTCAAGCTTTCAAATCGCCCACATCTCGAATCCAAGAGATCGATCTCTCAGACTGCAGGATCAGGGATGAGGGTGCTGCTATGTTGGCTGATGCTATGAAAACGAATCATTGTATCAGCACGGTTTATCTAAGAGACAATATCATAAACGACGACCCAGCACTCGCGATGATTTCCGCGGCCAGAGAGAATAAAAATCTAATGAAAGTCGAACTGGACCGGAACCCGGTGAGTCACAAATATCTTGTAGAGCTTAAACGTATGACGCAGAACAATTTTCTTGAGAACAAACGGGGTCGGCCCTCGAGATACGAGAAAGAGATCAACGGACTCAGAGATTTTGAGCAGCAAAAGTACACTGTCGCGGAAGAGAAGCTACTGCTTGCGCAGAAGAGCCAGGAGGCTCAAATAGAGGTCCAGCAGGCGAATCTGATTTACAAGCGGGAGCATGAGCACGAGGTTAAATTAAGCGAGGAGGTCGAAGGCAGACTCGAAGCGCTTATCGAGGAGAGCAAGAAATTAGATCAGGAGAGAAATGAGCTCGATAAGAAGATCATGAAACTTGGTAACGACGCAAAAGACGAGTTATTCGACGTCGGAGCTGTACTATCAGACACAATGCAACAATGCATTGGGTTGGAGAATGAAATTAAAAGATTGAGAGACTCGATTAAAGGCGTCAAACTCGTGCTGGTGACCAAAAGGGACCGGCTGCAAGAGGAATTGCAGATTGAAACGCGACAGGCGAAGACGCTTGAAACCTCAGTTTCGCATATTAACCGAGAGCTCGTGAATATGCAGAAAGCGCTAGAGGAGAGAAAGGTGAGGGAAGCTGAGGAAGAGAAGGCGAAGAAGGAATTGGAGAAGATGCGCGAGAGAAGCGGGAGTGTCATGAAGAAAAAGGGAAGCAGGGGCTCGGTAGTCGGGCCGGAGAGAGGCAGAGCGTCGATTTTGAAGCTTGATCGTAAAGGGAGTCAAAGCGGTACTGAAAGTGGCGAATCAACGCCTTTGTCAAGAAGCAGCAGCAGAAAATCGGTCGCTTCGCCGATGTTGAAAAGCAATAGAGGCTCAGTCGTTGAGAAATCTGGTTTTGCTGTAGCGCGGAAGAGCTCTTCCGGGGAAATAGACGCGTCTCCGAAGAAAGAGAACATCAAAGTGAGTAAAAAGTTAGATTAGCGTATCTCATTAGGTTTATGAGCCAATTAAAAGCGTTTTTAATTATTCTATTAATAAGTGGTGTATTATATAATGCTCTCAGAGCGTGACTGAGGGTTTTTTGATTCATTTTCTGACTCAAATTGAATATTTCATAACCGAGCTATCTTATTCTCTTTCTTAAAGCATTAAATACTGAAGGGTAACATAAAAAGCTGAATTCAATAAATAAATGGTTTAAGGTACCTTAGACGTCTCTGGCATAACTGATAAAAGTATTATAGCATTTCAACCTTCTCTTCAGGTCATTAATCGTGGTTTTAAGGGCTTTATTGAGCCAGGCGTCTTTCTCAGGATCGGTCTTAGGAAGCAGGTTCTCAGTCAGTTTCAAATACTTCTCGAGCTCGTCGCCGTTTGGATAGAGCGCGTTGAAGAACTCTCTCGAGTACTCGGGGCTATTTTCACGAAAGACTTGAATAAGCACCTCGAAAAATCGATCATGGAGCTCTTTGTTCTCCTCAGCGAGGACCTCGCTGTTGAACCCCCTCATAAACGTCCCAGCGAGTCTCACGGAGTCCTTTCCAGCCACAGTAAAGCTCTCAAATACCACTTTTCGCTTGTCTTTTGGCACAGAAAAACCTTCGATGCCTTTCTCCATGAGCTTCGCGAGATCACTCGGGTCTTCTTGTTTTATCCGTTCTAAAAACTCTCTCTTTGCCTCTTGAGAAAGACGTTTAGAGGTATATATCTTCTTTACAATCGCCCATTTATTCCCCTTTGTAAGCTGGTGTTGGCTGAGGGACTCGTGCTTCCCATTGAACCAATCAGCCAAAATTTCCAAATGTCGCTCATCCTGCGCGTATTCGATCAGCCTCTCTCTTAGCAGGATGACTCTGTTAGCCTTTGGGTCGGTCCCTTTCAAAAGTCGATAGGTTAAATCGAATAGCTTGTACTTCAGGAAGGAACGAGCCTTTGATGGAGTAAATGAATCAATTGCGCTTGAGGAAAAAATGTAGATGTTTTCTAGCGTGATATCTCCAGTTTCTTGGAAAAGTGAGTTCGAAACGATATCGATGAACTCGAGAGAAGAGATCACTCCGTCTCTGGTCATGTCCCAAAGCGCTTTCCAGATCATTGAGCGCGTAAATTCATCAGAAATCTTGTGTAAATTCCCTTTGAAAAACTCCAAAGAATGCTTATCAATTGCGACTTTCACGAACGATTCGTCTTGGTAATTCAACAAAACAGCAACAGGACGTTTGCTGCCTTCATATTCAATCGCAGTTTCCTCCTGGTTCCGCACTATGGTGTCGATAACCTCACAAATCTCGCCTTTTTCGTCGAAGAGCGCGATCTTTAGCTTATGAGGTCTTAACACAGGATATTGAGAAAGTACTGCAGTTTGCCTTATTAGTAATTTTGCCTTCGAATCTTCTATTGCTGGATCGAATATCGGCTCGATCAGGTTCGTTCCAGCAGTTTCAAGCCAGACCTCCCGCCATTTGCTCAAGTCTGCTGGATAGGAAGGATCCAACGGCTTGTAATACGCTTGGACTTGCTCCATGAAGTCCGAAAGGACGGTATTTGACCATTCATATTTCTTGAAATAGCTCGTCATTGCCTTTGAAAAATTCTCCTCACCAATGAGACACAACAGCTGTTTTAGCACCGCAGACCCCTTCGAGTAGGTAATCCCATCGAAAATCGTTTCCGCTTGCTCCGTATTTTTCACCGGCCCTGCTATCGGATGCGTTGTATCGTCTTGATCCTCCTTATAGCCTCTCCATTTCGATCTGAAGAAATCCAACCACACATCCGTTAACTGCACCTTAGTAAGTTTATCAGCGGTTTTCGCCATCGCTAAATGGCAAATGATCTCCGCAAACGACTCATTGAGCCACAGATCGTTCCACCACTTCATCGTGACGAGGTTCCCGAACCACATATGTGCTAATTCATGCAGAGTAATATGCGCTCGTAAAGTTCGCCTTTGATTTGTGGTCTGCTCCCTGAAAACAAAAACGTCGTTGTGCATAACGACGCCAGGGTTCTCCATCGCTGAAGAATTAAATTCCCCACAATAAACCTGATCATATTTCGTGAACGGATAGGGATACCCGAAAAACTTCTCAAAGAAATCCATGCAAACAGTTGTTATTTCAAAGATCTCATCCGCCTGGCCTTCATTCATGTATTTAAACACGGATTCTCGGCAGAATATTGACATTGGAATATTATTATGAAGCACTTTCGCCTGAATTTCAACGTAAGGCCCGGCGACGAAAGCAAAGAGGTAGGAAGGGATTCGCTTCGAGCGATGGAAAACCCATGTTGTGAGTTCCGGGTCCTTTCCTTCAGCGGCATTGGCCTTCTCTGAGGCCTCGATGTCCCTGCGCTCATTCGCGACCACCTTCCATTCATTAGGTACCTCAACCGTTAGCGTCCAGGTCGCTTTGAGATCAGGTTGGTCTAGGACCGGTAGCATTTTGTTAATGAAGTAGGGCTCAGCGCCTGTATGAAGGTATTGCTTAGAGTCAGTGTCAACGAAGCTATGAAGCCCGTTTCCATCTCGGGAGTACCTATGCTCGAAGTGAATTTCAATCGTGTTGATTCCGACCTTCAGATGCTCCTCAGGAATCGAAAGGTGGCGGTCTTTCCGCAGATGTGAGTATCCTGACTCCGATTCGAGTAACTTTCCATTAATCACTAGCCCTGTGATTTTGTTAACTGCAGCGTCGAAGAATAGGTCTGGCGAGGCTTTCACGAGGTCAAGCGTGGCGGTTACTCTACCAGAGTACTCCGTTCCCTTAGGCAGCTTGAAAAACACATCATAAGAGAGGTTTTCCTTGGATTTACTAAACATTTCAAGCCTCTTCTGGGCCTGGGCCTCTGATAACGAAGCAACAAAGACGGGAATTCCCGATTCCATTTAAAATTCGTATCTTTTTTTAATTATCAGCTTCGATAGAAATTAATTTACATATACACATGAGGTGCTTCATCGTGATAACCGCTTCTATAATGTTTTATTCAAATGTACAAGGGAAATGACGGATAGAAGTAATATTGAACATGATTGTAAGGGAAGGATAATGTGTCTGAAGGTCCCTGAACACTGAATTGAAAAATTTAAGGCACTAAACTAAAAAGTGAAGGGACGGATCATACATATGCATTTAAACCGTAAAGAATGTTTATTAACTGAGGAGAGAGAGAAAAAAGCGACACTCGATGTAATTAAGATCGGTGAGGTATGTTTCCTTCTCGTTACGCCAATATCGAGGCGCTTCTTCTCTGCTTTTGAAAAGTCTTGAAAGAAGAGAAGGTCTTCTTGATCCCTCTACTGAACTCGATGAGATCCTTGTCTTCATCGGAATCTGCGAAAGGATACAATTCCTCGACTTTTTGGAATTTTTGGTTGTAGACGGTGTTGAGAAGGCCTTTATAAAGAAATTATGATTAGGGGATCAACGGCAAGGAATGAAACGCTTACCTCTGTTGAACTTGGATGGGCGAATGGCTTTTTTGGGTTTGTGCTCATCCCTTTTCTCTTTCTCAAATTCTGCGTGGATGTCGTCTTCATCAAGGTAGACCTTATCGAGGTAAACTCTGCCTTGACGACCGAATCTCTTGCGAATTTTGTATTTAAAAATATTCTTGACCTCGGGCATCGGCATGGCTGGTTCAACTGCAAATTTTAAAAGAATTGTTGAGATTTGAGTTATAACGGTAAGCTTTACTGATAGGAACCGGAGTAATGGTGGTATGCTGAGGAGCAGGTCTGATGTTAGGGGTTGGAATCGGCACTTTCTCCACAATTTTCTCAGGAAGCACAGACTAAAAGATAGGATTAATATTTCAATGCTAGGGCGGGGAGAAATACCGAGGCTCGCGAGAATGCCGGTGAGAGGATCTCAGGAGCTGGAACATGCATCTGCACGCTAGGCAGATCAAGTTTCTCGACTTTCTGAGGCGTCTGTAGAAATTATTTATCAGAATACTAATACAAATAAAGGAATGGTTACGATATCTTTCTGCACGGCTGATTCAGCTATCAGTGCGATAAAGCGAGCGATATCGAAATTAACATCTTCCAAGTTCCTGTTGGGGGTGGAAGCTACCGTACCCACCTGAGTATTGGTCCTGTGAATGCCTTTGAGAGGAACACCAGCAGTTTTGTCGGCCGGATTCTTCGCTTCTTCTTTGCCTTGGAAAATGTACTTTTGGGCCGTTTTGTTGAAATCTCGCAGCTGATTCTTCTGATAAATCTTGTCCGCGCTGTCGAAGGTCTCTCTGAATTTCATCATCGGTGCCGATGAGGTGCTAGGGTCAAGTTTTTCCTGCATCTGCATATCGAATTCTAAAGAAAAGCAAAATATTCAGTCACTTTCATCATATATGATGAGCTATTACTTGTTATCGATAGCCCGGTTAACTCGTATTTTAACATCTCCCTCAAATTTAAATTAGCGATGAGCGTCCTCGATATGTCGAGCTCTTGTCTTAGCATTTTCATCTATAATCA
>ENA-UOUE01001793-UOUE01001793.1-compost-metagenome-genome-assembly--contig:-NODE-1793-length-12110-cov-17.549988_pt1 | contig 12110 bp, 7 predicted proteins | sample MGYA00238146_ERZ747223 | MGnify/ENA primary metagenome ERZ747223 (study PRJEB28781, sample SAMN06268865) | compost metagenome | isolation source: single cell | place: USA: California, Emeryville, Joint... | reverse complement strand
TTGATACTTAGGTTGAGAATCTCTGCAGGAGAGGTTTAATTACTTATTTTTATCGAGGTTCTCAAGTTTTGATTTTGAATGCTTCTCACAGATGATGGGAATCTTGTCGGGATTCTTCTCGCGGATTCTTTGAGATTGCTCTCTTCTTTCCTCCTCTGAGGTTTCTGCTTTGAATCGGATAGTTGTTTTTTCCATCAATTTCTGGTATCACTTAATTTATATTAATTGTACAATCTGATTTATCGTTGGAGTTAGCCGTGGTAATCCTTTTCCGCTTTTCATATCTCAGAATTTTGCTTTAATTGCAAGAGGTTTTAATTAAATTTCAGAATTGCAATGATATCGAGTGTATCTTGTCAGTAAGCCGAATCCAGCCTCCGTCTGACGCTATTGCTACTCTCTCACTGTAATTAACGAGAGCTGTGTAAACCTCATTTGCTCTTCGTTCGTCCGCTTGGTAAATGCATTTATGTTCTCTATCTGTTGCGTTGTCCTTCGGAAAGGTTTGAATAGAGAAAAATATTTCATTAGAAATCTTATAAATAATAAAACTCCATAGAAATTTTGAATCTCGAGCGGATAGGATGAGGTATTATGAAAGATGTAATATTTTCCTTGATATCTCAAGGGGATAATTCAAACTCGGTCGGAATAAAAAAAAAAATAGACTGGATCATATTTTTTTGGCATGGGACCGCCGAAAAGGGTAGAAGTTACGCATGGAAGATTTTGCAAGGTGAGTTGATTCTGAATTTCAGAAATGTTTCAGTAGGATTTTTTTCGAGAATGGAATTTCGATGTTTTTTTATAGGAATTTCATAACTAAATCGAATTTTTACCTTATGAGAAAGTCACTTTAAACTTGCTGAGCCAAGCTTTACTGACCCTTTGAATAGGTTAAATTGAAAGGTTTTCGCTCTTTCTCATTAGCAATAATAATAAACAATCTTAAAAGCCGTAAGTTAAATATGGAGCAATACCTCGATAAAGGAAGAGCTGACGCACACACGTTCTCATTTGAGAATCGTCGAAACGAAGCCTTCGACACGAAATTCTCCGAGGTTCCTACATATGGGCAAAGTATTATTCATTGAGAGAATTCGGCTTCCTAACTGTAATTCACTATTAGAAGTAGTAGTTAATGAGGTGATCACCCACAAAGCCGATGGGTCAGAGTTCCGGACGGCACAGGTTTGACTTCATTTTGTTGGACGTTTGTTAATTTTAGCTCTAGATTGCAACACAGGAAGGGGTGAGTACGCGAGACGCATACAATCAGAAGGCCGGAGAGATTAAGGACGAAATTAAACTAATCGACCGGGAGAACAATGAGCTTGATGCCAGATGCGGCGAGCTGATGCAACTGAACCAGGAGCTGGAGAAAAAGATTAAACATCTCCAGCATGTTGAAGAAAAGCAGTGAATAAAAACTCTATATTTTCTAGGTTTAACGTACTAATAGGATTCGAGAGACTACCGAGCTCTCCAGGAAGGTGACAGCTGTTGATACGAACACAGTTCCCACTAGGTCCAGCAACGAGATCCCCACCAGATCAAGCAATGAGTTTACTGATGTTGAGAGATGCCATGAGACCCGTGCGACTGCTGCTGATAAATATGCACATACCCATAACCATTATAAACAGCCACCGATTGACCGAAAAAAGAAGTATCGTAAAGACAGAAAAGAAGACAAAGATAGCAGCTGCAAGTGCGTTATTTTCTAAGATGATGCGCTTTTCCGGGTGAATTTTGGCATCATGCCTTAATTCCTTGTCACAATCCCAACAATATTCTCTACATTGAATGTATATATTCTTGTTGATTGTAATTATTAGTTTTATTATGTTTCCATTCGAAGGTTTACATAATTTATTAATTAATCCAGCAAACCCCTAATAAATAAGTAGTTTTCAGGTAGTTTTGACTTAAATGGGAATAGATCAAGAAGATTGATGAAATTTATTATTTTAGACGCAGATTCTTATGAAAAATTTATAAAGACAACCCTCTCAAAGCGGATTTTTTAATATTTGATGCAATATGGGAGATGTTATTTTTGGTTAATTTTCACTATGACGCTAGCTGCATTTTCGATATTTAAGTCATCAAGAAATTGATCTGAATTGTTTAGATCCTTATTTGGTATAATTATAGGAGGGAGATCATTGCGTTGAGGGAGGATGGTTTCTGGTGAAGGATTGACCTTCTTGGGAGGGATAAATACCTCGGAGCGAGCATTGCTTTCAAGAAAGGTATTTTGAGCTTCTTCATCGTTATCAAGCAATGGCTCAGTAAGAGTCATGCCGAAAATCGTTGGCTTCAACATATTAGTCTGTCTGGTCGCTACTGCAGTTTTATCTTTCTTGAACAAGTAGTCCATTAAATTAGGGTCCTTTTCGATTTCTGCATCAAATTCCAAGAATATTGTTAATAATTCTTCACCCAGTTTAGCCTTCAGCTGTTCGTTCTGAGCGATCTTTGCAGGGTCAGTCTCCGTTAAAAGCCCTTGATAAGCCTTGTACAGCAGTAAGAATTCCTTTTCGCTATGGAACTCCAGTTGAACTGGCAGTAGCGCTTGTGATTTTCCCATTTCGGACTGATGATTGCGGTCTCTTTCAGCTTTTGATTGATAAAATTTCGGTTTAGGAGTGTATTGTAGAACAATTTTTTGATCCCTTGTTAGGAGCAGGTCTTTTAGCTTTTCTAATTCCTGGATACGCCGAAGAATCTGAATAACATCCAAGTCTGAGCTAATCATCTCTTCAACTTGTTGTAATGCGAATTTCTTCGAACCAGGGAGTTCGATAGCTCTGCGTCCGCAGACCAAATTAGTCAGGGATTGTAAGAATTGTCTGAATGATGTTTTCATTATAGGCTTATTTATTAAAACACTGAATTTGTTCATAAAATCGTTGTATTTCTCTCCAGATCTGATGCTCTGCAATGAATACGCTCTCTCTTGTCTTTGGTTTCCACCACTGGGCGGTCTTCTTTCCTCTTGAGTATTGCTTCTCTCTGCCGGCGACTCCCCTTTGTCTCTGGGATCATCGGACTTGTACTCATAAATCTGGCGAGCAATTTCCAGTTTGATCTCGTATCTATTGAACCTCACGGCGATAAATCCGAGTGTTGCGATGAGAAAAGCGTAGATACCTCCAATCCTACTCGCAATATCTAAGAATGTTGTATAACTCCTGGTATACACGTTCATAACCGAGCTCAACTTCAAAGTCATTTTCATGAATGTCTTGGCATATAAATCTCCACTCTTTTTATAATTGCTGTCGAAATCACGGATCTGCTGCTGCTGAATGCTATAGGCTTTGATCGTATCGCTCGATCCGCTACTAATGTAGCTATTTTTTGAATTGATGATCTCTGGCGTAATGAAAATCTCCGTGTGTTTGGCTGCTACAAGAGGTGAAAGCCTCCATGAATGTGCTTCGAGATAATACTCCACCGGCTTCGAATGATTTTGTAAATTCACAGAGCCCGTAGTATAGAAAAAATCCAGTGTTAAACTGTCCTGGTCTGATAAAAAAGCGGCAATCTCTTCTTTAGATTTGCAAGAAGGCGTGCCATCGCACGGCAGAAGGATCAAATCAATAAAGGTAAAATTCGTATTGAGATAAGAGCCTTCAAAGGGAAATGCCGTGATATTAGGACAATAATAGTTTGACAATCCAAACGCGGTGAAGTTATGAGTCAGATTGTAAGCCGAGGAGTTCAATTGAGCCAGAGTGCATGGGATCATAGGGTAAACAGCAGAAGAAGAGACAGGATTCGATGGGTTGTTAGACGGTCTTGTTTGATTGGTGATTTGGAGAGCTAAACTGAAATATGATGAAAAATTGGCAGGTGGCACATCTCGCAGTCCCACTGCGAAGAAGAGTTCATTGCTTGAGAGACCATAAGCAATACCTTGCTGCTTGTCCACTTTTGTTGTGAAGTTGAGCTTTGACCTGCTGAATACTTCGATTAAACAGTAGATGATAAAGCTTGTTGTGAGCAAACCAATAAGGATGCTGATAATTCCGCCGAATCTTGTCTTTTTTTTCTGCTCTTCATTGATGTAGAAAGTGGCTTCTTGACCAAAGAGGTCAAAGTCAGCTAGTGTTATCTCATCGCGTTTTGAGCTCATTATTTTATTGAAGTTTTATTAGATTCAAGACTGGAATTGCTAATTTTCAGCTGAATTGCCTCGAAATTCACTCTTCAACTGAAGGGATGCTGTCGAAATTGCGATTTACATGGATTTCAACGGGCACTCAAGGTATGCTTGCATAAGTAATCAAAAAAAGAAATTTCCAAGGACTGAGATGGAAGCTATCAGAATTTCCGAGTCGAGCGTCTAGGAAATTTCCTACTATGCTTGACCTTCTGATACGGTAGACAGGTGCAACACCTTGAAGCCAGTGAATAAATCATAAAAAATTCATCTTCCGAACGATATAAGTATATAGAGCCTCATTCTGAGGACTTTAGGCAAAAAATCAAAATGGCACAAGAAACTTGTTATTCACTCCAGGGTGGACTATTATTCCAGAACCTTAGCAGTTTTCCAAAAAGATGTTGCCGCCAGATCCAAAGCCTCCTATTCGGACCAAAGATCCTAAGTATCTCTGTTTACGATGCAATACCGCGTTAAGATAGTGTTGAAAATCATTTTCTTTCAGATTCATTTTTTCGTTTAATTATTGGCTTCCATAATCCTAAGATGATGGTGATTTCAACGTTCTTTGTCTTAGGGGAGAAAGGGGCAAGATCCAATCGCGATTAAATATTTACAAGAAAACAATTTACCCATAAACCAACGCCTACACCGGAGTTCTCAGCTTTAATCCTGCGAAAGAACCCTCATATTCCAAACTATTAACAACAGCACCAATTCTCAAGAAGACAAATGGCAAATTCTCAAAATTATTTTTATTCGCAAAGAGATCACTTGAATTCAAACGAATCGGTAAAAGCGTGTCTTGAAAACTATGCTTTAGATAGATTCATATCAGACATCTTTTTTGTGTTTTCGCGATGAAGTTGTTTTCTTTGTTATTTTTGGTCTAAAACTATTTTTTTTTGCTAGAGAGGAGGAGCTTGAGCGCTTTTGTTAGTTGCTTATAATTTCAAAGGGGTTGTTACCTCCGAAAATCAGAATTATGATCCATATGAGGATTATTTGGGCCAATATCGGTGTTCAATATCTCTGATGCTCATTTCGAGGTCCAGGACCTAATTACCTGTGAAAGCATGAGGCATAGAACCAAAATCCTAAATATTTGATATGGTGCAAGACTGCTTTGGTCTCAGATTTGCATATTTAGAATTTTTCAAAGTTTAATAATTACTAACGTTGAGAATCGATTCGGTTTACGGAAATTGGCAGTGGAATTTATTGAAAAAATTTTTCTAAAAAAATAGAACACAGAATTTTATACTTTTCTTCGCACGCATTCGAAAGGAACACACCCTCATGCATTCTCATCGCACCTCGAACTGACGTCGGATTTTGAGCCCTCATAATCCGTATTCCTCCTTTATCACCTCAAAAGAAGGAAATAATCCCAATATTCCCTATTTCAAAAGCATCATGGTTTTCTTGTTCTCTTGTAGGTGGCCATTTATTTCAATACTGCTTTTGCGGCAATGTTTGATGGTTCTTTTCTGCGTAGTGAGTTTTTTGACCCTTCATTGGCTCGAGTTTATGGATTTAACTCCCAATTTGTTCTTGCTACTATTCAGCTGTTAATCACAGTTCTCATTCGTGTTCCGAGCGATTTGATGTCGGCTTTTGTTTACATGCAGCGCGGGAAGATGATTAATCTAACTACTGCCGAATAAATAAAATTTAATAGCCAATGATAATATTCCATAAAAACATTCAGTGTGCCTAAATAATCAGTGTGTACTTTCCTTCGTTGTGTACTTCTCAAATATCAATCTGAGATATTTGAGGTTTCGTCCGAATACGCTGACAGTAAGTAATTACTAATTCATTTCTCATATTTATAAGCCAAACGATTCCTGAAATTTATACATAATAACCAGAAATTTCAAAAGCGAAAACCATTGTCCTAAGCAAATGAATTGCGAATATAGCCTTACATCTGAAGACAGAAAGAACCTTTTGAAGGTCTCCCAGACCAAGCAAATGAAACAAGAATTCGAACAGTTTGTTGAAAGCAGCAACTCCATGAGTCGAAGCCTCGGAGTCTTCGTCAATGAGATGAAGGAAAGTTTGAATGTGAAAACCCAAATTTTTGTTAGTTTAGAGCAGTTAGCCCGTGCTTTCGAGGCATTATCACACAGAACCTCCGGAAAACACTGCATGAACTGGACTGAGTGCGAAACCAGCTATCTGATTTCAATTGTCGCTCATTATTGCAATTTTTCTGGCCGCAGCTACAAATCTCTGACTGAGAGCGACTGGCAAATTCTAGAGAGAATTTTCCCAACAAAAACCGCGATTAAAATGCAAAAACGATGGAGCACGATCCTCGCTGGATCTTCCGTTCCTGCTGATGTGAAGAGCGGCAAAACTTGCAATGTTAGACTGCTTCAGAAAGGAACCGAAAGCAACTGGTCCTCGGAAGAAGAACTTAAATTGATGAACGCTTTCCTTGCTTTTGGAAGCGAGTGGCCAACCATTGCCAACCGCCTTGGAAACCGCACCCAAACCGACGTGAAAAATCGTTTGAAATTGCTTGTGAAGAAAATCGCAACTGAAAACAAGAGCTTAAGCAGCAATTTGTCACAAAACGACGAGACTTTCATCACTCAGCTCGTAAGAGAATACGTTGAGAGAGTCTCCGCTAAAAAGCAAGTCGTGGTTGAAGTCGGAAACGAAAGTGACACGACTACTACCACTGCTGAATCGGTTTGCGAGGAAGACATTCCTAGAGCCGACTCTCTCTGGTATCAGAGAGCTCCTGTTTTTAACTATGTACCAAACGGTTTCCCTTACGTACCAAACGTTTATTCCAAGAGCATGTGCAACCATTGGATGCTTCCAAGCTTCACATACCCAGTTGTGAGCAGCGTCCCTTCGGTTGTCCCATGTGGAAGCTTTTTCGTTAGCACTCAGCAACCTAACGTTCAGTCACGTGATTTGAATGCCACTCATTTATTCAAAATCGCCAGTGGTGAAAACGCAAGAGAAGAATTCAGCAAAGAGGTGACTAAAGCTGATTCTAAAGTGTTTTTCGCGATGGTGAACGTACAGAACCAACAAATTCAGCTACTCGAAAAGGTTTCTGAAGCCACTTTCCCAAAGTACTGTTAGATCGGACTGAATATAGAATGATATAGAGTTATTTCTTTTTTAGAAAAAATATAGCACCATTCTTTGTATCTTTCAAACTTAAATTAATTCACTGTATTCTATTGCAATAGAATTTTTCCACAGTGTAAAAACCATGAAACAAGCCATCAAGGCAGCCAAAAATCCTCATTCTTCAATTAACCTTAGAATAATTAAGTAAAGCAATGTTTTCTAAGTAGTATTTCTCTCTTCTAGCGACTAAGAAGGATACTGCTTCAAAGCATTTCGGAATATGTGGTGTTGGTCGTTAAAAACAAGAGAAAGCAAAATTGGAGCTTTCCCTGCTGAAAAATGAAGGTTCAAAGGTGTGAGACTTATGATGGAAGGACGAGTTTTGTTAATGATGGTAGGGTCTTTTGGACTCTTTTCGTTTTTTATTCCGTATTCATCAAAATATAAATTAGCGTAGAAATTCAATTTAAGTTATTCAGCTACTCGATCGGATTATTTAGACGCAAGGAATATGTTAAAAACGAATTTCTGGAATACTCTATTCAATGAGGCTAAAACTCGTGTGTGGAGCGTCCAGCTCGTGCCTCAGGCGAGGTTCTTTTTCAGCAGTAATGAAAGTACAGAAGCTCTCCCTGGAAAAGATGATAGAAATCATCATATAAATATCTTGAAATCGCAAATGACACCAAAACAAATCATTAACTATCTCAATCAATACATCATTGGACAGGATGAAGCTAAAAAGGCTGTTGCGATGGCATTGAGTATTTATTCATCATGTTTCCCTCAGGTAGTTGATAATTGTTCAATTCTTTTAGGAAACCGATGGAGAAGGAGATGTCTTGACGAAGAATTGAAAAAAGAAGTGTATCCAAAGAATATTTTGATGGTTGGACCAACAGGCTGTGGAAAAACCGAGGTATTGCTTGCTCTTGAAAGGGTAATGAGCATTCTGGATTTAATAGATTGCAAGAAGAATTGCGAAGATGACCAATGCGCCTTTTATTAAGGTCGAGGTAGGCACATTTCTTGAATAATGAGGCATTTACTCCCCAAAAAGGCGACGAAATACACCGAAATTGGATATCATGGGCAAAATGTTGATCAGGTCATCGTTGACTTGCTAAAATCAACGATCAAAGACGCTGAAAAAGGCCTTCAGGAAGACTTTGACAGAAAAGAAGCTGAAGTACATTTCAATATTATCTAATCATCACTCATTAAACCAATTTATAGTTAGATGAGATCATCCTGCGTCAATTATTACACTCTCTGCTCGGACCCAACATGGATAACGAAGAGTTAGTTCAGCAAAAGCTTGCAAGAATGAGAGAGGTAAAATGATTTACCTCAAATGCCCGGCCTAACAATCGAATAAGGGCTATTTTGATGAGAGGTACGTGACATTCCATTTTCCAGAACCAGTTCAAACTACAATCAATTCGCTTGACGACTACTTCGATTTTCTGAGAAACTATGGTGAGTTAGCAGATTCTAAAGCGGTTGATTAATTGTTGATAGCGCCGGCATATAAGGATGGATTTTATAAGAAAACGACGAAAATTAAAAACGCGAAGAAAACATTGAAGAAATATTACGCGAATAGAATTTGGCGAGATGTAATTGCTGCACCATGATCAAATATAATCCAATACAACGACATATAGATCGACATTGAACAGTATGCAATTAATAAAGTCCAAGAAGAAGGTGTTGTGTTTATTGATGAGATCGATAAAATCGCAGACTCAGAAGGCGCGATAAGTAAAGGAGCATTTTCAGATTAATTCTTAATGGATTTTAGCTTATGGAAGAAGCCCAAGCTCAGATGGCGTTCAGAGAGATTTGCTGCCTATTATTGAGGGTACTACCGTGAGCACGAAATATGGTAAAGAAACTGCTCTAGAAGGGAATTCTAAATATTTTATCAAGGCGACGTAAAAACAGATCACATCTTGTTCATTGCTGGAGGAGCCTTCAGCAAAACCAAACCAACTGACCTTATGCCTGAACTCCTCGGCAGACTTCCGATTCGAGTCGAGTTGAGACCTCTTAAAAAATCTGTAAATAAATTTTCAGCAAATATTTTATTGAACAATATATTACTTAAATCTCAGGACTTCAAGAGAATCTTGGTTGAACCAAAATACAATCTGATCAAGCAGCAGAAAGAACTCCTAAAAACTGAGGATATCCAGTTGGAATTTACTGAAGAATCTCTCGAAGCGCTTGCAGCACGTAATAGATTCCGATTTGAAGCAGTCTTTCAATAGTTCTTTGTTATAGTCGCCGAAGAATTGAACATGACACTTGAAAACCTCGGCGCAAGACGTCTCCATTCAATGATTGAAAAATTGGTTGAAGATTATTCATTTGAAGGGCCTGATCTCGAGAATAAAGAGTAATTTTCCGAATGAGTCCGGCCTAGCTAATTGTTTTTTTATTCGTAAAGGATTGTGATTACTCCTGAAATTGTCAGTCTCAAGCTGAAGCAATTCAAAGACAAAACCGACATTTCTCGTTATCTGATCTAAAGAAACTTTTTAGCATTGTTAGGATATTATTTTAGCTCTGGAGTTCTGATCTTGCTTGTATAAATTGTTGGTAGGTTTATAAGTACGAAAAATACTAAGACTTTATAAGATCAAAGATCTCTAAATGAATTGCAGAATTTCTGGTTAGGGTTGTTTAATTTGAATGAGATGAATAAACAATGCTCCAGAAGGAGTAACATTCGAGCAACACTTTTTTTTTGAGAATATATGCTTAAAGGAGTTGTTTCTTCGTCATCAATGGAATTTGAACAATTGAAGTTAAATGCCTATGTAATACATCTAATCGAAAATTCTTACTGAGAGGCAAAAGTATGCACTGTGAGACTTGTGGCAAAATCAAGCTAAGAGTCCTTGCTATGTTTTATTTTTTGGTATGAAAAGGATGCAAAGACTATTCTATATATATATAATTAATAATGTAAACATAAGAAGACTATCTAAGGAGACTTGCTTTGAGCAGGGTGCTCTCATCGTTTAATTAGGTAGTGTGACAATGAGAGGTAAAAGTTTTCATTTGTTTTATAAAGAGGCTTCCGTTGAAACTCTCCAGAGAGAGCGAACCAGGTCGAATACTATGAGTGTTTTCATATTTCCAGCCTGATTCACGTCGTTTAGGTGCTCTCTGTCGAAATAGAGGTCTTTAAAATTGCAATGAAAATCTTCCCTCTCACACAGAACGAAAACGATGTCGTCTATTCATTTCTCCTGAGAAATTAACTAAAGAAAGCCCTTCACCGATTATCGGTAATCATCGTTTCGGGCCAAGGCTATCCACTTCGATAATACGTGTTAATACGTGTTTCTAGAGCTAAGCTGGGGGAAAAACAGACCAAATTGATTGTATTATGCTACCCTAGGGTCAGCTCTCCTCAGCTTTCATCTTCGTTGCTTTATCTCCTTCCAACCTTCTGAAGGATGATTGCTGAAGTTCTCTACTTTTTTGTTAAATTTCAATACAATTACCTTGGTTTAGCTCTCTACTGGGCCCTTTTTCCCTCGACGGAATGTCCCTTCTCCAGTTTTTCCATTAGAGGAGCAAGAAAAAACTCCTTGAAAAAATCTATAGCTTTATGATTATAAAACACTTCAGAGAACCATTTAAGGGCACTGGGAATACTTCTCTGTCTGAAAGCATTTTTTCGAAATTAATTACGTAAGTATGATTTTTTCTAAAATAAAATCTCACAGTAACCTTAATTGGCTATCAAAAATCCTTAAACACTATTGCATTTAAACAACATAAACCGTTATCATGTCCTTCTTTCTTTCAATTCAAAGAGCGTATTTCCAGTACTTCCAATAACCGAAAATGTCACGTACATATATCAAACCAATCCTAATCCGAATAGAACCTCTTCCATGAAGCTTTGGAAAAGACGGTGTTCATAGATGAACGAAATTGTTGTTTTCGAGCCTTCAAAAGAGCTTTCATGACTTATTTTCTCGAATATATGAGAAAATAGCCAGAGAAAGCGATCGATATCTAGCCAGAGTGGGCTTTTGAATAGCGAAAAAAAAGCAGCAAGAACACTGCTTTGATGATTCGAAGGTGAACGGTAGAGTTAAAATCGATTTAATTCTGAGCTTCTTCGGAACTCGAATAATTTTCGATCTGATTAGGCCATTTGGAATTTAATCTGGAACAATCAATGATTAAAGACTGAGAATAAAACTTCATTCGAAATGGTTGACTTTGCTGGTTCTCAGAATTTTAGAATGAAGAGAGAAAGCTTGACTTTCCAAAGAGGAAGAGACGAATCAGTTTCCAGTTTCCTCAACGAAAAGAATATTGTTTTGGTGGGAATCTCAGCCAAAGGAGTGTTCGAAGATGCATTCTGAGCAACAGTATATTAAACTTACGATGTCAGAAATTGAGAAAGGAGAAATTTCCGATCCAGTAAGTCTGGCTGAGAGAGAGAATTGTGTTTAAGGATGCTTAGAAATAAGAAATTCCTTTGAAATTGTTAATATGTATGTGTATAGAGATAGGTGGATATATAACATTCTTTGCTCAGTAGAGTCTTAGGTGGATACCTTGGTGAAATTGTATCGGTCATTTGGCTAGAAAAGTATGAAGAGTTCAAAGGTTGATTATTCTTTGGTAGCACGACTTTGAAAATAACCCTCTTATGACTTTAATGACATTAGAGCAGTTTCCAATAGAAACTGTTCATTAGCAAAATGATGTGAAGATGACTTGAAATGATGATAATAGTGAGCCTAAGTCTTCAGCTTTGAAGATCCGCAATAAAAAATTCAATGCAATGCAATAGGAGAGACTG
>ENA-UOUE01001792-UOUE01001792.1-compost-metagenome-genome-assembly--contig:-NODE-1792-length-12126-cov-12.964146_pt1 | contig 12126 bp, 9 predicted proteins | sample MGYA00238146_ERZ747223 | MGnify/ENA primary metagenome ERZ747223 (study PRJEB28781, sample SAMN06268865) | compost metagenome | isolation source: single cell | place: USA: California, Emeryville, Joint... | reverse complement strand
GAAGAAAGAGCAAAGAAGGATGAATTTAGTAGCTTCTTCGAATTTGAGCGTGAATTTGAGAGACTGCGCCAAGATTATGAGGTAACTTAATATCATCATCTTAAAGTCAAAAGTTCTATCGATCCCACTCTAAATATCATAGAAAGAAAACCCCGAGGGGCCAGACAAGGATATTTGCTGGAAAGAATTCTCAGAGAAAGTCCTTGCAAAAGCAGCAGCCATAATCACGAAGAAACAAGAGCAGCAGTTCCAGAATGCGAATCGAAGGATGACTGCTCGTTTGGAACAGACAGAAATGCAATTGTTGAGCAAAGCGAAAGAAGTTGAAGAAGATAAGAAGAACCTATTGACCAAAATACATGAAGTAGAAAAGGAGAAGATCACCTATCAAACAGAAAAACAGATGTTGAAGAGTCAAATTGAGGATGCTTTACGTGAAAAAGAGCGCATTGAACAGAAATATCAGGAATTGCTTCAAGAACATAAAAATGCGAAAGAAAATCTCTCGAAAATCAATATCAATGAAGTTCATGAACTAAAAAATAAGCTTGAACTTGCTCAGGCTGAGAAGCTTCGTCATTCCTCCGAGATTGAGAAAAAATCGGCTTTGTTAGAGCAAGAGATAAACTTTGTGAAACGTGAAAATGAGGCACTGCATAAAAAAGTGATCTCTCTCGAAGAGGACAATCATAAATTGAAACTTGTAAAGTTCGAGGCAGAAAGAACAGCTGACGTATGACAAGCTTTCATTTCTCATAATAGCAAAAATAAACTCTTTGATTAGGCTCTAAGGCTGCAACTTAATCAGACAGAGACCGCCAAAAATACGGAAATAGGTCTCCTTAAAATGGAACTCGAACGGAAAAAGATGGAAGTATAAAATATACTTCGTTGTAGTTTGATCTAATCTGTTTACAAAATAAGATGGCCACCTTTTCTGATACTGGAAGAAAAAATGATACTACTGCATCTTCGGACTGACTAATGGAGAAATCTTATCTGGAAAACCAGAATATGTTCCTGAAGAATCAATTGGAAGAGAATAAACGGTTGCATGATACACTGCTACGAACGATTGAGATGGGAATTCACAATGGCGGTGATGACTCTGGATCTGATTTAGCTGAAACAAACCGGCATCTTTCTTCTGCAATTGAAAAAATGGAACGTAATTGTAAGGAACTCGAAGAGAAAGTAGAGTCTGGCAAGAAATACAAAAAAATGGTGAAGAACTCAAGTCGCCTTCAATGCGTCCATTGCGGGAAGGCTTTTGCTCCAACAGTCTTTCTGTCTCACCTTAACGAATGCCTAACCACTTTAGGTTCACCTGGAAGCCAAGTGGGCCAATCTCTCACAGGTAATGGCTACCCCTCTTTAAATGGCATTGCTCTTGGAAGCCCTATTCACCAGGCAAATAGCTCTATACAATATGGCCTCGGTCAATCAACCACCCAGCTTGACCAGTTCACATTGAGCCCTCCAACCTCAAAATTAGATCTCACAAAAACCAGACCTACTAATCAATTCCAGATTACTATTATACAAACTATGGTCAAGGAGACCTCTGATAGCAAGCCATATACTGAATATCTTATTCAAGTTATGGATTCAGGTCAAAAGACTCTGGTTACTAGAAAGTATAAAGAATTCTGTGACCTCCATCAGTGCTTGACTCTCTCTTTCCCTACATTAAAACTCCCTGAGTCGACTTTTGCTATGCTGGAAATGTTTAGTAGTCCAAGTGACTCTCCAACATCTAAAAAACCTATCGTGATTGAAGAAAGGAGGAAAGTTATACAGCAGTATTTAAGAGACCTGGCGAGCATCGATATTGTGAAAAATTCTGAGGTATTTAAAAAGTTTTTGGAATTAAGCACTGAAAATGGATCGAATCACTATATAACTCCATTCCCATCCAATAATGAAATTGAGAGTCCTACAATGGCGAATAGATCTCAAAGAGAACGAGATGGTACTCCGAGCAATAGGTCCCCAAAGATTCCTCTCAGAAATGAGAATAGCATCATGGAAGAGAACCAACCACAATCCCAAACGAGAATTGATAAAAGTCTGCTGAGTATGTCTCCGCACTCCTTCATGAAACAATGGAAACCTGAAAGTCGACCTTATAATCACTATGTCAATTTTGCATCCACTGAGGATCAATATGAACAACAAGGTGAAATACAGCCTGAATGCTCATACGATTTTTCTGCAGGACAAAACAAAAAAGTTCCTGACTCGCTCCATAATCGTCATACTGGAAGTATGAGTGTACCAAGGAATAATCAGTTTGTTAAAGAGCCTCAATCAGCTCAAATAAGAGGACATTCTAACACAGCAACATCACACAGCGTGAGCAAAAGTATGGCATTTGACTCGTTTACTCCACAGAACAATATGAGTACTTCCAACAGTGGAACTTTCAAGCTTCTCCCAACATATCCTGTTACTGACAATCTACCTGAGTCTTTCTCGCTGAATGGAAGTCAAATGCAAATGAGTATTCAATCTTACAAGAATTTCGATACTCTGAAGAATAATTCTATGTCGAGGAGCTTCCTCAGTCCTCAGAAGTAATCAAACATTTCATTATTAATATTAACTAAAGCTTGCAATATTAACATCAAAATAGGTATACATACAAACCGGTGGTTGAAAGAGGTGGAAGCTTTAAAGCCTATATCAAAGACAACCCAAATTAGTTATCTAGCAGAAAATATCAGCAAGGATCCGAGATAACTATTTAATCTAACACAGAGAAATATGACAAAATAGATAATAAATTATTCCCTAGCGATGAGAATGAATTTATGCCTGACTAATAATATGCTTTTTTGTCTGATGAAATTTTTTAAGTAATATTGAATAAAAGTTATACATCATCATGGTTCCACCATAAATATCATTTTCTAACTCTCTCTGGCGAAGAGAAAATTTCTGACACTAACAGCTGCAAAGTTAGTAACCAATCACTTCCAAGCAGATTTATTTTAAGGCACACTCTCTCAGAGCACTTATTGCAAAGATTATTTCTTCTTTGCTTTCAATCTCAAACAGTTCCATAATTACCAATGTATATATCACATCAACTGTAAATTGAGAACATTTACGCAAGAGCTCTAAGCTTGAGTTTTATAAACTTTCTATCTTAAGCAGTTTTCTTAGGGTTCGATTTATGATACTCAACCACAGGCGTGAAGTAGGGATGCGTCATCGCTTCATTAGCTGTCAGTCTCTCAGCCTAGAAATTTAGAGTTGTAGCACCAAAAAATATTCAAAATAAGTTTTACGTGATCATAAACAAGGAGCTTTGAAAGAAGATCTAATGCCTCTGGAGTTGCTAGATGCTTATTCTGGTTGCTTATAAAGTCAGCCCAACTTTTCCGTTTGTGTCGACCCAACACAGTCTCGAAATGTGTATCAAGCTCGATATTATACTTCTCTAAATAGTCAAATAATTCTGACGTTCCCAGTACACGAGTTATCTTCTCAAGTTGATCATAATTGTCCAATCCTTGGAAAAATGGCTCAATTTTAAAAATCTATTTGAACCAAATCAAATTCATCATTCACATTTCCAAAAGGTCGATGATTTACCATGCTAGCCATCATACATCCGAAACTCCACATATCAAGAGAGTAATCATAATATTGGTAATCCACGAGTAGTTCTGGTGCTTTGAAAAACCTTGAAGCAACTCTGACGTTATAGTCTTTTTCTGGAAAATAGAACTCCGCAAGTCCCCAATCAATTAGTCGTAGTTCTTTTTTCTCATAGTCAATCATGATATTATGCGGCTTGATATCTCTGTGCATAATGCCTTTGCTATGGGCGAAATTAAGTGCTCTCAAAACTTCATAGAGATAATAGCGAGTATCAAAATCGCTCAATTCAGGGAACATTGTTCTGTAATCTGTGTTATTTACGTATTCAAAAATCTATCAGATTGAAAATTGATAAGAACATGGTATGCGAGAAGGGATATATTTACTAAGCTGGTTGTCCTTGATCCTGCATCTTTCACAATATCCAATAATTTTACAATGTTCGGACCATCAGCTAAATTCTGCAAAATCTTTATTTCTCGTCTGACCTTTTTCTTACGGACTGAATGAAATATGTAATTTAATTGCCATTGGAAACGATTATTTACTTGGTTTGAGCACCTTAATGACGCACTTTTCTCCGGTTTTCACATTGATTCCTTCAAAAACATCTGAATATTTCCCTCTGCCCAACTTTCTGACCACTTCATAGTCTTCGTGTCGGCTAGAAATGCAATATAACAAAAGCATGTGACCAAAGGGCTCATAGATATCGAAGTTTATACCCCCAAGATATTTCCATGTCCTCATAAGTGTAATAATCAGGTTTCTGCTTAAGATTTACGTCAGCGTACAATCGTGGCTTCGATATCATTGTATAATTATGAATGTGCTGTTGCGTCAGAAGCAATTAATTGTGAGTCTTTTAGAATCAGAAAGGATATAGATACCTCGAAACTGAGAAAATAAAATACTTTGGACTAAACTTGGCTTCAATTAAAAGTCTGGATAATTCTGAAGAGCGAGGTAGGATTTGAATTTATTTAAACATTCAAATTTTTTGCATTTTAAAAAAAGAGCTTGATCACATATTTGCTCAAATCTCGAGAACCCAAAAGACCATTGAACATTACTTTCAAAAACAATGAATTCTAAAACAGCTTTTATCTCTGATTTTGAAAAAGAACAGAACAACATGAAACTGTTAGAGTTGAACAGCGGCAAAACAAAGAAAGGAATCCCTTGCACATTTTCAGAAATAAATGACCTCACATACCAAATCAATATCAAAAATGTGAACTTGGACCAATCGAAGTATGCTGTTGACAGCAACTTTCAGGACTCTCGGAGTGGAAATTGCATTTGCTACCAAGAAGTGAGCTTAAATTCAAACCAATTAGATTCATATTTCCCGCTTTCTAGGAAAACAGCCTGTTAATTGTATCGCAAGGTGGCTCTCAGTTCAGACTACCGTTAGAACAAGAGATCTCAGCCGTCTTCCCACTGAATGAAGGACTTCTTATCGAATTTCATGTGAAACATGAGCTGAAAATGTTTGGTAAGACCGTTAGCATGTCTAACACTCGCTAATGCACATCTGAATTTCTAGATATCCTGTCACTCTCAAAAAAAATGAAAGGCACTGAAGACATTGACTTTAATTATGAAGAGAAAAATTTATATTCCTATGTCACACTCAACCAGCATCCATTGAATCCCCTGAAAATTTTGGGAATATTCCGCAAAAGCGAAGAGACAGCTGTACCTTGGTTCCGCTCACAAGAGAGGATAGTCTTCGTATCTGATAAGATTCCGCTTATTATCAGCTACAATGTTGTTTTACAACGTCATGCGATGCACTACATCAGGCTCAATGTTCAAGAAAAAGATCGCAATCAAACTCAGCTGAACTTTTTGAGTAATTTCTATACTCTACACAATACTTTCACTGAAAATCCGAACGTTATGGCCTACTCTTACCTCCTGGCGGATCGCTTCTATGAAGACTCAAATAAGGAAGATATCCCCAAAAAGTGTGAACTGGTGAAAGGGAGCTCATTCTCTGAAATTCTGGTGCTCATCTTGACAGAAAAGCCATCCAGCTATGTGAAAATCTATTCGCTGGATATCCTGAACCATAATTTCGACAAATTGATTGCTGTGAACGCTGTCAAGAAAGTTACAAGCATTGATGGTGTTCGAGACTTCTTTACCTATAACCTCTTGCCTGAAACTCCCAGCATGCCAAAAGCAATTGATATCGAAAAGAAAATGTTCAAAGGCTTTTTGAACAAATTCGACTCGATTAAAACTCTCGTCAAAAAGAATCAAAAGCTTGATGAGAATGTTGTGCTGTTTCATTCCGATGGACATTTTTCGTTGTATCAAGGAGCAGCTAAACTCTTTGATTACAACATCCCAAACCAACCCATTGGGGCAGAATCAATAACTTCTTTCATACCAACAAATAATCTCTCGCTTTCTCAGAGAATAAAGGAAATATCAAATTTCAAAGGTAAAAATATATTATGAGCACTTCTTGCTAACCATACACATGGAATCTATTGATAGATGGGCACGCTCATGTAATTCTCGATGATGAAAGAACCTTAGAATTAGAATTGTGTCCCAAAGTCAACAATAAGCTGGTGCTGATCGTGCTGAAGTGTCTCTCACATTTCATCCATGAGAAATTCTATCATAAAATGCTCACAGATATAATCACAAACTGCTTCGTAATCATATCTTCTTATTATGATCCGCTTCAATTGTATTAGGCCCTTGGACAATTTGAGAATATTCACCTCCTGGGTGAAGAAACGAGAAAGAGCAATAATATCTCAGAAATCCAAAATCTCGTTAACTACTTTGTATTTGCACTCAAACTTTGCTCCAAGAACGGTATCACTCAAGGAGAAGAAAAAGAAAACGCTGAAGAAGACCTACCGACCAAAAAAGTGAAACCTAGTCTTGAGGTAATCTCAAAAGAAGAAAGCGGACGCAAAGACACCTCGTCAGCCTACAAAAAGAATCAAGTGGAACCCAGCGACAAATCATTCACCAGCAGCTGGAAAGCACTTTGTCAATCTAGTTTCCATGCGAAGGAGAACTCTAAATTTGATAGGATTTTCCAAAAGAAGAATTTCGGTGGAGCTGAACTTGCTGCTCCCACAGCAGTAAATATGCTGAATCAGAATCCCATCAAATCAGATAAGACCGCTTCGCCAAAGGGTATGCTTTGATAAAACACTGATCCTTATATCATATTTTTATCCACATATATGTAGTTTATGACATACTGGAGACAGTGACTACAGGTGCTCTTCCAAGAATTACGATTTCTCTGCAAGAGTTCTACCAAAGAAGGATAAAGATTCTGAGGGCCTTGCATCTTCTTTACCAAGATTTGAAGCTGATTAAAACGAACCACAACTATCTTGAAGATTTATCATATTTGCTCTACTGCTTCAGCAAATATCTGGATCACTATTATAGCAGCTACTATTGCGATTATTATCTCAGAGAGAATCCAAAGATCCTTGAAAGGTTCGCCAACGACTTGCACTTGAAGCAACTTGTGACGGCTTTAAAAACAAAAGATTCTCTCACTGAGCAAGCAGGTGGATTCCTGCCTCAGCGCTCAGAGTTCATGGAGAGCTCTTTCACTGAAAATACGCTCTCAATACTCGAAAGAGAACCTCCTGATGTCATGAAATGGATACAAGAGAAACTTCTGTTAAGAAGGAAGGATCTTCAAAGCTCTAAGATGAACATACAGCCGTTTTTGGTAATGCCAGTGGCGTTCCACATGACGAAATTTGCTTGCAAGATATTTGAAATGATCACTTCAGCCACAAGGGGCAAGACAAAGACTGAATCACAATCATCGACCTTCGGACAACAAGCAGCAGGAGGATCCCGCTTATCAGATTTGCTCAATCGTAACCTTCAGAAAAATGTGCAAGATTTCTTAGGCAATCATGATCTCCTAAGTAAAATCGAAACTTTATACCCTCTCCACCATGAGAATGTCGCTACTCAATGGCAAAGCGACGATGAGAAGTTTAGAATGAATTATCGATCCCTTTGTGAAGGTCTGGAGACTGTCGAGGAACAAGTGTTTTTATTCCTCATCAAGAAGCGTATCTCAATTTCAGACATTGATAAATTCACTGTTGGTCTGAGCATTCCTATCTCTGAGGTCTTACACCAAATGAGAATCAAGATACCAAGTTATTTGCATAGCAAGCTGCCTAAACTCGCCTTTAAACTTGTGAGTAGAGATGATCTTTATCAAAATTCCAAGATATATGCCTCTGAACCTTTAGAATCAGAATCCACGCTGTCTAATTTATCGATGCTTCGTGGCAGTCAGCTTAATGCGCCTGATGACGACTCGAATAAAGAGAACAGCAATCAAAGCAATAAGTCCTATCTGTTTCACAATTTTTCAGCCACGATCAACAAGTTAATCGCGGGAGGAAGTCAAAAAGTGATTCCGGAGGCCCTTCTCCCTCAGAATGCTTCAGGAGATGATTCTATAGATATTACTAAGCAGCTTTCAAATAACGATGTTATGCTTCGTGAAGCTTCTAAAATCTTAGATACTACACAGACAATGAGAATCAAATCGAAATACCTTGATAATATTCCAGAAGATAAGTGGGATATTGAGTGCCAAACTATCCTCACCAAGATCTGTTCTCGTCGATTCTCTGCATTAGTCGGTAAGGGAGCATTAAACTTTGGAACTCTCCACACTCTTATCACTGAGACACTTAAAATACCCAAAATCAACCTCTCAGCTTATACTCCTCCAAATGAAACGCGAATCACCCTTGAAATCAAGGAGAATAATGAGAAAGATATTCCATTGAACACCTGGCCAGACTTTCATAACGGAGTCGCAACAGGATTGAATCTCTATAAGGATATCATGCAATATGATACGAACCAGTTGAGAACTTGGATTTTCTACCAAAGACCCGAAACACCGAAGAACGACCACGGTGGATATCTGTTTGGATTAGGGTTGCTCGGATTTTTGGATTCATTTTTGCCTACAGATATTTACCAATATCTCCGACCAGGACATGATGCAACTTCAGTCGGTATCCTACTGGGTCTTGCTGCCTCTCGTATTGGCAAAATGGACGAAAATACTTCTAAAACATTATGTCTCCACATTCCTAACTTGATTCCTCCAACCTATGATATCGAGATTTCAATCAACGTCCAAACAGCTGCTATTGTGGGTATTGGTTTGCTGCATAAAGGAACTTGCAACCGTGTCATGACTGAAATGACACTTTCTCAAATTGGTCGCAAACCTACCAGCGATAAAAGTCTTGATCGAGATGGATACTCTTTGGCTTCAGGCTATGCTTTAGGTCTCATCAATCTTGGCAAAGGTACTCGTGCCCCAAGCATTAAAGACCTCGATCTGGATCTCAGACTGATCAGATTTGTAGAAGGAGGCAAAATTATGGATCCTCCAAAGAGCATGCTTTCCAGCACCTATAATATGGATAACCAGAAATGTTCCAGCGTCAGAGAAGGTAACTTTGTAAACACGCATATAACAGCTCCAGCAGCCTTGGTGGCTCTTGCGTTAATCTACCTCAAATCAAATAATCGTGAGATCGCAAATAAACTCACAATTCCAAACAGCTTCTCGAGTATTGAGTTCGCAAATCCCAACAATATCTTGTTGAAAATGGTTACCAAGAACCTCATAATGTGGGATGAAATCTCGAATACAAAGGAATTCATCTACAACCAAATTCCTGATTTGATTCGTTTCATATTCGAGAAACCTCTCAAAGAAGTCCATAAAAAATTCGAGCTCATCTACAATATTGAAGAAATTGATTTCCATACAGTTTGCTTGATTTATACAAACATCATCGCAGGATGCATTATGGCCATGGGACTAAAATACGCAGGCACAGGAGATAAACAAGCTTGCAAAACTATTGTTGAAGAGATTAACTTCTTCAGACGAATGAAGGTTGCTAAATGCGATTTAGCAAACGATAAGTACAATAAGAATTCGATTGATAACTACAATCTCTGCACCTATCTCTGCGTTTGCACTCTTGCTATCAGTCTGATCATGTCTGGTACTTGCGACTCAAAGTGCCTCAAACTCTTTAAAGGCATCAAAAGAAAAGTAGAAGACGCTTCTAGCATGCATTATGGATTCAGCATGGCGATGCATATGGCGATTGGATTCTTGTTCCTCGGAAATGGAAGGTATAATGGTTATAATGGTACATCATCAGCCTAATTTGATTTCTTGAATAGTCATTCATTTGGACGCTCGGATCTGGCTATAGCTGCTCTCTTAATTTCGATCTTCCCTCATTTCCCATCTTCAACAAATGATAACAAATACCATCTCCAGGCCTTGAGACATTTCTATGTATTGGCCTCAGAGGCAAGGTAAGAAATCAGCATTCTGAGAATTTTGTTTTAATCAGACGAAATTTTTTTCTCCCTAGACTGTTTCATGCGATAGATGTGGATTCAAACCGCACTGTAAATGTCAATTTGTTACTTGAGATAGAAACAGACGAAGGGAAAATCGAAGAGAGATGCCAGACTCCTCACCTCATTCAAGTTTCCAAGAAAGTTCTTTCACTCAAACTACTCGACGACAAATACTATGATCTCCATGTCAGATTCAAAAATAATGAAATCCCAAGAGAACGTCTAGTTTATGTCAAAAGAAAATATCCTCTCGACATCGAAATTGAAGATTGCAAGAGTGATTACCATTTATTCCACCGTTGAAAAAGCCTTATAACAATTTACTGTTAGGATGGTTTAAGGATCAGAAATTAGTCCCTCTGAAACTCGCTCTTCAAAAGCTTAAAGCTGGCGACCTTGCCTTAAAATCAATCCTATCGATCTCAAACAACTCTGAACAGATTTCGAATCGAGAAATGCTGGCACTCACTGAATATAACCTGAGAACGGACAAATTGGACACCTATTTCAACAGACTTGAGGCCCAGCTCGGGAAATTAAGTCTCCAAGATAGCCAGGAGGCAACAACCTCAAAAGAGGAGAGCAATCTCATTGAAAGCTATTTCGATCTATTCTGTGAGGATAGACGCGAATTCTTCCCTTACTACCAAAAACTCGCAATTACTCACAATTTGAACGGTGTCTATGTAAGCTTTTTGCTTTGTTCATAATTGAATAACCACTTTCATTTTCCCCTTAGCAAACTTGCCACCTGCAGAATCTAAATATTGTCATGAGGTTCTACGAAGTGAAAGAGAGAATTATGGCGAAGTAACATTGCTTCTTTTTCAACTTCATAACTCATCCTAATCCAATAGGAGTCAAACATCTATTTTCAACAATGTTCATCTCTCCAAGATCCGGGCCAGAATTGCGAGCACTATGGATAAACAAGTAAAATTGGATTACTAGTTGTATGATGTTAATCATTGAATAAAGATACTGTCGGAAAACAGCAATGCATTCCGTGAATATCTGACCAAGCTCGTTATTACTGTTAATCAACAAACTCCAACTAAATTCCTTCGCCAACTCGGTAAGGATAAAATATTATAATGTGTGAATGGCTAACATATTTTTTCAAAATTACAGAGAAAGTCTTGCACTATTGTGTGTTCTACAATGTGCCGTTGATAAATGATCTCGATCTTATCAAGAAGAGTATTATTAATTGCAAGAAGCTGAGACCATCTGCAAACACGATTGTTCAAGAATCTAAAGAATCTATTGCAAACGAAGAAAAGTTTAAGAAAATGCTTCAAGCTTGCTTATTGTATTTATATCTCTCTTTCCCACTTTGCCCTCAGCAAGTGTTGGAAGCTATTTCCAATAATTATTTCAACTAGCTCCATATAACTGGGTCATGAGAGTATGTTTATTTGTTGTTATTGAAAATTGTTTACTTGGTATTTGAAGAGAAGAGAAATATCCTCTTTGGTTGAATTCTTTTAAAATCCCCTTAATTCTGCTTATGTGTGCTAGAGTCTCCTTATTGTAGTTTCAAAATAGAATCAGTTGGATAATCAAAACTACATGTGCTCTTCTTCAGTCAAGTCAAGCTAATTGCTTCAAATGAGCGGGTCTCTGAATACAGCATTACATGAAAAATCAATGTATACAAAACTAGCACCAATACTCGCCAATGTGTCGAGGTATTAAGAAGATTTTTTTGTAACATCGATAAAACGATAAATATTCCATTCAAAAACGATATTTGTCTTGAAAATTTTCTTGTTCAACCACCTCAGAAGAAGTCTACTCAACTCAGTGTATGCAATCGAAAAGATGATTGACTGTATCAAAAATGGACCTTTTCTTGCAATCCAACCGGCTATTCCCTTCGACTTCTTTTCTTTCTTATGCTTTTGATCTTCAATTACACTGTATCCTCTGCTAAGCGTTATCTCTGCATTCTCCTGGACACCATCAGACGATGTGTCCTCTGACACTGTGCTAAGTGAACATTCTTCTTCGTGTTTGGATTCCTCCATAGCTTAAATATTTCCTCAGCTTACAATTAAAAATTATTCACTCTATCTATTCAAT
>ENA-UOUE01001791-UOUE01001791.1-compost-metagenome-genome-assembly--contig:-NODE-1791-length-12131-cov-7.500581_pt1 | contig 12131 bp, 4 predicted proteins | sample MGYA00238146_ERZ747223 | MGnify/ENA primary metagenome ERZ747223 (study PRJEB28781, sample SAMN06268865) | compost metagenome | isolation source: single cell | place: USA: California, Emeryville, Joint... | reverse complement strand
ATCATGAGAATTTGTGAAGGGATGAATGCAATCATCCCTGTCCTCTTCTTGATGTTCGCAATCAATGATTTGAGAGATTCATCAAATCCGTTCTTGAGCGATCAAGCGCAATGGATAATTGGATGGTTCGTGATCGTTCTGATTGCCTTGGTCATGGTTCTGAGCTTGTTGTACACTCTCAATGAGACTTGGTTTCTGTTATTTCAGATCACACCTCTTATATTCAAATGGCTCAAGAAAAATTGTAAAAGAGCTCCAAGATCAACTAAATCTGCTGGGAAAACAGCAACTGCAGATATGACAAGTCAGCCCGTTAAAATTGCGAATGCGAAGAGCAATGACCTAGATATTGTGGATCTAGGAAGTAATACTTTCTCAGGCGATGCGAATCTCAATCTAAATGGCCAGGACCTTTCTAACATCTTGCCAAGAGATGACAATGTAGATATCACCTTAGCCAACCATTCAATGGTAATCGCGGATGGTTCTGCGATTAACTTTTCTACACTCCACCTTGAACAGCAGCTTTCGACTGATAGAAAGCCTTTGACTCGAATGGAAACAAGAATTGAAGAGGATATTAAAAGTAATCCGACTACAGATACTATGTGTTACAGAAAGAATAAGAAGCAGAAGGCAATCACAGGTATTAGAAATGTGTAGAACATGCATTCTTTGTTGTCGATGATTTATGAATCCTTACTGTAAGCATTAGTAATGCCTTGTCAGCTCAATAATGAGACTTGACTACCAAAGAAAAGTTGTCTTTGAGAAAGTATTCATTAGTTCTATAATGCTTTGATTTTCAATTGATTGTGGATTGGGCTAGAAGCATCCATAGACTCCCATAATTCTCAATATCTTTGGCCACTTGCTCAGCATAACTTTTACATAGCTCTGTTCGGGATTTGGAGCAATATAGTAGGTCAACTCTCGTGGTATTCTTGTTTTGGAAACATAGTCATAACTTGGTGTTGGGACCACAACATTTCATGTTTTTTGAGCTCTTCCCAGTCATAAGAGACCTTAAGAAGGTTTGTAGATCTGCAGAATCCATTCATAATCCTTTGATTGCGCTAATCCTCCACAGCAGCCGTGTCTGAGAGCTTCATAATGATTTCGACCCTAGAGTGAATATAGTACTAACCCAATTGATCATTTACGAAAAGGTATGGTCTTCAGTTAAATCATTCGTGCATTTTAGGCAGAAAATTGGCTGCGGTTCTTGCATTCAGGAGCTCTGACCTCTTATTGGATTGATTGGCGATTGAATCACATATTGCATCTCGAAAAACTTCGGGTGGTTCGTTTTTCCTCTGTTTTGGTAATAAATCTTTCTTAATTTAGAGTTGATTCTATCGAGACTATTAATCCAAGTCAAAGCAGCCTTGAGACAAGTATGAAGCACGATTATATTTTGAAAAATCGCTTTATTAATAACAGCTCAATAAATTTTGAGTAGATTAACAAATTAATGAAAATGGCAAATTTCTGCGTCTATTCTTTGTTAAATGAGTTGGAATACGCTTAATACTTGCAAAATGCAGGCCTAAGAAACATCAAATCAAATTAATGCTTTCGAGTCAGTTATTTTCTTTTCTAGAAGTTGTTTTTCTTCCAAATTGTGCAATACGAATAAGGGAATATATCTCTGCTAATGATATTAACGAAATCATAATGATTCAATTACATATAACTGGTACCCTACAATGAAGAGCAGCACATTTCCTGCAAACATCAAATTCACATGTTTTGCAATGGAGAGCAGGATGTTCATCAGCTCTAAATTCTTCCCTACACACATCACAAAAATATATATTCTGAGCGTAAGAACTCGTTGGATCCCTCGAAAATTTCCTCATATCATCCTCAGGGAGTAGCTGGTGGTGCTTTGGACAGTATCTCTGAAGTTCCCTTCGACTTTTCATCATGCAACCATCACAGAGATCGTACAGGCATTTCCCACAGTGAAGCGTGCCTCTTTTAGGGTTCTCGAATGTGCCATGGCAGTTATCGCACTCAAACATGTTTTTCTTGTAGAGTGGTCCTTCATGACCATAAGCTCTAAAGTCCTTTTCTCGGCGGAGGATGTGGTCGGATTTGCATGTGAAGGGATCGTAATTGCATTCAGAGCATCGGAAAATCTTGCATGCTTGGCAGCTTACCATCATTCTGTTATACGAAATGATAAAGCCACAAGTGTCGCAATCGATTTGAGTGGAACTCTCTTTGTTCTGTTCCTCTAGCAGTAGGTGGTTCTTACTGCAAGTGTATATTTCCTTCTTTTCTTTAATTATCGGAATGCACTCTTCGCAAACCGCCACTCTGCATTTTTCGCAAGATAAAACGCCAGATTTCGAGATTTTCTTCCCACGATTGCAGATTTTGCAAAGGTAGTCGCAAGTTGGGTCGAAGTTATCTAAAGGAAGATTTTTTTTGTCAAAAGTGACTTTGAGAGGTGACCCGCAACCACATGAGAATGGACCAGTGGTGATGTGATAAATATGTTTGCTGTAATATTGGAAGAGTTGGTCATTTAGGAATGGGCATGCTCCTTCATGACGGGCGATTTCTGACAGTTTGGAGGTAAATTCACAGCCTCCTCTCTTGTAGCGGCAGGCGATTGGAAGAGTTTCGAAGATAGCGATGAGTTTGCTGCTAACACTTGAAGGATTGAAGAGAGTCTTGCAGGAAGGACAGCTACTTCCTTTGCTAGAGAGGTCGTTGGCGCATCTAACGCAGAAAATCTGGTCGCAATTTGAGCACTGAAGTGGTCTGGCATTTTCATCGGATGGATTTACGATTTGCAGACACACTGGATCTCGAAACACCGCAAGTGTCATTTTTTCGGTTGCTGTTTGGGCGAGGAACCTTTCTGGCTCAATTGTTGGCTCGATGGTTATTTTAGAGACCATTGGAAGGCGGTTCTCAGAGAGCAGGCTATTTTAATTTCTGATAAATAACGTTTGATTTCGTGAATTAATAAAGCAGTCAAAATCTAATTCGGAGGTTTTCAAAAAAAAAGTGTAAAAGGATAACGCCTAACGTCGCAAGATAGGCTGTTATCGCAGTGATATGGGGCTCCGGGCAACATATGTCAAGCTTATGAGAATTTTCTTGCGAAAGATTGTCTCTCCAAAAAACGCGTTAATCCAAGTCCCGACTCAAAAATATTCTTTTAATAGGCCAAATTTGAAATCCGTCACTTTTTTCTCTCCTCAAGCTAACGCATTTGAAAAGACTCTTCGATCAATCAGAGACCACAAACTAATAGATGAGACTTTCACAGTCCAAGGTTCCTGATTGCTCAAAACTGATAACGTTCAAAAAATCGTCTTTGCAAGTCAAACGATTTTTCAATTGGTATTGTGTGGTTTTCTTGGATTTGTGGAATTATAGACTGACTTTCTTTAAGATATAACGTATTAAGACGGAAATTGCTTTGATCTTGATCTTTATTGTTCCTAAGAAATGACTATAGTTGGAAATTTTCTCCTGTTTAAGACTGCATCGTGTCGATTAAGCTCCAATTTAGAATCTGGCACACGAATTGGAGCACAATTAAGCCAGCGATTGAAGTTCTCACCGAGCCTTCTTCAACTCTTCGAGTTTCTCTGATGATCGAAGAACCACCACTCAAAAACCCACCTAAATCATGGAAGTCATGGTTTACGATGATAGTACAATGGATTAACGAGGCTTGGAAGCCCAGAAAAATTAAACAACGTCAAAATTTCCGTTTTAATCGGGATAAAGAGACTAGGGATCAGGCGGATTTCACCCATTCAAATAAAAGCTCTTTCCAAAGCGTTCAAGTCGAACTAAAATTCTCTAAAATCGCAAAACTCACCTTTCGTTCAGCAACGATTGACCTGTTTTTCAAAAATCTTGCTCGTTTTCTTTAGCATCAAAAATAAATCTTTCGCATCCATAGTCTCTAGTAGCAACAACTTTCAATTTTTCAAATCCTGCATGAAATCTCGCTATTTTAATCCGCAGCTGCATTTGACTCAAATATGATCAGGAAATCCGCATTAGTTTATGGTTGCCTCACAAATAGGTTCTCAATGAATTTTATAAACTCAAGTTTTCACTGTGTTTGATATCAATAAATTTAGTTAAATCGTATGGGTGGTGCCTGCTCAAAAGGAAAAGGTCCCAGAAAAGATGGCAAGAAGAATGTCAGGAGAGAAGATCACAGATCGGAGATAAAAGGAAGCAACTCCTGCTCTAATCCATCGGGAAAACCTCTGGAAGAATCCCGAAGCCCTTTGGTGAAGCTCAACGGGCCTTCAGGAGGAAAAACACCGGAACTGAAGGATTTGGAAGATCTAATCGCATTACGTTACGATCCAACGGAGGAAGAAGAAGATAAAAACCAATCGCATCATGTTATCAATTTGATTCAACTTGCCAAGGAGAAATTTCGACTAGTTATTATGTCTGAATACGATGACGAGATCAAAACCTTATGCTTGCAGCCGTTTAAGATGAACCGACAAGCCTTTCAAACCAACAAATTCAAGTCTACTCCTATTAGAATCAGAGAAAAGTTTACTCAGAGCACAATTAAGCGTTTTAAAAAAGAGACTCGAACTCGATTCCAAGATACTTCTTCATTTCCTTACAGCGTCCATGGACTCGTACGGGCTGAGCTCGGAAACGGCAGCTACGTTACGGGCACAGGGATCTTAATTGGAGCTAATCTCGTGCTAACAGCAGCTCATAACGTTTATGATTACCAGGAAACGAAAGAGAAATATGCCAAAATTGAATTTATTCCTGGCATAAACGACCATGCGACACCTTTCGGAGTTTTTACCGTCATCGAGTCATATGTTCCTGATGAGTATTTAGAGACTTGGGAGCAAGAAGATTATGCTTTGCTCGTCCTCAATGGCTCTCCAGGGACTCGCGCAGGGTATTTCGGCTTGCATGTAGCTGAAAAAAAACTCCTCAAAGGAAAAGAAATTCATATACTTGGTTATCCAGGCTACGTTAAAGATAAAAACAACGAATTACAAGTCCTTTCAAGCGAAGGGAAGCATCAGCTCTGGGGGATGAGTGCGAAAACTTGGTTCTTTGAAGATGACACCCTGATTAGTTATTCAGATATCTTAACAACCGCAGGCCAGAGCGGCAGTGGTGTGTATTATCGAATCGAGGGTACTGATGAGTATTATATCATTGGTATTCATGTTTTGGGAGGAGATGCTCATAATAGCGCAACATGGATCACCAGAAAACGATTTGATCGGATAAAAGAATGGATAGGCCAATCTAAAAGGAACGCCCACATCGAGAAGGCAGCAAGAAGCAAGACCGAGTCCAAGGTACTAGATTTAACTTCCAAGAATATTGGAGATTCCGGGATAGAGTTATTATCAAGACATGAGTTTTCGAGAATTGAATTCCTTGAATTAGAAGGAAACAAAATCACTGAGACCGGCATTGAAATGCTCATTCATCGATGGCCAAATCTCACGTCACTCAATTTGAGAAGAAATAATCTCGGTGCCAAGGGAGCGACGAGCTTAAGCCGCAATATTTCTTGGAAAAACCTCACAAAACTTAATCTACGCGCAAATAAAATTGGCGACGACGGCGCGGCAGGATTAAGCGAGAATACCTCCTGGAAGAATCTGAAAGAGCTCGATTTATCATTGAATAGTATCAGCGGCAAAGGGGCAGAAGGTTTAGGTGGAAACATCACTTGGACGAATCTTACAACCATTGATTTATCGCAGAACAGTGTCGGTGACGAAGGCGCGAAGGCGTTAGGCAAGAATGTCTCTTGGAAAAATCTTGTGACGCTCGATTTATCGTGGAATAGGATTGGGGATGCGGGAGCGATAGGATTAAGCTCTAACTACGCCTGGACAAGCCTTCAAACCCTCAAATTAGGTTATAATACAATCCAGTGCAAGGGAGCAGTCGCTTTGAGCCAGAATACTGTCTGGGAGAGCATTAAAACAGTCGACTTAGCTGGTAATAAGATTGGAGATGAAGGAGCGAAAGTTATCAGCAAGAATACTTCATGGAAACTACTCACTCTACTCCTGTTATCCGAGAATAAGTTTGGTAACGAAGGAGCGAATTGTTTGCGAATGAGATGGCCTGACAAAGTGGTATTTATTTAGGTACGTATCCGAAGGCTAAGGTGATCGTTAGACATTGTGTCTTGGTATTATGTTTGTTTCTCTTGAAGATGAGAAATGTGAATGTGCGTATTGTCAAGGAGCTATATGCTTATTTTAATAATAACGATTGCTTAGGATATCAGTCTCTTCGTTTAAAATTTAATCAGAGAGATATTGGATTACATGAAGAAAAGATCTTTTTGACTAATTTTTTCTCTCAACGAACTAAGAAAAGTTAAATTCATAATCATGGATTTTATGTTTCTAATAAAAGTAAAACGCTGCAATTCGAGGCTTTAATAGATTAATTTCGGTTAGAAGCTCAATAGGTAGTATTGTTTGGAAGTGTATATGATATATAGACTGATATCATATAAACATCAATGTATCGGAAATTTTCAATTCTGAATATAAATTTACTCAAAAAAACCAACGGAAAATAGCTTTTCTTTGATCATGGTCATCTTTATTGGCTTTGTACAAAAATCGTCCATTCCTGCAGCCCTCGCTTTATCTTCATCTGACTGCTGAACAAAAGCGGTGCAAGCTATTATTTTTAAATTATCTATCTCTCTGTTGTTAATCATTTGCCTTAATCTCGCAGCTGTCTCAAACCCGTCCAGAATTGGCATGCTGCAATCCAAGAACATTGCTTTATATTGTTGACAAGCGGAACAGCAAGGGTTTCGCTGCCGAAACAATATTTTTTCGATCGCTTCTTGTCCGTTGAAAGCCCAATCGCATTGGATATGAAGCTTATTGAGAATCTGATCCAACGCAGTTAAATTGAATGGATCATCGTCGACAATAAGCATTTTATTGCATTTGCAAGTCACAGGAGACGCAATCAGTGGTTGAGTATAATGCTTTCCAAGACGCTCATCGATATTCTCAGACCCCATCGTGTCTAGCGTGATCACATTTCTTCGTATCACGCCTCTGCTGTTTGCATTGGCATCGAGAAATTCTCTGGTGAGCAGTTGAATACTTCCTGTTTCGAGCCCTTTTTCCGAAAAAATGCTGTCGGGATGATTAGTCTCAGACATTTCGATGCCCTTACTATGAGAGCCATCTGCCGCAAGCTTCCAGCTATAGATCTCAAAGTAAAAGCTCGAGCCGACTTTTTCTCTGGACTCGAATTTAATGATTGTTGCGTCTTTATCAGCTAATTCTTCTGGACTTAGCTTTTGAACCAAATTATTTGATATCAGCAGTCCTAACCCCGCTCCCGTGGCATTAATAACAGATTTGTGACCCAATTCAAGCTTCTCGAATGCCTGGAACAGCCGTTTTTGATTCTCTTGATTTATTCCTATGCCGGTGTCCTTAACCGTGATTCTGACTCCATTAAAGATGGTTTTTTCTGTTTGATCATCTTCCAAGTTAATAGCATGGCTAGGGTTTAGACTTCGATTCACTGGATCCAGAACTAACGTCACACTGCCTCTGAAAGTGAACTTCACAGCGTTACTTAACAAGTTTAGAATCACCTGTCGAAGTCTGTTATGGTCTGTGGTCATGATCTCTGAGTCCAGATTTAGGTTATTCTGTAGACTAAGCTTCAGATTCTTCTTATTTGCTTGTATTTCGAGAAGCTCGAGGCACTCTTTGGCGGTCTCAACGATGTTTCGAGGCTCACAGACGAGCCGTAGCTTGCCCGCATGCATCTGAGAGAAGTCGAGGATATCGTTCACCAGCGATAGAAGCAATTTATTGCATCTGAGAGCAGGAATTAGCCATTTCTCCGTTACTTGCTTGGGAAGTGCTCTCTCGTTGAGAATTTGCTCGATGAAATTGATACTGCCATTAAGAGGCGTTCGTAACTCATGGGAAACGGATGAGAGAAGACGACTTTTATACTCGTTGCTGGCTTGAGCTGCGATGAGAGAGTCTCGGTCAGTAGTGTCAGTAATGTTGATGACGATCACCTTCTTCTCCATGTAAAAAGACGTAGTGAACTTGATGAAAAAGGTTCTTTTGCTCGATTCAGGAGGATTTTGTAAATTTGGACTGGAGTGATCAACGCGGTAAGTTTCAGCTGTGACTGACGAGATAGGCGCGGTCGGATGAAAGAGAGCATCCGCGATCGGTTCCAGCAGCTCGCCTAGTGTATTTTGTTGGATAAGTTGTGCTTCATCGTCGCTCTCTCGAGTGGTCCTAATGCGCTCCGCGCCAGCCTCCATTCGTGGCGATATTGCTTTAATAAACAGCTGTGAGAATAACTCATCTAATGGACGAGCATACTGAGAAAGTTGGTGTTGCTGGTGTCCGAGCATCGTATAAACAGTTTGGTTAGAATAGACAATGGAGCATTGCTGGTCAATTATCATAATGCCTTGAATAATGTCGTCAAAGATCTTCTTTATTGCTTCGGAGTTTTCGTATGCCCTTCTTTTCTCAAGAAAATCGATTCTTTGGTACCTCTCATTGATGTAGATATAAAGCAGGTAAATCACTAAGCTCTCAACTGCAATAATGACCAGCATTTTTGACAAAATTTCCGTCTGCATAACAAACACGAGGTAAAAACCGATTTGCACAACAGGTGCGATTGCTCTTAGCCATCCATTTGTAAAGAAATAATAAATTGAGTAATACCCAAGCGAGGTGCACCAAGAAAGCACAAAGATTCCCAGCTTTCCGAAAGCGGCGGCAGTTTCTGCTCCCAGCAAGGGAAAGAAAACGAAGATCACATAAAAGAGGAACATGTCCAAAATGAAATTAATGGCGCGAATGTACTTCTGAACTCTTCGAATGTTATATTTAACGAGGAGGAGAGTGATAATCGATGCCAATAAAAGAGAAAGTTTCGTGAGATCGACAGGATTTGTTAAGCTTATACGATATAGACCAAATAATATCAAGTTTGCAGTGATATTCAATGAAAACCATGTCACTACCATTGCCAAACGTTTGTTAACTTGCAGTTGGATGTCGTGGGAGTATGCTTCAGCGTGCTTTTTGTCTTTAAACTGAAGGAGAAAGTTCATCGGGTTATTCTCAATGTTATTGGAAAAATTTTTTGAATGAATAATTGCCAGAGAGATAAGATTTTATTTAAATCATAGCCATCTGTCAAATTGTGCGATCCAAAAGTCCTGAAAGAGTGGAATTATCAAAATAATCTTATGGTGGAGTACAGCGAGTCCACTGAAATGTTATTGTTTCAAAATGAGAAGTATAGATTTATCTAAAGGTGAAATTGAATTTTTTTTGTTTTATCGAAGGAATACCTTCAAAACAATGTAGCAATTTACTGAATTATGAATGCCTGTGTTTCGAATTTAGGCTTGTTTTTTCAGAATATATCAATGCTTCCTTAATTTTCTTCTTGAGATGCGTTGAAAAATTAATTTAATAAGACGAGAGAAAAATAGTGCAGCGGTCTTATTTTCTCTATTTATATATTCTAATAACTCAAACTCTTCAAAAACTACAGAAAATTACGCAAACAATTTTTCTCATGTCGCTTAAAATTTCTGATTCTCGTTTGAACTAAAAAAAGCTATGAGTCCTCAGTTGGAACTCATCTTGCTGAAGTGTAGAACCAATAATGCCTTTTGTTAATTTAAAGTGGACTATTTTATTGTTTTGAAATCTCACTGGCAAACCAGCGCATTTCGGCCAAAATGTTTCAAGAAGTCTCAAAATTCCATTGAAATGATGAGCAAACTCTGTCCGTAAAACTTCCATAAAATGAATTCAGAAATGCAATTTAATTCTCTACCGCTTTGAGAACACTATGTTGAGTTAAACTAGTTGCTGAGGGCGAAATTCGTTGATTAAGGTTGCTGACTTGATTTAGTCATGTATCAAAGTTATTTTGAACGATGTTGGCAGAGTGCCAATTTCTCATGCATAGAACACTCAAGAATCGGAAATGTGACTCATTCAATAGCATGGCTCCTCTAACAATGTTGTTTTTTCACCGTTATAGGAGCGTTGGCTGTTCAATTCGATTTAATAAGCGCTTTTTTCTGCAGATGTAGATTAAAGAAATCGCTACTAATCGCTTGATGTTGTGATAAATTAGCATTTCCCAATTGCTGACAGAGATCTCCAAAGCGGTATTTCATGAGTTCAAGAAAAAGAAAAAAGAAGAGAAAAGAAACTGTGAAGAGTTTACAATCAACATGGCCAAAAATAAAATGAGTTAGGCACATTTCTTGTCATTAGCAAAGTCTTTTCAGTTTTTAACTCTGTAAATTTTATCATTCACTATTTCTATACCACATTCACCATAAAAGCTCGCATATCTTAAATTAGTATGCGAAGAAAAAATGTGAAGACTTCTTCATTATTCGTAAGAGTCTAAGGGATCAGGCTTTCGCAATGTGATGGCAGATCGAAATTGGAATTCATGACTGAGATTCTTCTTTTGACAGCTATTCAATCGTATCATATTTAGGCACCTTGCGTCTTAGAATTTTGGATAACTTAATATTCGAATGCCGAAAAGATGTAGAGAGACTCAATTCTGAACTCAAGTTTTAAGGTAAATAGGGCATTTATTATTTGTGCATATCTTATTGAAGATTGACGTAAGGATAGTATGATTGAGCCAATTTATCCTCCGAATTTCGTAGAGAAATTTACTTTGGACTCCAGTTTCAAGTAATACCACATTTTTTCCAGTCTTTCAAAGAAATTGGTCAACCATAAGATAACCTTCTCGTGGAGATTTAGAGGAACAGCGAGATCATGTAAATTTTCGAAGCGAGTTTTGTCGAATAAGTCTTTGGAAATAATAGTATTGCTCGAATTGCAAACAGCGCTTGTCGAGAGGAGAATTTGAGAGGTTCAAGAGAACCAACTTTAATTTCAGAGGAGCCCAAAAAGGCCTCAAGAATAACAAGTACAGTGTAATTAAATTGACATGGAAAAATTTATTTGCTTTTTTACAAGCTGTATTTTCTCCCTTTACTAGGTAGGGTACATGAAAATTATTCTAAATTATTCAAGAAAGAGCAGTAATGAGAACACATTCTGCTCCTCAGAGAGGCCATTAAACGCTTTCTATATATAAAATTCAATGGATAATAATTTATGATTTGCAGATTCTGTAAGTATAAATTCAAACCAAAAAAACACTAAAGCTGTTACTCAATTATAGATCCACACTCTTGCTAGGATGGATTTCTCAGCGCAGTACTCAATCTGCCACATAGCCATACCGAAATAGCATGGGCAGGCCTTACTTTCAAATAGGGCTGTTAACATACGCCTTCAGCTTCACAGTCAACACTTCCGCAAAGTTGTGAGAATAGTATATCAAACCTCTACCTCACAGCAAACTGACCTTTCCTTGAGGATCTGAATTTTTATTCCATTATCTCTCAGATGACCCCAAAATGGTGTTCGACAAAGAGAAAAAGTATCTCTTGCAGCAATAGTATGAATTCTCCCCTCGACAACTTCGCAAAAAAGACTTAAAATGATTCTGATTTATTTATATTTTGACAAAAGAAAAAAGTGCTTCGCATAAGCAACAATGACGCTTGGCGAAAAAGATTTATTGCGACTGATTTATTTGTTGGGATCACTTGGTTAATTATAAAATTTCTGAGAGAATCTATCTCACATAAGATTATCGCGAGTTTATTAGAGGCTCTTTACAAATTGCTAATTTGATTTCAATTTCGCACCTAATTCCTTGAAAGAATCAGCAACCACATGAAGTTTGTATTGCATTAAAATGGAGTAATACAAATGTAATATTTATTCATTTGTATAACGTAAAACGGGATGATCTCATCTAAAAGCAATTTCAAAATAAATTTTTCTTTCTATAAGGTAGCAAAGGCCATTTGTTGGCTAATGCAGTTGCTCCCTCATCATCGATATTATACTACGATAAATAGTGTCTTAAGATTCGTCCATGAAACATTCTTCCCTAATCCTGTTGCTCCCTCAGCACCGATTTTATTCCCCCATAAATGGAGTGTAGTAAGATTCGTCCATGAAACATTCTTCCCTAATCCTGTTGCTCCC
>ENA-UOUE01001790-UOUE01001790.1-compost-metagenome-genome-assembly--contig:-NODE-1790-length-12132-cov-6.671008_pt1 | contig 12132 bp, 9 predicted proteins | sample MGYA00238146_ERZ747223 | MGnify/ENA primary metagenome ERZ747223 (study PRJEB28781, sample SAMN06268865) | compost metagenome | isolation source: single cell | place: USA: California, Emeryville, Joint... | reverse complement strand
ATTTTCAGTGATAATTATGAATACAGCAGCAAATGGTCTCTTTTCTATCGGAGGGCTGATTTATGAAATCTATCGCAAAATTCGATTGGTAGTAAGCAAAAGCAAGGAGAGGAAGGAATCCGAGGTGAGGATTGCCCAGCGCACTTCAAATAGTCCGATCATTTTGCCTGGCCAAGAACAAGCAATCAACAATCAAATCGAATCTTCAAATTTTCAAAGTAATGATAGAAGTTTAAATCTTTCTATCCAAAACTTTCTCCTTAATGGCTCATCTCAACCTAAATTGAATGATTCGAACATTTCCCTACACCAAAAGTCCTAAAAAGAAGACTTATCACTGTTCACTTAATACCGTAATCGGATCCAATGATAGCAGTTGGTGATTTTGGAAAAGCTATCCGAGGAAAAACAAGCAGGTCATAATTGATTTTGTTAGTTTAAATTCGGAAAAAAAAGCACATATTTGGATTGTGTTATTTTTTATATCGCTTAGCATGTTCCAATCCACATTCATTTTAATGGATATAAGTATCATATCGGCATATAAGTAGTTTGCTTTTAAGTGAGAGAATAAAAGTTATTGAAAAAATAAGCTACTTTCCCTCTAAATGCTACTTTCGGCAGTTGAATCATACATTCGTATGACCAGCTAATTTTCACGTGAAAATACCAAAAGCAACTTGGTGAATGAAAGCGATATTTTTAGATGAACTTTTGTGAACTATAGAATGACAAATGGCGATCAACAATAAGTCAGTCCCGATATATTGGCATTTATAAGACCAAATGAAAGAAAGAAAATCTCAGCTAAACGGAAAGAGATAAAAAGATCTGTAAAATAATTTTTCCGATATCCTGTACAATTCAGGGAGAAAAATAGAAAGTGAATCCAAAACAATGCCAATTATACTTGAAAATCATGCATTTCATGGAAAAACGATTTTTTATTTACGAAAATACGCAGAATTTCTCTCTCATAGATTCTTGTTGCCTTCATTTTTGTTGAGATAGAGACCAGGTTTCTCTGCCGTCCATTGGAACTCTTGAAAATAGAAGCTATGGCACGTATTGACCTTTGAAAACTTTTATCGCACCTTTGAGAATAGATTACGATATTGTATCCATAGCATTTATTCATTTCTTTGAATGCCTATGAGCGAATTAATTTGCATAAGCTAGTATTCACATCTTAGGCGCGAGTTTGCCGATTCTTCGGTTGTATCATTAGTATACAGCATTGCTTTATTCATTGTTTGCAGCCTCGATGCTGGATAAATCACTCTTTAATCCAAAGAAATCTCGAATCTCTTGAAAAAAATCTGTTAAGAGCGCATTCCTTAGCAGTTTCTATATATATATTGTAAGAGTTGTGTCTATTCAGAACGTATTTTATCTTTCCAAGTGTCAATATTGCTGTAAAACCTGTCAATATGTGCCTTTTCGATTCGTTTCGAACAAGATATTTCAATTTCAGTTTGAAAACAGTACTTGAAATCGCTCTTTATAGCCTTGCTTTCGTTATCAGATTATCATATGAAGTCTAGAACCAGTTCAACAAATTTTTTCCCACCTAGCTTCTTACTTCATGAATTTTATAAATCAAATTTCTGACGAGCTTCACAATGATCTGAGACAAAAAACAGTTATTCTATGTTATGCTCTTTCGTAAAACTAATTTTGATTAAAGATCAAGGATCAATATCTTATCTGCTACTATCATGTTCGGAGCTAAAGAACAGGTAATTCAGCAATGCGATTCGAGTACTAACCAGTAGCTTCTCATAGAAAGTCCGTCTTCAAGGATATCTGGTCAAAAAACCAAAAACATTCCTCGGAAGAATGCAAAGAAGGTTCAGAATTCTTTAATTCCCTTTGATAACCCTTTGGTACGTTGATTCAGATACTTTATCTTGCAAAACAACGATGAGGAGCTGAACTACTACAAAGATGAAGCTGTAAGATTAACCAATTGCCCTTTTTCTTAAAGAATTACTCCGAAACAGCATGTCACTGAACTTGAAAAACAGATCGGGTCTATAAAAGTCAAAGAAATACTCGAGATTAAGGAATTAAGAAATAGAGAGTAGTTCACGCGCTTTTTTCAGTGCTGACAGGTTCTATTCAGATTTCAAATCATAATCAAGGACAGAGTTTACGAGTTAACAGCTGATACTAAGTCAGAAAAACAGAAATGGGTAAATGGGCTGAACAGACTTTACGCACTTCGGAATTGTCAAGGGAGAAAAAGTACAATATTTCCTGAAAAGTCATGAATTATTTATATTTTTTTCCAGGAAACAATTCAGACTTGTTTGGACGAGGACCCTTCACTGAATCTGCAGAAGACGGAAGACAAAGGTCAGGTTCATTCGAGCCACAAAGATCATGCTTCAAAAAATATACATCCCTTGGTAAAGCAAATTAATAGAATTGGAGATTTTCATGAACAAGATGATATTGAGATGGTTTCATCGGAAGTATTACCCAAGAAAAATCAGTCCGATAAAAAGCAAGGTAAATATGGACAAAGTTTATCGCAGGAGAATAATAAATACAATTTAGAGATCATCTTAGAAGAAAATGAGATCGATAATTCCTACGCTCCTCCTCAGAAGCGTAAAATCGATTATGTTTGCTAAATATCAATCTTCCCGTGTTAGACAACGTGTTAGACAATAATACAGATTCGTCCTCAGAGGAAGAAGAAGAGAACAAGGCGATCCCAAGTAGCAACACCCAATTAGAATTAGTGCTGATTTAATTAGGAGAAACAGCAAAGTCTAACGCGACTCTGTACCACAGTCTGAGACCGGGCTCGGATCAACTAGAGCACCCTTTTCAACAGAGCAAAATGATTGAAGCCATCCATGAAGAGGAAGAGCAAATGGGAAAATTAGTAATTGATCAGAAAGATACCATAAATGGTGCAAACAAACATACTGAGGGACAAAAGTCACTTGCCAACTCGAATTCAGCCCAACAAGAGATCTCCAGAATCGAAGGAGAGGAAAAGAGTTCAAAGGCTACCACCTCACATATCGAAAATACAAAAACAGCCAAAGATTATCGAGAAATGAAGAATGACGGTAGCTTCGTGATTATTACTCCCGAGACGATGGATACGCTTAGCGAGGATGAAGTAAAAAACAATAAAGTAAAAAAATCGAAGAAAGAGCGAATCAAAAATCTTCCTCTAACGGAAATGAATCCGAAGGATAATAAGGCCAAAACTATTCAAATAGCCAACATTAACTCTGGCCAGAATATGTCTAGCTGCCAATCTTGTAAGGGTTGTGCAATATTTTAAGTATAACAGCTATTTTCGTAATTCAATCTCTCACAAAAATTAGAGGACTACGTATATCTATATAGTGCTTGTTACTTTGCCTTCGCTATTTCTCGAATTATTTTCTCTATTGTAAACTCAATTTTTCCCAGGATTATACTCAGATAAAGAAATTACTTTCTCGAATTAATGTTGAGAGCCGAATATTCGCTCTCAAACTCGTGAGTGGGTGAGACTTTTTTATGTTCGTTTGGAATGGGCTTTAGAAATTGTTATTTTTCATTTCATTAGACACCTAATCAATGAGCAATATTTAGTTTGCTTTTTTCATTTTTCTTGCTGGTTCAAAAGCAAAAACTCTCAATTCTATCGTGTCATCCAAGGAAACCAGCGAATAAGAAATATTTTTTAAGTTTTTCTATTCTATTTTATTCGTTTATCATCATTACCAATTGTTTCTCTCGTTATTGAAGGCTTTATTTTTCTCTAAAAAATGAATATTCTCGCTCAAATCGAACTGAAATTAATAAGCATACATCTACAACCTTTAGTGAGTTTGTGATTTGATCTTAGTTTACAAGGTCTATGTATTCTGTCAACAATGAGGAACGTCGTCGCCTATTTATTACCGTCGCATCAAAGTTGTCCCTGTTTTCATGAATTTCTTGGTAATGATATTGGACCCTGTCTCTAATACCTACCGAATAGATTTTCTCGCCGAATAGTGAATAGATTTAGTAAACTGAGAGAAGTTCTCTAGTTTTTAACGTTATGTATGACAAATGCAACAAGCTTTTTTTTCACTTGAATAGAATGCGAGAGTATGAACTGCTTAAACTTGATCAAGGCAGTTTTTCGAATTAGAGAGACGAACTTGAAAAGCGGCCAAGGGAGTTATTTCGAGATTTTATGACTCTGAGTTTTTATTTTTGGAAAATAGTTGCAATTTAACTACTACTTTGTGGGCACTTTGGAATTCTAATTCGTTGTAATGTCGCATAAATGAAAACAATGCCCAAGAAAATTGATTTGATTAATGCTAGAGAACGAGAAGAACCAACTATTCCAATGCGAAATTTCACAATGCTTTTGAAAATCTTTTGCCGAACCCAGCATGGGGGTTTTTCATCTTTTTCTATGGCACGCTCCTAATATAATAGTCCGATAGGATCCCAAAATTCCTTAATATGAGGATAGGGTCATAGCTAACGAGTCACTTTAGAGGTGATAGATGCAACCGTGAGAAAACGGTCTGTTTACATTGAATCGCAAAATCATCATTATTCTTGAACGAAAACTCCGGACTTATTATTCAGATTTTCTTCCATCCTCTTATCTCTGCCTTTCTCTACTATTTCACTTCGTATTTCTTTTGCTTTAGCACAACTACACGCTTGCTGCTGTCTTTCTTCTCTCTTCGTTAATTTATTTTTGCGAATACTTCGTAATTAAAATACACGTGAGACAAAGCTCTAATTTTACTCATTGAGAAAAACACTCTGTTAAAGGCCATTCTTTCAAATGAAAGTGCTCCTTTTGGAAGTTGGAAAGCGAAATTATTATAGATTCCATTCGTTTTGTATTGGATTTTCTAGTTTTTCAGCATTTTTGAAGCAATATTCATACTAATTATTCATCATCATCCCTCAACTACCCAAATGGCATTAAAGCTATAACAAATCAGAGAGCATAATATTCTCGAATACATTTTTAAAGAATAATGGCTGCCCCTTAATTGATAGCAAATAGAGCATCAGCTATGCGGTGTCTAATCTGATTAAAGCAAATAAATAGAATGGCTCTTCTCAGTATTTGATTAGCGTTGTCTGCGTTTCTTTAATTAAATACACAAGAAAATTTTATTTATAGTGTTCATATACTTTGCAATCCATTATGATTAACAAAGTTCACTGCCCTACCACTCAGCTATTGTTTGTGGCTCTTATGGTTTTAATCTTTGGAAGCGTGCTTTCAAGTAAATCTTAATCAAGCTTGCCTATAATTCCCTCTAGAGACAACCCTTTATTTGCAAGAAACCAAATTGACGTCAATTTCAGACAATGCACAGCAAAAACCTCTTTCTGAATTATGCCCGACTTGTACGACTAGTAAAAGCCGATACGGATGGAGTGCATGGGTATATAAAGTGGGTTGGACGAGCGGATTTAATTCTGTGTTCAGAGTTGCTAATGATGCAACGTAACAACTTCAAATGACTTATCTAACAAGTTTCCAGGATTAATACCGACCAAGGAAGACTTCTTCTTTCATGTCCAAATAGTGCAAATACCAATCTTATATGGATAGCCTCGATAGGTAACTCATATGGAAGCTGGGAAGGTTGGAACAATGTAACAATATTTTTCCTTTTATAATTTTGTAATAAAATATTGATACGCTCAGCCAGCTGATACAGCTTCCTTATTGCTAAGCCAATGGACGTTCGTCAGCGGATTTGTAGACCAAACAACGAATAACCAATATGGGATGAGATATTACCTCGATCAGACGAGCAAAACAAATAATGTTATCTTTAAACAAAGAGTAAACGGGACTGCTTATCAGTTGCTGCCTTCAGCAACTGTTTTTTGGGGTGGAAAAGATCCGTTTTACCAATACTGCAATTGCTGGATGCAGTATGTGAGGATATACTTGGATTGGGTGGCGGATTCAGCAGATAAAATAATGAATCTTGCGTTGATGAATCCTGATGGTAAATACACTTTTGAAAAAATAAAGCAATGCTTATTGTCTAAATTTTATGAAGGGATATTATATGTTTTTTATTTCGCTTCTGATTCAAGCGCAAATAATAATCAAACGTTTATTGCTGATATTATAACGGATACAAGTGAGACGAGGACAATTGGTTACAAAGGTAATTAGTTATTTTCTCTTATCCCATTTATCACGCATTAAATAGGATATACTTTGGCACAATCGATCCCTGCACCTTCATTTGGCCCTTATAATACTCTCATGTGTCGGCCTGGAAAAATAGCCTCATTTCCACTCAGCGGATCAATCTACAACGATGGGTTAATCGTTGCCATGGATTTTTATCCTTATGCCGATGGTCCATCTACTCAAACAATATTCAGCCTTCGAAACACTGCAACGAACTTTATTTCTCTCCGCGTCGATTATTTTTTGTCGTCTGGAGCTTTGAATCTTTGGATAAATCCTTCTGGTGGCAGCCCTTACTATGTGGCCGGGTCATCAATCATTTCTCCAATCTCCATTGATCCAGGTAAATCCAAACATTTCAAAGCATTCAAAATAATAAATGTGGTTTTGAAAAAGAATGTTGGACCCGCCTGGTCTTAGAAATTGTGCAAGGTCAGCCACAAGCACTTGGTGTGGGATTCTCATCTGTTAGAGTGTGGGTGAATGGGACAGCAACTCCAAGAGTTTTCTTTGGGGACTTTGCTACAGGAGACAATACAATTGCAGACGGAAATAATGCCGCTCTTGAAATTTGTGGAGTTTTTGATTCAGCGGGTCCTAATTCAGTGAGTTCCAGTTTGACAGGTTATTTCGATATCCTTAATTTTGTGTGGTTTCAAGGAGCCCAAGTTCTTTTGCAAAATACAGGTAGGAACTTCATCAATCTTGAAATAAAATTAACTTATTCGTTTTGTTTCGGCAATTATTACAAAGGCAGTTGCACTTTGCAAGGAGTGGTTCAAGATGATTCAATAAAGTGTTTGCAATGTGCAGATGGATACTATCTGCAAGACAACATCAATTGTGTTTCTACTAAATCAAGTAGCAGCTACTTTTTGCACTCTCAAACCAATTCTTATCAAAGTAAATCTAATTTTCTCACGACTCTTAACTAATACATTTTTAGAGTGCTTCTATGGCCAATACTATGTAAACATTCATTCCTCTTGTTATAGATCTGGTTTGAAATTACCGATACAGTCTGCAGCTAGTCTTTCCGCTAAATTTTTAGTTTCACATTTCTAATTGTATTTTTATAAAATAGAATATCTCCAACGGAGCGTGCCAACGATGCAATGAAGCTGGTCAACTTATCGTACCACCACAATGCGAATGTGACTTTTTCATTTTCAACCTTTGAATAATTTATTACCCCTTCTAATTCAGCCTGTTCACCGGGGTGTCAACAATGTTCTGGCACGAGCAGAACTGAGTGCTTCAGTTGCATGCCTGGTCTCTTGTCCTATACCAGCCACTCAGAATTATACTGTCTGGAAAACTGCCCAATAGGTTACGTACCTGATTACACCTCAAATAAATGCGTCACTGAGTCTTCTGAGATAGGTAATCTATCTAATCTCAATATCAATAATTTATTGACTTTCCAACTAAGCTTGCGCAAAGGGCTGTCACCAATGCTCTGGAACGAGCAGTTTCCAGTGCTCCAGCTGCAAATCTGATTACTTTTTGTATAGCAATTCCACAGGAACTTACTGTTTGAGAGTATGCCCGACAGGATACAAACCGGACCATATTTCAAATAAATGCGTCACTTCACTTATTGATATTTCACCAGCAGAATCAGCTGCCCTCGTGTCAGCTCCTCTGACAACGTCAGTAGCCTTTGCTGTCTCGAGTGTCGTTTCAGGCGGTATTTCAAGTGTTGCAGCTTCAAGCGGTATCTCAAGTGTCGCTTCAGGCGGTTTCTCAATAAAAATGCTAATTTGTCTCGTCGCCACTGAATCACTTGCAAACATGCAATTTCTCAATCTCAATCACTCAAATCTAGCATTGGGAATCTACTCCGAAATGTCAAGTTCCTTGATATACAACTGGATTGCTGATCACAACACTCTAGAGAAAGAAGCGATCGTTTTTAACTGGGGAATTTTCGAAAAGAATGAGATAAGTGCTCTCTACCTCGATAATTTTGGAGATTCTTTGCAAGAAAATTTGATATACTTTGGAATCTTTCTTGTGACTGTCTTCATTACGAAGTTTACGACTCGTTCTTATGGTCGAAAAGCGTATCTTGTTACTTTCAGCTTTTTAGTCGCAAGCATCCTAGGGATGGTTCAGAGTCATGTATTGTTTTCAACTTTGCAAATATTCAAGTCATCCTTGCCTGATGATAAGTATTCTTATCTAAGTCTTGTTAGTGCGATTATAGCCACTCTCATTCTAATCGGATTGCTTGCCTACTGTTTTTCCAAATTGTTGAAGATATATAAATATCAAAAGCGGATGAGGAAAGATGGTGTAGAATTGTCCTCAACTAAGGCAAAACCTAGCAGCAGGGATCGCCAATTCAGAGAACTCATGGAGAAATACGAGTTTCTATTTGGTGAATTCAAGACATCAAACAAAAATCAATTTTTCTTTGTATATTGGCTGACTGGTTTCAGCATGATCTACATTCTCCTCATTTTCAGCCTCCAGGATACTCCGAAATTGCAATGTTTTTCAATCGTGGGCTTAGTACTCGCATTTATCGTGTTTTCAGCTTTAATCAAGCCTTTCAAGGAAAAAATTCCAGCCTTTCTTCATTTCTTTAACTTCGCATGTATCCTAATCGCGGCAATTTGTAACCTGGCTCTGGCCTTTACTTCTGATGAAAATTCATCATCCTTTAGCGAAACACAAGGACGGTTGATATTTGCGATCATAGTTATCAATACGGCGACAAATATGCTCTTTGCATTCGGAGGAATGGTCATCGAAATTGTTAGTCGGATTAGATCGTTATTCAATAAAAGAAAAAAAGTGGTGCCGGTAGTCGAAGTATCAGATCTGCGAATACAACCCAAGATAAAGGATACGAACAAGTTCCCTATCCAGGAGAAGCTAACCATCATTCAGCTCGACTCTCCGACACTGCAAAGCAATGAAAGAAATATACACCTCACAAATACAAATTTGGCCGGCAATGAAACACCTCAAGTGCGGTTAGATGCTTCAAGAATTTTTACTCGGACATTCGAGCAAGGAGGAAATGATATCATAATTAATCGTTTGGATGAGTAACTTTTGTTTTGCTGCATATTGAAAATTATCATGTAAATTCCACAGAACTCCTTTTTTAGTGGCTTACAACATTTTTGTGCTGCAATTTATAGTCCAGAAATGTAATTTTGATGACGGATCTTGATCATATTTTAATAAACGCACTACGATGACATGTCTAAGTATTTCAAGTGAGTCTCCTAGAGAAATATTTATAAAGACCCTGATTATAATGAATTGGATTAAATCCGTATTATATTTATAGAATCTATTCCAAAATTTGAACTGACAATCGGTTTGAGGCAGAATCAACTGCTTTTTTGGGGGGAGCACGTTTGCTATTAGTAGCCCTCTTTGAATTTTTTTCACACATTTCTTGTTTCGTTTATTACACATGAAATACATAATTAGATCAGAATTAATAAATTTTCTCTTTGATCGCAAAGTGAAAATCTAATGGATATGAGCAGCAAAATCGATAGTGATTATCTATAAAAGAGGAAGATCTTGACGTGAACGATCCTCTAGAGGACTTTGTTATCAGCGCTAAGTATCTTGGAAGAAATCTGAGTTTATGATGCCAATAAGGAAATAAATTTCAGCTTCGAGAAGCTCTCTCGCTTGAACTGAGAAATTATTAATACAGTTCTCGATAAGATGCTCTCATCAATGGAGAAGTTGGATATTTTGAGACATGTTGTAACAGATTGGAAAAACTTTCCCCATTCATTGTGTAGTAAAGTGAGAATCACTCAAATTCTCCAGAAAATGTGCATGAAAGACGATTACAATTCTTCTTTGGACCCTAAAGTGAGATAAAAAGCATTTTTGCTGCCTGCTCTTCCTCCTCTTTTTCAATGCAAGATTCCACAAAATGAAGTTCATCATATTTAACATTGTGAGCAAATCAAGCTTTCTACAAGCCCTTTGACATAAAGAATAGAAAACGGGAAAGGGGAAAACAACGCTATTTCCTCTAACTAATGTGTCGGCAGAAGAAGACCATCACAATAATTTACAGAAAGACTACGCTTAACTTTTCCATTCATTTTAATTAAGTAGTCGTTTGTTTTTGTAAAACAAAAAAAAGTATTTCCTACGATCTGTCCAGCAAATACTCGCGTAATGCCGTAAAGCATTCTCCGCAAGAGATCAACCTTTGGTTAGAATATTAGTGATATTGCGATACTTCTGTTCAGCATAACTCAGCTGAAATGATATTAAAAGTAGTTCCAATTGTTTTATGGACAAATAGTAGGTAGCTAAGGAGAAAGCTTCGAGAATTGAGGTTCTATCTCTTTATATATTATTTATTCAGGAAGAAATTCCAAATACCCTTATGATATGCTCTTATTCATTTCACTAGTTCAGATAACTTCAGGAAGATACACTCATTTTACGTGCTTTTTCAAGTCAAAAGGCGAAATACCTCCTTTCAGTGAGATCTCTCAATAGCCACATCTAAATAAATCACTGTTCATAAATTTTCTTCTCTCAGAAATGAGCCAAATTTCTTGTTTTAATTATCGAAATTATTTAAAAATTGGTAAATCTCGAATAAAATTGTCATGCCTTCAACCTTTCAACGAGTTATTGAACTTTCAAAGCTTGTTCTCCTGGTTTTCTTACTCAAGAGAGTACTTTCGAGTAATCATTGATTGGAAATCATCTAGGTTCCATAAACTTATTCACAGTGACTACACTTCATTTGCAAGAGAGTAAATTGGTCTCGATGTCAGTTGTAGGACAGCAAACAACAATATCCAACCTGTGTCCTACTTGCACAACTAATATAAGCCAATATGGAATTGCTGCGTGGGTCTACAAGGTGGATTGGGCACCATCACATAATTTGTTATTCAGAGTTGCTAACAATCCAGCGTGACTATTAACTCAAAATTTTATTTTCTAATGACTCTAAGGATTAATGCTGATGAAGGAAGAATTCTCCTTTCATGTCCAGCAGACGGAGGACCCAACAGTGACATTCTTTTTTGGACGGCTACAATAGAAGACCAGTTCGGAAGATGGCATAATTGGATAGACGTAACAATGGAGAGGCCATTAAAATATTGTAAATAATTAATTTAGCCGCCCGACACGGCGACTCTAAAACTAGGTCGTTGGACATTCATTAGTCTTTTTGTTGACCAAACTACAAATACTCAATATGGATTGAGATATTACCTCGGTCAGACGAGCCATACAAATGAGACCACGTTCAGACAGTGGCAAAATGGAAGATATTATCAATTAATGCCTTCAGCAAAAGTGACGTGGGGTGGATCGGATGGCTTTTACGCATCCTGCAATTGCTGGATGCAGTATGTGAGAATATACTTGGATTGGGTGGCAGATTCGGAAGATAAAATGATAAGCCTTGCGTTAATGAACTCTAATGGTACTTCTTTTTCTTAAAATACAGCAGCATCATGAATGATAAACCCACCAAGGCAAATTATATCGCTTCTTTTTTGCTTCCGATCTGCTCGTAAACAATAATCAATCGTTTATTGTGAACGTATTGACAAATATAAGTAAGACCTGTGTAATTGGCTTCAAAGGTTATTATTTTAAATTACAATACTTCTTTTTCTGATGAATATTTTATGGACAGGATACTCTCTAACTCAATCGGCAGGAGACCCATCTTTTGGCCCTTATAATACCCTGATGTGTCGACCTGGACAAATAGCTTCGTTTCCGGTCAATTCATCAATCTCCAAGGATGGATTAGTCGTTGCCATGGACTTTTATCCTTATCCCAATGGCCCTTCCACTCAAACTATATTCAGCCTTCGAAACACGGGAAATAACTTGGTTTCTCTCCGTGCTGACTATTTTCTGGCTTCTGGAGCTTTGAATATATGGAGGAATCCCTCCTCAGGCAGTCCTTC
>ENA-UOUE01001786-UOUE01001786.1-compost-metagenome-genome-assembly--contig:-NODE-1786-length-12163-cov-43.566441_pt1 | contig 12163 bp, 9 predicted proteins | sample MGYA00238146_ERZ747223 | MGnify/ENA primary metagenome ERZ747223 (study PRJEB28781, sample SAMN06268865) | compost metagenome | isolation source: single cell | place: USA: California, Emeryville, Joint... | reverse complement strand
CCTGAAAGTAGGAGCACGACCCTGACCGAAAGTTCTGAGACATCGACTCTTATAAAGAAAGTTTATGGTAACGTTTCGCATAAAGCTTTAATAATTCTCCTGTGTAGAAATTATCCGGGGGATAAGAGACCCAGAGCATCCTTATACGCTTGAGCAACTTGACATGATCAGCTGTGATAGCATATCAATTAAAGGCAGCATAATCAGCAACGCCCCAGGACTAATTCACACATTTTATTAGAAAGTGCGCCAGGAAAATACGAACTCACTGTGCAATGGAAACCAATCCATGAAAAATGTCACCAAGCGGTTTTTACAGGCCTAGCGATTTATTTCAAGTTGGAGAGGGAGCTGCCCACATTAGGAAATTTTAAATTCAGAATTGTGATTCCTCAAGGCGCTCATAAGAGCTCTGCTGAGAGTAACTTATTCTGAGCTTCCGAGCTAATCTAATGGCAATTTTTAGTCAATAAGCAAGTAAATGACAAAGAAAGAGCTTCTGCGGCGAAGGAGAATAAAAAGTTGACGCAGTTCATCGAGTCCCTGATCTCATAAGAGCACAGCTCTGTCATTAAATTAATTTTCAACTGCAGCTGCATTCACGCAGCGATTTGCTTTCGCTTTCTTCTTCTATTCAAATTACATCCGTGTATTTGGAATTTTTGTATTACATAAGCAACTGATTGTAAGTGATATCTCAATCCGAGTCGCAAGGCACTGTGTATTATCTGTATCCTATAATTTTTTTCATAGATGTAACTTTTATTCACAACTATCCCGGTCTCAGACAAAAAATGAGCGTTCGAACGGTAGAACACGCGGGCTTAACCTTTCTGAAGGACTGTGCCAGTTCTACTTTACTGAAATGAAAATATCGAGGTCAATTTCTAGTGAATTGAAGAATTCGGCGCCGAAGTGTGGATTCGAGAGCTATCAGACTCGGAATTATGTCTTCTCAGAAGTTTCGCAGCCGATACTTAGCAAATTAAATGATGTTGTAGTGGCTTTAGGCACTATAGGTATGTTTTCAATCATAATCAGAACTACGATGCGAAACTAATTTCAAGTCTCAGTTTATTTAATAATTTTTTTCCGAATCTTAGTTCTTTGCACAAAAGAGCAGCACACTTATATTTTTATAGAAAGAATGAAATTTCACTATCAATAGCAAAACAAAGAGAATCAAGGGTATAAAAGACAAATAATGTGAATGAATACGCACGCAAACCCTCAAAATATCGTCATCTTTCTTTAATTTTGATTAATAAAACAGATGATACACAAAAATAAATTCGTCAAAAAAAGGTATGAAGTAAGATGCAATTAATGGGCTTTTGCAAGAATGTACTCGCCGATATGTCTAAACAAGACTCAACTATTCATAACTAATTCTCAAATGATTCATGATATATTTCCCAATTAATCTCAATTTTTTTTGCCCTTAACTCCCCTATCAGCTATTTACTCTTCATCATTTTCCTCAACAACCCCTTCCTCATTGCTAGTTCCGCCTCGTTAGGAGCTTGATGCTTATAGCTAGGATATGCCCCTACGCTTTTGTTGCTTGTGTGATGAGTGCTACCCTTGAGTTTCTCATACAATTCCGTCGCTTTATCAAAATGAGCCATTTCTGTTTGTTTACCCACAATCTGACCCGATTTCCTCACAGGCTTTGAGTTTTTCGATTGGCTCACGCTCAATGTTTTCGAATTCTGGCTTGAAACCCTCGAGACTTTGCTTTGCGTGCTCTTTGATGTTCTAGACGGTAATGCATTAGATTCGTTGTTGGGATGAGAGTAATCATACCTCTCGAATTCTCTCCTTGTATTCGCCTTCGTTTCTTCGCCCAGAGTATTTCCGGATCTATACGTACTCAGAATTTGGCTGGCATGATCGACGCTAAGAGTATACGGGGCCGTCCCACCAGAAGATTTTGGCCTCATCTTCTGCAGATTAATCTTGAGTTCGATTTTCTTATTTGTTGCGTCAATCATATCAGTCAAATCATCATCGTCCTCAGTAAGCTGACGGTATGTAGATTTGATGTGGTCTCTGCTAATAGAGGTTTGCTTTAAGTTCACCTCGGACGAATGGACGTAAGATTCCTCGGTGACAGCTCTGCGCTGATGATTCTGGCTCTTTTTCGTTGTCGCGCGATATCCAATTCTTCCTTGAGTCTCATTCGTCGCGGACTTCTTCCAGCCATCGGGATTCGACATTGATCCGCCTCTTGTATTGGGTCTTGCGATAGTTCCTTTCACAAGTGACAAATTGTGTTTTATCATCGAATTTTGAGGAGATTGATGAGGAACTGTCCTTTCTGGGGTGGGCCTGGAAACAAAGGATCTTTTCAGAGGGTCAATAGAAGAAACAACAGGCTTTTTCAGATATTTATACACAGATTTATAGTTTTTCGAGAGCTCATCAACCTCATTATCTGTGAGTCTAACTGCATTGCTGTGATTACTGACGATCGGTCTGACTCTGATAGGCGTTTTCTTACTATATCCAGGGGCTTCCATATTGATCCTTGGTGAGTGCTTATTAAACATGTTTACTCCAGTGAAAGACCCTTCAGTCTGATGTTCTCTTTTATTCGACCGTGTCGTTGAAAGAGGGCGGTATTCCTGCGAATGGTCAGCTTGTCTCGAGCTATCCGCGTCGCGAGCGGACGCTTTTTTCGATTTTGACTCCTTCTCTCGTGGATATTTCTTTAAGAAAGGGTTCTCCATCGGCCTATCAGTAATAAAATTGTTCTCCTTGGGCTTCCTCATTAACCTCTCAACCTGACTTTGTTTACTGCTGAGCTTCATCACCAAGTTCTTTATGCTGGGAATAATCGACTTATTATTATTGCTTCTAGCTGCGGTATTTTCAGTTTTTGCCGGCGGAGGCGAAATACTCAGCGTTATTTTGGTTGTTATGGGGTCTCTTTTCTGATTTTTCGGCCTTCTTTCTTTAGATCGTTCCATAGGAATTTCTGTCATCACTCTTTTCGTTTCCTCTGGGCTCGGAGAATGGTCATCAGCTGGTGAGTTCAGTAAAGGGTTCCTTGGCGGGCTCTTACTCAAGTCGATTCTTCCTAGTTTAGTTGTCGGTACTACCTTATGATTAGTCCCCTGCTCTTTTCCACTGCGGCAATTGGATCCTCCTACCTCTCGATTCCCTGAATTTGGGCCATCTCTTTCACTATCTTTGATTCCTTTCTTTCGAGCGTCGTTTGCAGAAACCAGGAGTTGGACAGCATCGGTCATTTTCGTACTGTCATATTTACTTTGCAACGACGAAAGCTTCTGATTGAACTCGCTGGTCAGTTTAGAAAAATTTCTCACTGCGATTTTCTGGTGAGTGGATTCTTGCGGTATAATTTCTTTGCTTTTATGCTGAAGGCTGCTGATTCGTTTGGTTTCAGTCATTTTTTGAGATTTTATAGGGATGTTTCCTTTATTTTGAGCTTGCTGCGTGAGGTCATAGATTATATTCAGATCGCTATCTTCTAACAAATGCCCTTTTGAGTCAAGCGTTTGGTTCTCAGGGAAGACCTCAGGATTTATTTGAAATGCATTGAATGATGAAGCTAATGACATGGAATCAAGTCGGAGGTCCGACATACTAAGCTCAAATTTTTTGTAATCATTCTGCAATGGTTTCTTTTCAGGCTGCTGTAGAGGCTTTTTGAGAGATCGTAGCAATTCTGGAGAACATTTTGGATAATCTGCATTATTAATCAGTCCTTCATAATTGAATAATGACATATTCTCTTCATACTGCTTCAGCATCAACAAAAAACTCCCCTCTTGTCCTTCATTACGATAATTGCTTTCTATCGACTGAAGAGATTTTGAGCTTTCAGATAAAATATTCTCTGAGTAACCCACATCAATATTATAATTCGGGATCGCTTGCAAGTTATGACCTGGATTTTGATGCCTTTCTTCTTTGAGGGCAGGTTTGCTGGCTATCAGCTTTTGAAGTCTCGCGTTTCGTTTCATCATTATGCTATTCTGCTCGTGTTTGACAAGATTTGGCCGCACCATAAAATTCATATTAGCGTGGAGTGCGCAGAGCCGCTTGTGCCTCTCGTGGAACTCTGATCCGCTGTAAAATCTCCGCAAAAACTCTCTGTCATCGTCATAAAAAAGATAATCTTTGAAAAGAATAACATGATGTATCTGCAAATCAGCAAGCAGCTCGTTAATTGGTTTCGAGAAATAGAAATTGAAGGAATCGAAGTATTTATCCCATAATATGCTCTGCGATTTCTGTATAAGAGAGTGCTGTCCAGCTCTGATCTCGCTGTTTTTTGCGGTGACTAATTCTATTATCGATTAAAATGAGGAGTGAATCGAACGATTGTGGTTACTTGATTGAGTTTCTTTCAAAAGGGAATGTTTCTGGGTTCTCATTTACAGAAATGAGAGTGATGAAAATCGCTTGAATTTTTAAATGATTTTGGTGTTGACACACTCTCTTTATTTGAGTCGATTTCGTTGTTAATTTAATAAAAATTTGGTTTGAATCTAGATATGCTTTTCATCTTGCTTCTTAGTTCAATGTGGCGACTCTGAGCTTCCATTAAATGCCTCAGGAACGAGATGCTTAGCAGTTTTTAAGGCATGCAAGATGTATTGTATTGAAAATTATAATAATGTTGTCGATCATACTTTTATCAGTTGAACAATATGGAATCAAACTTAATTAAGATGAGTATAGTTATTGGGAATTTACGTATAAGGACTTGGAGGGAGGAAACTGGGACTTAAGAAACAAAATAATTCAAACGCTCAATATTCTGAAACAGTAATTTTGAAATTAAAAGATTTCCAAATTTCAAATTTTTGTCACTGGATTGAAAATAAATAAAAGATAAATAGTCGAAAATATATAGACTACAAGTAAATACAGAAGCTAAGTTCTATCTCGCTTTTAATTATAATTACAATCTTTTAAGACCCAAGAAGCCTTCTGCGCCTTGATCTCCAGTGTAAGCAATCGTTATTTTCGCCTTTGCAGGTAGAACGATGAAATCGATCATTGTGAGTCCTGGTTTTGATATAATAAAAAAAAACTCAACTTAAGAAAAATTAGCGATTTCTTACCCGTTACATTGCCGAATGAAGGCTTGTTGAGGTTCACGTCTTTCATTTTACCCGAGGAGTGATGAATCACATAACTAGATGGTGAATTTAAAACGAGCTTCTCTCGAATTATCTTACGAAGAAGTATTAACAGCCGACAAGATAGGCTCTCCATTGATCAAGATCTGAACTGTTGGTTTCTTCTTTGCAAAGAATCCGAACGTTATCTACAAAAGTTACATCGATTAAAACCGCCGTTTAGTTAGTTCAGCAGGCATACCTCATATAAGCCAGGGGACATCGCAATGATCGTAGATTTCTCTTTCTCCCAGATGAAATTGTCTGGCAGAGTGTTTGACAGTTGTACTTCCCATGGAACCAGCCCAGCTTTCAAATCGCCTATATTTGAATGAAAAGTCACTTAGGATTTATTTATATGAGGTCGAAAGCAACCTGACTTCCAAGCCCATCTACCGACAATGTTCTCAGTGCAAATGGTTTCATTTATCAATGATTGGTCATTTAACACGTTGCGGAACTCGTCTTGGTTAGTTTTCTGATCCAATTCTTTATGAATTTCCACTAGAGCCTTGTTCACATCATCGATGTCTAATTATAAATAATTCGTTAGAATTGCCCTCGTTTGTAAATTAAGTATCACTTGGCTTTGCGTCCAGCAGGGCACAAACATCTTTTATGTTGGCTTTTAACAAAATATCCTTTTGGAAATCTTCCAGCTGCCTCTTTATCTGGTTCACTGCGAAATCAGATTCTAATTCAATTAAATTGCAACCATTTCAGACGCCCAGTGAATTAATTACCTCTGTTTCGAGTCACCTTCTGTTCGACTTCCACTAACGCATTTTCAATGTCCTTTCTTAAGGCATCGAAATCTTCGTCTCCAACTTTCTTATCAAGTATTTGCTGCACCAAGGCCGTGTCGGCTTTAGCGCTCAACGCAGAAGCTACATCTGCGGAGTTAGCTTTTTTACTTATCGACTTCAGCATCTCATTCTCATGCTCTTGAATAAGCGCACTAACATCTTCTTTGTATTCTGCAAATTGGTTCGAGATGTCTTCTTGGCACTGGTTAAGCGCTTTCTGAACTTCTGCCACGTCGACTTTTCCATCGAGCTCTGAAAGGATTTTCGCCTTGGTTTCTAAAAATTCCTTTTTGTCGAGCTTTTTGCTCAAGCCTTCCTCTAATATCTTTTTGAAATTTCCTAACTCCTCATCGATTTTATTGCTTTGGCTCTGAGTCTCTTTTTTGAGGTTCGCTGCCATTTGCTTGACTAATTGCCCAGTTTCTTCCATATCTTTGCGTCTGTCTTCTAGTATACCCGTCATTTGGTCATTCACGCGGTAAATCTCCTCAGAGAGTTTATCATAGAACCCTTCTATCTTTCGATCACGCTCATCCCCTGCTTCTTCTACCTGACGCTTCATCGTCACCAGCTCTTCCCTTGCTTCATCAAGCTGTTGCGCAGTCTCTTGTCGGATTTGGTTCAGTGTGTTTTCGACGGCGTCGAGGTCGGCTTTTTTCGAGAGGACCCCAACCACGCGATCTAGCTCCTTGAGATCAGCTTTCTTCGTCAACTGACTTTGGAGATTCTCCACAGCGGTATCAACTTGATGATTAAGCAGTTCGAATCGCTTGTCGAACTCATTGAGATTTTGATCGCTTTCGGCCTTCAAACCCTCAAACGCGTTCGCCAAAAACTCGATATCACTTCTCTCAGCCTTTGTTGCTAGAGTTGAAGCCAGGTAATTGTAATCAGCTCGCTCAATTTTATCATCGAGCTGCTTTTGTATCTTTTCCAATGCCCCATAGTCAACTTTGCTGTCTAAAGCGTTCAATAGGTTATCAATATCAGCCTAATCACCATGTAAGCGCTAAGCAAGAGAAAAGGCATTGTTACCGCATCAGCCTTTTGCAACAGCATGGCTTCAACGTCTGATTTATTTGCTTTTCGCTGCAGTGATGAATTTACGCTCTGTTTCGTCGCTCTGCTCTCGAGGCCTTCGTTTACGTAGTCAATGTTCGCTTTCATATCTAGCAGCGATTTCACGTTCTCAAGCTCTCGTTGGTGCGCGAAGCTAGAGAGCTTGCGGTTGATCTCAGAGTACCAGTCATCGAATTTATCATAAAGCGAATTGATCTCTTGCTTGAGCTCGTGTGTGCTGACTCTTGATTCCAAAAAGCTTTTCACTTCTTCAACGGACGCTTTAGTGCTCATCGAATATTGGAAGTCAGATTTTAGCACGTAATCCCTTAGCATCGATTGGCACTCATCATAAGTGAGCTTAGTCTCAAGCGACGACGTCACCTCTGAAATTGTGCGACTGATGTCTGATATATTCGCCTTGAGAGACAGACCGCTGCTGAGTTCGGTTTTACTCGCCTTTTGAGTCATGTTAGAGACAAGTGGTAGATATTTTGAGTTACTTTGAGAGGTAGTTGCTTCTCTAGCTCCCGGAGAGTCTCTCCTTGAGCTTTGACAACGTCGGTTAGGGCTTTGAAGGTCAGTCTAACGATTTCTTGGATATTTTTCCAATCGTGGACTCCCTGCGAAAGATGAGATAAGTTGATGCATAAATTGCAGAATTTGTACACTGAGTAAGTCCTCAACGACGAAAGGCGAGTACAAATCGGAATCTTGTTCGATTCCACGCTTGTAAGGAGAATAGTTTGATCCGATCGACTTGTGGGTCGAGTATTTGTCAGAATAAGACATTGTACGTGATTTTTGTGTTTTAAATTCAAATTAATTGCTGTTTGAAGTTTCTCGTTTCAACTATTTTTCAATCTGATTAAGACGTCCGATTCCTCATTGTTCTCTCTAGAAACACAAATTTGCTCGAGGAAGGAACTGCGTAATACGAGAAAAGATTTTAAACTTTCAGTGTATGAGCAAGTATTTTGACTCGATCTCCTGAAATGGATATCCATGACGAATAAGAAGTACAATGACATGATCCAATTCATTTGAATTGTGCCATTCGTTGCGAGGTGATCAAAATAAAATGCAAGAAGGCTTTATATGTATTGTAACATCTATGCAATCAATGCTCTATATCACTCAGTCTTTCGGACCTATCCTATGAACCTTATACATAGCGCCAACTGCGGCTCCCAATACACAACCTAATACAAACATAATACCAAAGCTTCCAAAGCCATATCCTTGAGTTTTAGCTGCTTCACTGTTAGAATCTTTGCCGCTGGGGTTTTGTGTTGGATCGCTCAGAGCCGTTTGCATTGCAGTCAAAAGCACTTTTTGTTCTTCTGCTCTTTTCTTTAGCTCTGAAAGCTCTTCCTTTAGCGACGCAAGCTCTTCCAATATCGGTTTTGGTGGTGGTGGAGGGGCGAGGGTTTGAATCCAATTATACATCGCCTCAGCAGTTCTATCTCCATGGTAAACTCCTTTTATTGCAAGACTTCCTTTCTCGAAGAGAACTAGTGTTGGGTACACTTGTACTCCATAGCGGTAGACAGCGATTTCCACATTTTCAGGAACATTCATTTTAGCTATCATAACATCTTTCCTTTTCATGGCGGAGCTGGTGTACATATCATACAAACGGTTGAATTCTGGAACCAAGCGCTTGCACCAAACGCAATGAGGACCGAAAAATTCAATAAAAACGTGCTGGTCTTTGCCAACGTTCTGATCCCAGTTCGCGGTTGTTAGTGTAGTTGCCTATTATTACAACATTCAGTTAGGAATACGGCCACAAAACAGTTAGATTACTTTACATTCTTCCCACCATCTCTCTTGGCAAGTTGCTAATGAGAAGAAGGAGTAACAAATCGCCAAAAATAACAAAACAGATTTTTGCATTGGAATTTGACCAATTGATTTATTTCCGCTGGTTTATTTACACAAAATAGCTGCAGTGCCTAAGATAATGATGAGGAACAAAGTTAAAGTGCCTGATATCTCATCTAATTTAGTCTTTGATTTTTTTGGTTTTTTCTGTTTATTCATTCAATGTATTTCAAATCCGAATCTTATATCATACTGATATCAACTTGCTTTTTCATCTCTATCTCATCAATGAAGATGCAAAAAATAATTCTCAAGCAGGTTTGAACTAAATTAAGTAAATTCTTGCTTAAGAAGCCAGGCTAGAATTTGTATTCAGCATCCGCGTACATAGCCCAAATGAATTTCGCTCTGAAAAAGTAGAATATTTAGCATTTTTCTGTTAAAAAGCGGTTCATTATACCTCATTGTCTTCGGGAACACTCTTTCAATAGGCACTTCATTCTTTTTGCACCAAGCAACTGTAATACGAGGGTCATTGTAGTTCAGCTTGGAAGTACCCAAGGCAATAGCTTTGTTTTCCTCCTAAAAAAGTAATTTATGTTACAAACTCAAGCAAGTGATGCTCGCGAACCTTCTGATTGAGTTTAATTTCCTCTTTACTGGCTTTCTTCTCCATTTTATCGATTAATGACTTCACTTTATCAACAGTTGTAGGGAATTTCCAAGTCTCCTTCTTCTCTTTCTTCTTCTCTTTTTCCTTCTTCTTCTCCTCTTCTTTTTTCTCCTTCTTCTTTTCAGCCTCAGTCTTCACATTTCCATCAAGATTTGCCTTCTCCTTTGCTGCTTCCTTCTCTCTTTCCTTTTTCTTCAAATGCTAATCAAGATACCACTAAGTTCTCCGCATAAAAATAGAAGTGAAATACTCTTTCAAACTCTTCTTCAGTGTAGCCTTTCTCACCTTTCTTAAGTTTTGCGGCATGGTGTTTGAGGTACTTAATGTATTCTTTAATAGTATCAATCTAATTTTTTTCAGTTTATAAGCTCCAGGTCATTGACGTTGTGTTACCTTGTCTTGGAGCTTGCTTTTTTGGACATCGAAGTTCTTGGAGACAGTCTTTTGATGGTTACAGAGAATAGCGACTTGTCTGTTCGCGTAGTCGTAGAACTCAAGTTTCTGGTCGAGGTCGAGCTTAGAAACATCCTTCTTGTCCAATTCTGTGTAACGAGGGTTTAAGGCTGCGGGCTCAGAGGACAAATACCTTTCTGGAGAGTGATTGACGCGTTGTACGTTCTGAAAACTTTTGCAGTCAAGCCTTCCATGTGGCCTCTCAAGTAGTCGTTAAGCGCAGAGACGTTTATACTGTCGAAGAGGTCGTCGTCGGGCCTTTTTCCTTTGCAGAAAGAATTTAAATTGTTCCAAACAGCCTCGTCAACGGTCACTGTGTTTAGGTATCGCATTGAGTCTTTACCCAAGAAATCGAATTTAACTTGGTGATTTTCAATCAACTCAATATGTTCAACTCTAGAGACCGAGCGTTATTCGCAAGAAAGCCTAACTATGATCGCTACCTGAGAGAACAGCAACCAACGGTATCAGCCTCTTCTTCAGACTTCTCATTTCCAACTCTCAGAGCCAAATGATCAATGAGATATGTAGCAGTAGCGAGCTGTTTGTCTGCCTTGTCTATAGAAGCGAGCGAGTTAGTCAATTGATCCCATTATAAAAGGGGTTATCATACTCTTGCTGGTCATTTTATCAGTGTAGTCTCTTCTAATGATATCGACGTAATTCTACGAAAATTTAGGCATTGTCACTTCAAGAACAGTCATACTTTCAGTCGACGAGCTTTTTCGTACTTAGCTCTGTCATTGAGCCCCTTGAACTTCGAAGTGGCCGCCAAGAAGATGTACTTATAAGAGGTGTTAATAGTATCGTCTCTGTAAGACGCCAGCCACGTCACCTCATTGTTATGAATAATGTCTTTCCAGCAGTGGCCGGGCACATCGCATTTTGGGACTGGACCTCTCTCAGCGATGTTGATCGTAATTTCCTCTGGCATAATTCTTGCCTAAAACATTCCAATGTAAGCAGGCCCAAGGGACGACTCGATTACCTTCATCATACCAGCCTTTGGATGAATACCTCTTCCCTTGAAAAGAGTTGGAGGCTCAATCGAATAACCACCAACCTTCTCAAGATCGTTATCAACGATAGCAAATCCGTAGTAGTTGTCCTTCACCGCCTTCTCTTCTTTCAGTTTCTAGTAATGATGTTAGCCCCACCTGCACCAAGTCGATTGCACTTTACCTTTTTCTCTTCAGGTGTTCTGTTCTTCTTGATTTCTTTCTGTTCATTCAAATAATCGACAATTTCTTTAAAATCGAATTTCTTCAGGTCCTTGTAGCCGAGCTTCTTGTCAAACAGCCCCAGGAACTCTTTTGTAAAATTGTTAACGTAGTGTTCTTTGGTGACATAGTCAGTTCCGAGAGATTGACACCAATAAGTTGCGTATTCTTCTTGCACGGGAGTCAACTCGATGGTCTTGCCGTCGTAGTAGACTCTCTTTTTATGAGGCTTGTAAAATGGAGGGAAAATGACGCCCTTATGTTCGAGATATTGCCATTTCGTCTGATCATTACTGTCACGCTCTTTCTCCCACCATTTCCCGGCTGTGGCGCCTCTTTCTTCGAATTTTTCCTCGACTTTCGGTTCCACCTTCACCTCATCATTTCTCTGTGATTTGGGTTTGGGTATCTCAACTTTCTTCTTAGAGTCGCCGTTTTTCACTGATTTTCCTGCATCTTCTTCCTCTTTGATTTCGACTTTTGGGTCGTGCTTTGGTCTCGAGGTGCTGCTCATTATCAGAAAGATCTTTTATTACGGTTATGCTTAGAAGGCCTAAGTATTTGTTTGAAAAACAACTTTTTGATTATTTTTGCAAAGTCTTTTGAGACTTAGAAATTTTAGCGATTAAAATAGCCTTAGAAAAATAATAAAAAAGTTGATTAATCGTGTATTCCACGAAAGCTTCTATCGAAGGCGGCAAAAAGTTTTTAACTCAAATTTCGAGCGCTCAAATTTAGTTGACTCGTCTTAAGCTCATTTGTTTTCCTTAGGATGCTTTAGCGGCGTCGAAGCAGCTGTTAGAAAATATTTTCTTTGAGTATTGCACCTAAAACGGACCCCTATGAGCCAGCGGTACTGAATGAGTGTAGATTTCATAACACAATGGTAGTGGTAAACTTCTTCGTCCACAGAACGAGCGTTCTCGTGATGCTGGCAATAAAAGATTAAAATAGTAATATCGTATTGTA